>Ga0080013_1002689_pt1 | contig 20280 bp, 19 predicted proteins | sample ETNvirenome_6_85_FD_69236 | JGI IMG/M metagenome (GOLD analysis project Ga0080013, IMG submission 69236) | Marine viral communities from the Pacific Ocean - ETNP_6_85 (SPADES assembly) (version 2) | ecosystem: Environmental > Aquatic > Marine > Oceanic | place: Pacific Ocean | collected 2013-06-19 | reverse complement strand
TCCACTATCATCAATTAGTTTTATTAACCCGTTGCCAGAAACTGGATTACTACCACTAATCCATAATTCCCAATTACCTGGATCCATTTTTTCACGAAGTCGTGCTCGCTGTACTGATATTGCGAATATATCATTACTATCTTTACTACCTGCGAAAGTAAATAATCTATCGCTGGGTGCAAGTAAAAGATTAGCCATTTGTTTATAAATTGCTTTAGTAGGATAGTTCTTAGTTACCCCATATGAACCACTTCCATATACATGTCCATATGTAATAGAATATTGTATTTCAGCTTCATCATCAGTGCCTGGATTTGTCTTATAAACATCTAAGTAATATTGACCTGAACTTCCACTTTGGACTGAAGATGTATGAAAAGTTGCTAAAGTACCTACTCCACCACTCCACATACCAGAGGAAACTACTTGTCTTTGATTAGTTATTACATCTAATGCTGGATCGAATCTTGTATATATTTCAGCCATTATCTACTCCTTATGTATTGGCATTAACTGTAACTGGTATTGTAAGTGTACCACCAGTTTCGTTACCGTGAATTGTAATCTGAGTAACTATAGTTGCCGATGTAGATCTTGAAATTAAATTAAATGAATTACCAATAACAGTAATACTCTTCTTCCGTTCTGTATCACTAAGAAATACTGGAGTTGTAGCACCAGTAGTAAGAACTTCTCCACCCCTTGCAATTACTAAATCTGCTGCATCTGAATTGTGAAGTACTAAAGTGTATCCAAGTTTACTATCACTACCATTTCTTGTAGTAGGTGTAATTGGTTGAACAACACCTGCATTTTTGAAAAGAACCGAAGGTTGCGGAACTTCAATAATTGGAAGTTTTGCAGTGTCTTTAGGTAAAGTTACTAATTTATATCGCATTACTTGATTTTCATCAGGAAACGCTTCCAATAACGGCATATTTTCTATTGCCGCTCCGTATGAATTCGTTCCATCAGGATGAGTAACATCCCATAATGTATAATCTATCTCATCATCTGAAAGAGAAAATTTTGTTATTTTAAATTCATTTTCACCACGTGCTAACAATTCTCTTCCCTTTTTGGTTAAAATAGCATCTACAGTTGTGGTTGTGTTATCAAGATAACCCATAGTTTATCTCCCTATTATTATTTATATATAAATATTCCATTGTGATATTTTTAGACGAAATGGTGTCATTCATATATAAATAGTTGTTTAATAATTTTTTTATCATATTAAGTTTCTGTTTTAAGTCTTGTTAAGCCAGGTTCTTGTACAATCAGTCTTGTTGGTTGTTGTGCACTATGTTCTACTGGTAAACCACCATCTGGTGTTGTTGCAACTGTTTGCAAACAACCTTCAAAGAATAAATTAGCCAACATAGAACTTTCACTATACCTCGTATCTCCACTTGTACCATAATCTGAGGATGAGTAATAATAAGACATCCAAGGATATGAAGTATGTAAAGATGCACTTAAAGATGAAGAATAATAAAAAATTCGTTCCTTATTATGCTCTGATAATCTTGAACCAGAAATGAATGGTTGTTCTGCTTCAACAAAAACATAATCAGGTCCACCAACTGTTACTGATGCCGTAGCATATAAGCTTGGTTTTCCCCAATTACCACTACTTGCATAAGTATCTAAAACCGTAAGTGATGGTTCATCAAATACTGTTTTATCAGCAGTTCCTCTAAAGTTAAGAGTTTCTCCACTTGCACTCATAGCTGCTGCAGCACCGTAAGAAGTAACATTAATTGTAGCACGATACGAAAGATTTTCTCTACTTAATGGTTTTGAAATAATTTGCTTTGGTCTTTCAAATATATTTGGTTCTATTACTGTACCAAAATGCGCATTAGTTCTAGCTGGAACAAGAGATTTAAATTGATCAAATATAGATTGATCATAATACCTTATAAGTCTAAGATATGCCCAAAAATTAGTTGGACTATTATATTTTTGCCAATACGAATCTCTAACAAGTTTCAATCCTCTGTATTGATTTTTAAATCTATCTCTTGGATCTCCAAGATATTGATTAAAATCTAAATTAGCTACTGAACGTATAATATCTTCATTTATAACATCAGTTGGTGCAAAATATATTCCAAGTTTATTAGAATCTACTGGCGCGAAATCATAAGAACTAACCTCAGATCTTTTCTTACTACTTAAATTTCCATGTACTAATTTACTTGACTCTATTCGTATTTTATTAGACGTTCTTCGGTTTGGACCTACATTTGGTATAAACATTTTCTCTTCATCCACAACCGATGAATAATTATTACCACCACCAAAAGATGAATAATTTTCTGCACTTCCAGAAGTACCATAACTTTGATCTGCACTCGAATCTAATACAACTTTATTAGCAGAATGGTCTATATTATCATCAAATGAATGTCGTAAAACTAAATCTGTCCAAGAGGCTGAAGCGTGATTTCCATCAAAAGATTTTGGAGATGCTACATGATTATCAAAAGAAGTATTATTTAATGCAGTATTCCAAAATCTAAATTCCATTATAGATCCAGTAAAATAACTACCAAGAAGTCCAGATCCGTAACCACCTATTTGTATTGTACTTGCACCAGAACTTCCAGTAAATGCATTATTATAAGATTGTGATGCTACATTTGCAGCTCCAGAAACTATTAAATCAACTGTATTAGATAAGTAAATTTTACTTCTTCCCGCATCATATTTTTTAACAGCTAATTGATATTTTATATCTTGATTTCCAGCATCACTTGTAAGTTGGTTAGAACCTGAAGTAGTTCTTTTCAACATTACAGACCAAAAATCTCCATCAAAAACTGAGTACGCTGAGGATGAAATTGTCTTATATCCATCTGAACCAGATAAGGTAAATGCAACTCTGCCCACATTATCAACTGACCCATTATCCAAAAGTTGAATTCCCCAATTACTATTTTGTCTAACAATAGTTCTATCAGTAGAGCCATCACTTCCAACACTTCTAAATCTAAGTTCAACTGTATCAGGACGTCTATTTGTTCTTCCATCACTTAACCAAGAACTATTAACATACTGAGCACCTCTGAAGTCTAATGCCTTTGTAAACTTTTTAGTTATTTCATACGAAGGTGCAGAGCCAGGTACATCAGGTCCCCCAAATTCCCTAACTCGTAAGATAGTTGATGGTATTCCATAACAATTTATTAAATTTTTAAAAGACCTCGGAGTACCTTTTACTTTTAAAAAGAATGGTAAATTATTTAAAACACGTTTCCAAATTTCTCTTGATACATCTCTTTCTGGTATAGAAGAATAATCAGGAACTGTAGCTGCAGAACCAGTAACTTCCTTACCTAATGCATATCTTGAAAGTGGTACTGTATCTTTACCATCATATAATTTTAAACCAATAGAACGTGCAACATCATAAATTAAATCTTTAGAAATTCCTTTAGTTAATCCTTCATCTCTTGAATGAATATCAGTTAATCCTCTAACATAAGAATAAACATCATCAAAATGTTGACCTATCATATCCATAAATTTATTAAAAACTTCATTCTGTGAATCTTCTCTAATATGGCTTGGTAATAAATTAACTAATCTATTTTGATTCAATTTATCATAATCGGATGCACTAACTCTATTAAGATTATACCAAGTAATTGCCTGAGATGAATCTGTTGCTGCTAAAGTATAAGGTGATTCGTTATTAGTTTTTGGCCAGGCAGATTCAAATGTTTCTCCTACTGAACTTGTACTGTATGATGAAGTTTCAAAATATAAATACTTCTCATATTCATCTAATTCATTAATAACCTTACGTTTTCTCATCTCCCATTTAGCAATTTCATCTCCAGATCCACTAACAGATGTATATGAAGCACTACTTTCTGCGTAAGATTCTATCTGTTGTAATTTATATTTAAAGTTTTTAAGTCTTTGTTCTGTAGAACCAAATAATACATAATTTTCATATTTATCGTAATCTATATTAAGTTTAACACTTTCTAAACTAGCACTTATAAATTCATCTTCTAAACTTTTAGCTACAGTAGAATCTCCAGTTAATATATTATCTCGACTTTCATATCCTGTTCCCTTTTTCCCTACAGGATCATTTACAGAGTGATCAGTGTCTGGTGGTCTAAGAAATACTGCGTCTACTTTATCGTCAACAAATGGAACAAGAAATACTTCTTCATTGACTGAAGATAACATTTCTTCAACAACATACAATCTATCTTTAAGTTCTACTCCATCAGGAAGTGGTTCATATAATTTGTAAATTATTGAGTGTGGCCACGCTGGAGTTGTTTCTTTATCTAATTTCCAATTTGTTACAAGAGAAAGATTATTTGATCCAAAATTTAACATTGTATTTAAATTCTTTTTTGAAGCAGTTTTATATTCAACACTAAACGTTTGTTTTGCTCTTACAGAACCTTGAAAAGGACCATCATTATTTCCAATTGCATTAGCTTTATCTGCAAAAGAATCTTCTACTTCAACCGTTGTTCTATTTATTACTTTTGTTATTTTACTGACAAATGGTCTGTATTCTGGAATATAAGTAATCTGTTCTATCTTACTCGGTGGAGTTGGTATATCTATCTTTTTTCTTACTAATTTTCTACGTTTTTTAGGTTTTTTGATATCTCTTGGTTTTATATCCCTTGGCTTTTTCCTCTTAACTTCATCTGGTAATATATCCTTAACAGGAAATTTACCACCAACTTCAACTATAACTTCCTCTTTTTCTACTTTTCTTTTACGGCGTTTTGGACTTGTCTTTTTAGGTTTTGCCCTTCGAGCTGCAGGTTTAGGTGTTCTTTTTTTAGGTGTTTTTTTCTTTGAACTTCCACCACCTCCGCCGGCACCACGACCTCCACCATTAGGACCACCTTCACCGCGACTTCTAGCAAACTGTGGAATGTCTGTTGTTTCCCATATAACTTCATATCTTGCAGACATAAAAATATCTTTATCTGGCGCTCCACCACCACCACTTGGTGTTGTAGAAGGGGACGTAGTTTCTGTACTTTCTGGACTCTCTACCTCTAATCCATCATCACCCATATCAATTGTTCTTGGTGAAGTCTTTCTACTTGGAATTCCTCTTTCCGCATCTTTTAACCTTCTCGACTTCCTACGACCACGCTTTCCTCTCTTTTTTCTTACCTTTTCCCAATCTGGAGGTGATGGTTTAGGTATATCAACTGCAGGTGCTTCTGTAGATATTCCTACATTTGGATTTGGAATCCATTCTCTAACTTCTTCATAACTAATAACAAATGCATTTTCTATAGTAAGTTGACCACCAACCATATCTTCCGTAAATCCTTGATCTGAATCACTTAAAGTTGCAGAAAAAGTTCTATCCGCTCCAGATTGTGGTATAGTAGAATCTGATGCTCCTGCCACTTGACTACTTAATTCTATTGTACCGTGAATGTCATCTTCAACTGGATTATATTCAGCATAAGTTATAGCTAAACGTTCAAATTCTCTATGATAATCTATATCATTAATATCTAAAGGCTGAATTCTTATCTCTTGTCTTGATGGTGATACCTCTTGAATCCAAAACTTTTCATCTTCAACAAAAAGTTCAACTGGTTGATCTACTTCCTGACCCTTAACTGGTGGTTCACCGACATAAATCTTATTATTATCAGTCATATAAAACTTATCTTTATGTATTAAACTATCTGCATTCAAAAGAATTGTATTATCAGATCCACCTTTTCTTCTAAAGAAATTATAAATAACTTTATACTTACCTTCAGTAAATCCGAGCTCTCTAAGATCATTTCCTGGCTTTAACTTAACCTGATCATCAACCTTATAATCATCAATAATAGCAGAAGTTAGATAATTATCGTTAGGGTCATAAACGTGAAGCTCTACAAAATCACTATCATTACCAAAATCTTTAATAGGTTCTTGTATAGGACTTTCAATTAAATCTAAATCTATTTCACGTATTCTTTTTGACATAATTTATCCGTTATTAAATCCTTCTTGAATTAAAATTGGTTTGTTTTTATAAACTCTACTCATTTGTTTTACTGTTGGGTATGTTTTTTTAAATAAATATAAGTTTGGATAAATCATTTTTGAATTAGTCCAATCTGTTATCATTCTGCCATCTTGTATAATTTTATTTGCCACTACAATTTTTGATATCTCTACCTTCTCTTTTGATTTTGTGTAATCTAACGGTGCCTTATCCCACCAACAAATATCTACAAAAATATCTTCATCAATACCCAATTTAATTGCACTTAACATTAACTCTTGTAACTCTGAATATATAGGTTTATTTGTTAAAACTATATCTATATCAAATGTTGTCCAATCTTCATTGAATCCACTTGCCAACCAAACATTGTATTTTTCTACATTCTTTAATCTAAAAAAGTTTTCTTTCCACACACTAAACTTATGCAGAGTTGGAGGTTGTAAATTACAATCAAATTCATAATTACCATATTCCCAAATCATTAACTGCCTCCATAAGTTTTAGATGCTTCAGTTCTTATTTCTATTGGTGATGTAAAGTACTGACCACTTCTATCTTTAATTCTACAAGTTAATATACCATCATGTTCATCTAACACTGGATCTAACAATGTTATAGTTTTTTCTTCCCAATTCTCCCATCCTATATCTTCTTCAGTTATTTGATGTGCCTGCGCTTGTCCAATTGGTTTCCAATACCACCTATAAGAAAGTGAATCATCACCTTTTGCAGCAGTTCTAAATTGATAATTTGATCTATTTATAGATATACCAGATATAAACTCTATATTAACAACATCTGGCCAATCTCTAGCTGGTTGATGTGTTGCACGTAACTTATCCCAACCCTTTCCAGCTTCTGGTTTTGCAAAATATACCCACTCATCAAAAGTATAAGAACGAATTTCATTTTCATAATCACTTTCATTTCCAGCAACGTATGCAGTGTAAAGAGTTGCGTCATCAGCTGTAGCTGGAGTAGTTGGTGGTGTTCCACCTTCTAATACAATTCTAGCATTTTGAGTAGCAATAATTTCATTTTGTAACTGTTCTCCTAATTCTTTTATTGAATCCTGTGCATCTTCAAGTGCAGATATCTGTGATACTAAATCATCTTTTAATTGAACTAATTCAGAATCTTCTTCACCTGAAAGATATGTGCGACTAACTTCAACTATATATTGATGTGAATCAATTAAACCTGAACCTTTAATATCATCTCTAAGTCTTTCATATTCTGAAAAAAATTCCGATACTGATAATCCCTTTCCTTGATCTGCAGAATGACCCAATTCTTCTATATCTCTATTCAACGTAGAGTCAATCATATTCTTTTTCATTATAGGTCTTGTTTGTTGAACTTCTACAAATTGATTAGGTCTATTTAATCCACCACCGAAGTCAGGATCTTCAAAAAGAATAACCGAATTATCACTGTTTCTGAGAGTGGGTGTTGAATTAGCACTCGATCCACTTATCTTCATAGCAGTGAATTCTCTCTCTACTTGTTCATCAAACATTCTTCTATTTGCAGAAAGAATGTCCTGAAAGTGTTCACTACTTACTAACTGTTCTTTTGTATAAGGCATGTTATCTTACTACTTTAAATTCGAAATTATTATCAAAAAATTGATCTAATTTTTCAACTCCACTTCCACTCACCACTTTAAATAGTATACGATAATCTCTTTCTGGTTGTAATCCAGTTAACCACATATTAAAGTAATTACCAGTTGAATCACAACTTACTTTTGAACCACTTCCGAATGGTATAATAACATCTTCTGTGTATGCATCTCTAACTGAGTAATAACTACTTCCACTTGGTAAATACTTTACTACTAAATTAGACGGAGTGGTATCATAAGTTGCGGTTGGAAACCTTTCTCTACCAACAAGTCTAAATCTAACCTTAGAATCTTCCTTATATTCTGGTCTTAACCCCTTCATATAAACTAATAAATTCTCTACATCCGTTCCTGAAAGTGCGGATAATGACCCTGTTGACCATTTTGAATCGTCCCATTCTACTTCTAATTTTGGTGGATATATTGTGTGAGTATCCCTTGAGAAAAATGAAAAATTACCAAATTTTATACTATTACCTTCATCCAAAGTACTATCACTATTACCTATATTTCCTGACCTCTTTAATATAAATCCTTCATTTGGAACTGTAGATGTTAACCACTTATCAACTAACTCTGTAACATTCATTCTCATATCTTTTGACTCATGATCAAAAGATTGTGATGCTGCATATCCACTACCACTATACCAAGTCCCACCAGTACTATTACTTTGACTAACCCATTGAGTTCCCGCAACAAAACCATCTCGGTATCTCCAACTAACACCTTCAAGAGTCCACGGAGAATCATTATATCTACCCATACCCATATCCCAAGATTGACTAACTGGGTATGCATATAATGACTCTGAAGTGATTAACTCTTGTGGATGTGCATCATATAAGTTTAAATAATATTTTGCATTTGAAGGTATTAAACCACTACTTACAGACGATGAAATGTAACTTAAATCAAATTTTATTAATACTCTAGATACATTTATTACTGTAGCAGCATCGTTCATATCTTTTGTTATCTCAAGAATTTCATCGAGGCCTGTATTCACACTTTGAGTAGCTGCACCCTCATATAATGTAGCGTCTTTTTGGGCAAATTCAAAATAATGCATTAAATATCTCCATCAGCTTTTCCTAATATATCAGTATTAGGATATTTCAATTCAAAAATACTTGGGTCTACAGATGGATATATAACTCCATTTTTTGTACCCTCATTTATATCATAAATGTTACCAGAATATCCATTTACCTTCTTCCATTTATTAGTTATTACCATTGGAAGACCATTTGGATTATTCTCTTTAGGTGGAACTGTAGCAGCTATTCCATCAACTAACGATAATTGATAAACTAAGTCTGCAACGATAATTGGTTGATTAATTTGCCACTTATCTATATCAAAGAAGTCTTTAATTTTTTCTATACATTTCAATACAACTTCATGCTTATTAAATCCTCTAGCAGTTAAGATATTAAATGTAACTCCTATGTTAATAACCCATGCATCTTTAATATTAATTGCATCTGTTACCATTCTATATTGTCCAAGATGTGTCTGTATATTCTCTTTAACTGCTTGATTAAGTCTTACTAATCTTTTAGTAGAATCATATCCAAGAACATACGCATTAAGCGCTAATGGATTAGATATCCTTGTAGCGGTAGCAGATTTCTTAGCTAATAATTCTTCCTGATCCTTACTAAGTGGTTTCTCTAATACTCCTGATTTATTTACATTCCCACCTTTAACTTTTTCCATAACTGCATCTGTAGATGCCTCTAATTGTTCATCTTGTACCATATACGCTTTTGCTATATTTCCATATTTAGGTGGCATAGAATATATACGAGTTATGTAATCTTCTTTTGTTACAGCCCTTTGTTGAGCCTGAAAATATGCCAATGAATTTTCTTTCATCTCTCTTAAACTCTCTGAACTTTGACCACCTGTTGCAGGCACTACATTTGTAACTGCTACAGAATTTTTAGTAGCTCCAATAACAGCAGAATCGAGCGCACTATCATCAATTGTATAGGAAATATCTGATATATTTCTAACCTCACCTTGTGCTACATTATCATCTGTACTACCGCCGTAAGAATATATAACTGTTAAGGTAGTATTTTGTGGTGCTTGTCCATAAGTCTTTGTATTTAGAAAATTTGCTGGATCAAATGCAGTATCAAAATTGTTTGCTCCTCCTGGAAGTGAAGATCCAATATTATCTGGATTTGGAACCAGTTCTTCATCTGGACTGTCCGAAATACCCGCACCAAACCTCAATTCAGTCTTATCAGTTCCGTTTATAAATCTTGTAAATCGTCTAGCAACCTTTTTAAGTTTTAGTAAATAAGGTGAAGTATCATTATATTGTGATAATTCTGGATCGGTAGATGAATTATTCTCTGTTTCTGTAAATACCGTATCTTGTGCTAAAAATCCTACTTCATGCCAATCATTTCCATCACTGTCTGTTACACTAACAATATCCATAACATTTTTATTTGCAAGAGTAATCTTAGAATACTTAGTTGCTCCAAGAAAATCAAAATACTCTGTAGCCATTTTACCACTTACAACTTTAGTACTCTTTTTAAGTAAATATTTTGTTGGTAAATTAGTAGCATTATCTACTTCAAATATATCCGTAGTAATTTGATCATAAGAACTTGAAAATTTAAAGTTTACATCATCTAACGTTCTAAATATAATATTATTTGTTTGAGATTTTACCTGAGATCCAGCATTAATTGTTAATGCATAATCCATATCTGGTTTTACACTATCTCCAGATCCTATAGCAGGTACAGTTTGGAAAAAATCTACTGTTGCCATAGCTGGTGATGCTAATTTAGGTCTATATCCTAAAGATTGAACAATTTCATATACAGTTTTTTTCTCTTCTGCAAATGCTAATAGAGATTCTTTAAACTGTTGATCAATATAATAAGAAAGTACATCTCCAACATATGATGCCATTTCTATAAACATCATTCCTGGTGATGCTTCATTAAAATCATTATATGTATTTGGAAAATATACTTTTGCATATTCAATAAGATTATTTCTAAAACTAGCAAAATCTCTATTTAAATATCTAACTTCTTTTTTTATATCTTTAGCTGGCATTTACTTTCTCCTATACGTTACCACCTTCAAAGTTTAAAGTTAATTCATCAAATGCATCAGGTGTTAAAGTAGTACTAAATTCTATAGCTACATTAGCTAAATTTGGATTTGCAGTATCAAATGTAACATCTACATTCGTAATAGTTACATATGGCAACCACATTTCAACTGCTTCATTAATTGAATCTTCTATTGATGTTTTTAAATCAGAATCCATTTGTTCAAACAAGACATGATGTAAACTCGATCCAAATTCTGGTTGAGATACTCTTTCACCAGGAATAGTCAACAACAAGTTTTGTAAATTACTTTTTGCTTGTTCCTGTAATGTTTTACTTTGATTAAAAAATCCAACACCTTCATTTCTTCCTAATGGAAAAGTTAAACCTATCCATGTGTTTGGATTTATATCATCTTGTCTTGTATTAGGCATTTATTACGCACCCCGTCTATTTTTAGTTATTTCTTCAGATTTCTGTAATATTTCAGTATAATCCTTTGTAAGTGCATTCATAAGATCTTCAGGAACCTCATCAACATTTAATCCCTTTTCCTTAACTGTTTGTACTGCAGCAATATCTCTTTGTCTTTGTACATCACCACCACCGGCTAACTCACCAACCCTATTTGAATCAAATACTTCTCCAGTCATTGTTGGATATTCTTCGTATCCTTCAACTTGTGGACCTCCACCTTCACCTTGTGGAATTCCACCAACGGTTTCATTTAAAACTTTATTTAAACTTTGGTTTTTAGTATATTCCACGTATTTCTTCTTAGGTTTTTGTAATATCTTTTTAGTTGATACAACTTTATTGGATTTAATTTTAGGAATAGCAGCTGAAAGTTTCATGGAAGAACTTTCATTAATAAATATCCGTTTAACTTCTTTTTTAACTTCTCTGCGTACTATTTCTGTTATTATATTAACCAATTCATTTTTCTTCATTATTAACTCCTTTTTTTAATCTAAAACCTTATATCCTACAAATGGTACTGGTACTGGACCTGGAATCATTCCTGAAAGTCCTATCATATGTGTATTAAATGCCTGTACCAAATCATCTAAAAATTTATCTAACGAATCCCTTGGATAACTAGGTGGATAATCTATCCATAATGGTACTCCAGCATTAACCATAATAAGTGCACCGTTAGTTAATGGTGTTCCCGGTATCCAATAAGACAATAATCCTAATTTTAATTGTTGTCCTATTTTAAATACTGGCGCAACTCCATTTATAGTAGCATTAAAAGCTAATTTTAATGCACTAGCTAATCCAGCCTTATTACCACCCGCATACATTCCACCAACTGCAGCTCCTTGTGAACCTCCAGGCGGGCTAGCTGTCATAACTGCTAAATGATATTGATCAGCTATTAAATTAGCAGCATCTTCACCACTTTCAAATGTTTCCCAACTTCTTTTATATGTATCTTTAAATATATTCCAACCCATAATATTATACTGTAAAATTTTGTTCACTCAAAATATCTTTTACTTTACCTTTTATATCTGCAAAAGCCTTTGCTAACGGTCCAGTAGTAGTTTGTGCAACATTAAGTTTTGGAATCGGACCGGCTGGAGTTGGTACTGTATGAATTCCATCAAGAATACCAATTAACTCTAATAATAAATCAACCAATACTTGTCCTTTAACCACTGGCTCAGTTGCTTCCACATTTCCTAAAAGTATTTTAGGTGATTCAACTACAATTTGTGTTGTAGCTATAAAATTTATATCATTTGCACTATAACAAAATATATCTCCACCATTTTTAGCATTAAATAGAAGTCTATCAGAATTTAATATAATTTGTTTACCATCTATAGTCGGAGTTAAATCACTTTCTATAGCTACTTCCAATGGCACCTCTTGATCTGAAGTTATCCATAAAGAAGACCCATCTGCATTAATATCTTCCGTAACTGGCTTATTTGCATTATTTTTTAAATCATCTACATCCGCAGTTTTACCAAATGCTTCAGCATCTGTAAGTTGTCCAGCTCTAATAAGTATGTTTGGTTCTAAAGTATCTGGGTTAGATCCAAATCTTATAGATTGTCCAAGTCTTCCATTAAATATAACATCTCCAAAAGTAGGTTGAAGTTGTCTTATTAAAGGATTTGGTTCAAATGGATCCCCAACTGTAACCTCACCTGACGCAGCCTTATTTGGTGTTTTAGTCGCACCTACCTCTCTTGACCTATTATGAGCATGCCGACGTGTAGTATTATCAGTAAGTGAAGCTTTATCACCACTATATCCTGGATAACTATTACTATTAGGTGAACCTAACATATTAATAGTTTGAGCATAATAATATCTACCTAAATATCTTCCAACTATAACATATTCTCCAATAAGAGGATACTGTTTTATGTTTGTATCCAGTGGTTGAATCCACCCTAACCTACTTTCAGGTTGTTTATGTTGACTATTAACCATTCTACCTTTAATAGCTCCTATTAATGAATAGGTTGGTGTACCATCTGCTTCTAATGGTAAATCTTCTTCATTAAGTATTACATCAATAACCTCTGTAGCCTCTAATTCGTAAAACTCCGTAGACCTTAATCTTTGTTCTACTCCTGCTAACGAATTATGTATTTGACTTAAATTAGGTAAACCACCACTAAAAGGTTTAAAATCCTTTGATGCGCCTGGTCTTGATTTATATGCCATATTAATTTACCTCTGGTATTTGTTTAGCCTCAATTTCTTGAGTTATGTCATCTGTACGTTTTTGTAAATCACCTACAACTGAATCTAAATCCTTTACTAATTGTTCTTTTTCTCTATCAGACAATAAAAACTCTCCTTCAGCTCCTGAACGACTTTCAGCTGCAATTAAGCGCTGTACAACTTGGGCTAACTTAACAAGTTGCTCATCATTTTTTACGTTAATTTCAAGATACTCTTTTATCATAGGAATAAGTTGAACTGCCATATCACCATCCTTTATAAAGCCCGCTACTTCCTTAACTAATACTGTTAGCTGTTCTTTATTAGTTTTTGAATTATCGTAAATATCTTCAAATAAAGATGATAAACTTTTTCCTTTAAATATTTCAAATTCTGTACTCATAATTGTTTCCTCGATTAGATATTATAACTCAATTATAAATATTAATAAACGAAAAAATGACAATTATATACATATATAACGAAATTTTTTAGTGAATATATATAATAGTTATATATGAGAGATATTTAGAATAGATATCTCATAGTTAAAAAAGGGAAAGACCCTTTTTTGTTAAACAAACGGGAGAATAACCATGAAGGAAGTCATAACTACAGTCAAAGGATGGTTAGATGATTTAGTACATCTAATGACCTCTTTTATAGCAATCGGAGCCGTTGGCGAAGTATTGTTTGGAAGTGGTGTTTTTGGCGTTAACGTTATAGGTAACCTGACATCAATTATAGATAAGTTCGGTAGTTCTGGTTTTGCAGGATTAGTCGCACTATTGGTGTTAGTGGGTTTATTCCGTAAGTAAAGGCCTTATCGTAAGGAATAAAACAAAAAAGGGGATCAATGATCCCCTTTTTTTTACTTAAAATATAGAACCCGTATTAGAGGTATCTATAGAACCAGTAGACTGAAATTCCTTAAATAATCTCTTATAATACCGTTTCATTACATTAACAACTCTTGTAATATGTTGAGTATTAGAACCAGTCATTTCTCTTATTAATACATAAAGAGCTTTCTTGTTAAAATTCTCCATATTTTGTGATCTCCTAAATAACTCTAATACAGCATCTGCAACAAGAATATCCTTTTGTCTCTTAAATATATTAGGTAAATTATTTTCCCAGTAATCCAGCATCATTTCAGTAAACTCTTCGTATGTTTCTTTATCATCTACGACCTGACTCTCACTTGATAGGTTTCTTTTAAAATCTAATATATCTAATTCCCGATGACTTTTCATCTTTTTGTAATTATTATTATTATTTAAAATAAGATAATTTTTTGCAACTATAGAAAAGTAAGAAAATGCCTTACCCTTACCTTCCTTAAATTTATGCATATTCATTACGAGAAAAGATACCACTTCATGCTTAACCTGTTCTGATGGAACATCAAAATAATAAAACTTAAATGTATGAATTATATTTTCTGCTAATTTATCAAACGCATATGCTATATGTTCATTATAAATTTTATTTCTCAAAAAAGAATCTTCTGAATTATTATATCTAATAATAGCATTTTCAGTTATTTGAGTAAAATACATTCTTGACTTTGCTTTTTTACGTGGCATCTACTTCTTCTCCTAATGTTTTTTGTAAATCATTAATTATTTCTTTTATTCCAGTAAATATAGATCCTATTTCATCATCTGCTTCGAAGTGTCCTGTAGCATCTATTTCTTTAAGTTCTTCACTAACATTCGTTACACTATTAGAAAACCCTTCTACCCAAGTTTCTAACATTTCTGTTTTTCTTGTTAAGTTCCAAATTACATATCCTTCAATGAGAACAGCAATTCCTAATACTATTTCTACAATCATTTTTTACCTCCGAATAATTCATCAAACAAATCTTGACTACGTTGTTTCATATCTCCATCTTCAGTCTTTACAGGAGTTTCTACTTTAGCAGCAGTTCTTATATTATCAAGATGTACTTTTTCCTCTTTTTGTTCTATGTCCTCTCCACGCTTCCACATATCTGACTCAATATGTGTAGCCATACTATCAGCTTGATGTAAAATAAATGCTATATTAGATTTCAATCCCCAATCAGGATTCCAACTAATATAATAAGACTTATTTGCTTCTTCATATAACCCATCAGTTAATCTTAAACCGATATATTCATTCTCACTCATCTTAATACCAAACTGATTAAGTAAGAATATTGCTCTATCAGTAACCGTCATATATTGTAGTTCACCATTATGTGTAAAGATTTCACCACGATTTTTTCTATGCCATTCTGAATCTTGTGGGACATAATAATCTTTATCCAAATCACCAACTTTACCTAAATCATGATGTATAGCTGCAAATATTAATTCTTCATCTGTAAAATTAATAGTTGCTTTGTTTAGTTCCCACATCTCTTTAATCTGTACTGCTAAATCTGTTACGTGGAGAACGTGCTCTACATAACCACCAACGTGTGCATTGTGATAATGTTCTTTACCACTTGCTGGCGCCATACACATTCTATCTTCAAAATGATGATACATTTTAAGAAGTTTTCCCCTTCTGTTATCAGGATAATCTTCTGGAAATGTATCTTTAATAATTTGTATTAACCGATTCCAATTATCTTTTATTTGTTCTGGTGTTAATTGTTTCATATAACCTCATACCTATTTTTTGTTAACTTAATTGTAGGTTCAGTTCGTAACCTGTTCCTATAATGACTAAATGATATTCTAACACCCCAACCCATATGTCCTAAAATATCCTTTTTACTTACTGATTTCTTTTTATGAATAAAGTCTACGATTTTTGGATACGATTCACTACTATCTCCAATTACTTTAAACGATTCAGGTTTTAAAAAGTTCCATTTATTAAACCAAGATGGAACTCTATTTTCCCATTTAAAATCATTAATTTTTTTATTTAAATATATTGATGCTACGTCTCTCACAAAATCACTATTTAATACTTGTTCTATTTTTTTTAAAAAATCTTTACTATCTTTATATAACAATGGATAGTCTTTACCAACCATTTCAGGATAACATAATTTATTTGGTAAAACATACGGTACTCCCATACTTAAAGAATCAGTTGTTGCTATTGACCAAGCTGAGTACTTCTGAAAACAACCTACACCCACTTTCATAGATTTTAAGAATTTTAAGTATTCTTTTCTATCACTTATTTTAACTCTTTTTGCATAAGGTTTATCTATATCTGCTAAAGTAGTATAAACTGTAAAGTCTTGTCTTTTTTCCCACAACAAATCCATCTGGTTAATAAACCATCTAAACCCTGTATACTCATTATCTCTATGATTAAAAATAATATTGTTACCAGTTGGTTTAGATTTCATATCAACTTTATCAATTCCTAAATAATGTGGTTGAATTATTTCTTCTAAACTATGAACTATTCTTGGATGATATGTTCCTGCAACTTTATCTAAAACTAAATCTTTTAACCACTCTGAATTTACTCCGCATTCTTCCATCTCTAACATACCTGCAATATTATGCATTAACATAGTTTTATTATATGCAGTATTTTCAGGAACTTCATACCAATGACAATATCCAACTATTTTTGGTGAAATATTAGTCTCATTATTAAACAAATTAGATAACTGTAATGTATGTTCTGGTAGATGGGAATATAATACATCATAGTCTGTTTCTTTCCATCGTAATACTTTTTTTATTTCCTCAAAGTTAAAATGTGCTCTCATAGAATTTGGATATGAAGGTAAATTAATTGGAATCTGCGTTGTATTCTCAAATGTCAAACTCTTAATATCTACAGGTGATAATATAGTCCAATGAATATCATTACGAATTTTATTAAGTTCTTTAATTACATTATGTAAAACAACTACATAAGAATCTTTTTCCAAATCCCTCATATAAGTTATGTTAGGATATACAAGAATTTTATACTCATATTCCTTATCATTATCAACTTCAGGTAACCATTTATATATGTTCAAATACAACCCTCTTTTTTCGCATACCATAACGGTTATTAATAATTTTCCATACTTGTGAATCAGTAGTTGTTGGACCTGGCATATGAAAAATGCAAGGTTCTGTATTAGTACGTCTATTGTAGATATATTTACTATTATAAATTATATCAAAATTAGCACTCCTACCATAATGTTCATCCCATAACACTTGAAATATTTTACAATCATAATCTAATCCTATAGGATTATCATTACCATATTTTTCATCATATTTTAAAAATATTTTAGTCCATACACCCTGATCTGAACCTAATTCAGAATCCTCTTTTACAAACAATGGATAAACTTCATTAATTAATTTTATAAAAGAATCTTTTTTTCCTATCATCATACCAGAATTTAAAAATCTATATTTTTCTTTAGGGTTTGGATAGGAATCTTCCAAAGAATCAAATGGATAACAGTTTGTTTCTGCATTAAATATTACTTTTGATTCTGTAAAATTTTCTGTAAATCTTTTCTCTATTTCTTCTAATCCTTTATAGAATAAAACATCCCTTGAATCAATAAAAAGAATATAATCTTCTTTTATATTAGTAGTATCTAATCCTTCTTTTAATGTAACAATTTTATCAACTGGTTTTTTCCATTTTATATATCTACCAAAAACTGTAGGATTTATATTTAAACGTTCACAACTTTGATATAACCTTTTATCATATAATTTATTATCTGATTCTACCCAACATACAAAAATATTATTCATTATAAAGCCTCGCTAATTTATCCATTTCACAAAACTTATTTGCTCTTGATTTTAATACAACTTTCATTCCCATTTGAACTTCATATATCCAAATATCTTCCTTTAATATTTCCATTGCGTCTAAAAGTGGTTGTTTATATTCCTTAACAACTGGAGTAATAACAACTAACACTTCTTCTTTTCTTTTACACTCTTCAGCAAGTTCTATTAAATAGGTATCATCAGAGAACCCGTAATAAACAACTTTTTTAGCGTCCAACTTCACTTAAATACCTTTCCTTTGTATCTTCCCAGGTTGTATTTAAAATATCTGAATAAAATAACTTCTCTGGTTTGATTCTATCTTCACTTAATAACTTTTTATACCTTCTAATAGCCTTTGGTTTCCACCAATTCATTATGTAATCACTATCATCAATGTACTTCTTTTTCATTCTCAAATCTGTTTCTTCTATCTCTCCCCGTAAAAATTCTTTTCCATTCTCATAAATGTCTGCAAAATATATACCTCTCTTAAAACCATGCTCATATGTAGATAACTTAATCCCTAATTCTTTATAAATTAGTCCTAAAATCTTTTGTTTAATTCCAGTTACTGGTCCTGAAACTCCAGGTTTTGGTGTTGTAGCTTTTTTATACTTTTCTGGATATTCTTCTTTGTACCATTGGTGCCAACTATCATAAGTTACATCATCTGGCTTAATACTTATTCTACCTTTTGATTCTCCAAGAGTTTTCCAATGTGGAATACCATTATACATTGAATGTACTCCATAAAGTGAAGTGGTTGATGCACCAACTAAAGTTTGACCATAAAGTTTTTTCCAAGTATCTCTAACTACTGATGATGTTACCATAGCAGCAACTAACTTACCACCTAAGAAATTAAAACCTAATGGTTGAACACAACATATAGTAGTTCCTATTGAAGTGTAATTTAACTTACCATCCTTAAATTTATTATCCTTAGTCCATCCAATAAATTTATCTCTTACTCCTAACGAAGTAACATCTGATCCCATACAAATCATACCTAAAACTTTATTTGTATTCTTATCTTTAACATAAAATTTTAAATTTCTGCCAGGATTGGCTGTGAATTCCATTGTGTGAATTAACCTACGCAATAATGTCCAATTCTCATTATCACTTGCATTACCTTGTTCTACATATTCAACAATTGGATTTAAAGATTCAATTTCATTTACTGTTAATTCTTCATTATAGATATCAGTTGGCATCCAGATAGAATTATCTAACCGTTCAAACTTAGATGCTTTTTTGGTCATACCATAAACATCTTTATTGAACTCTTGCCATTTCTTATATAGAGTCTGTTCCTCTACTGACATAGTTTGTAAGTAATTCATATTATCTATGAATTTCTTTTTTTCTACATCATAGTCGAACTTTACTTCATCGAAGAAATCTTCGAAAGCCATATAACCTCTTTTTAATTATTACTATTTATACTTACTAAATTAGTAGGCCAATTCATCTTATAAAGATGTACATCTGTATACTTGTATGGTTGTACGTGTTTAGATTCTAATATATCAACATAGTTAACATACTTTGGATTCATTGTATCTCTTACGTTATACACACCATCTTTATGACCATCAGTTGTCCCTTTAATGAGAATGAAATCCCCATAGTCAAATGGTCCACCCCAACGTTTTAATAAATTGCGAGATAATGCAACATACTTATAATCTGATGCTTTACTGATACGGATACGTGTTCCATCTGCTGTTATATTTGGTGTATTATCTGTTTGTGGATAAACTGGTTGATACATTGTTACATCAACTACTACACCATACTTATAAAACTCTTGTAATTCAGTTCTTAAATTATCTATAACAGATAATTGTTTATCTATTTCTGAACTATAAAATCGTTTATTTTTTTCCAACATATTAACAGAAAAAAATCCATTTAGTAAAACTACTAAAATAATATATGCCATAATAGATTGTCTATCAGTAAACATCTTTACTCCTTGTTTTGTTTGTGGAGCTGGCGGGATTCGAACCCGCGTCCAGTCTGTCTTTTCCAAAGAGTCATTCACAACTTGTTTGATTTCTAATCGGTTAAAATCAACAAAACACCATTGAGTTCGTTTCTCAACTACGA
>Ga0080013_1002688_pt1 | contig 20296 bp, 30 predicted proteins | sample ETNvirenome_6_85_FD_69236 | JGI IMG/M metagenome (GOLD analysis project Ga0080013, IMG submission 69236) | Marine viral communities from the Pacific Ocean - ETNP_6_85 (SPADES assembly) (version 2) | ecosystem: Environmental > Aquatic > Marine > Oceanic | place: Pacific Ocean | collected 2013-06-19 | reverse complement strand
AAGGTGAATGGGTAGAGATGGGCGTACCGGGATGCCTCTCTATGAAGAGAACTCTTTCTAGGAATGGATGGAAAGATAATACTGACACCAACACCAGATATGCCTGTGAAAAACATGAGGTTGAGGTAGAAGATGACTGGGAAGGCAGAGAGGTCGTTAAGAAACTGTTAGATTAATGGATATAAACACTCTATCTATGTACACAAGTATTAAAATAACTGAATTCTTAATGCCGTGGATAACAATCCTTATAAGTTTGATTATAGCCCTTATGCTAAAAGAAGTTTCATCTTCAATAGCAAAGGGATTAAAGTTTAAGATGTCTAAAGTATTTGTACCCGGAGATGTGGTATTGCTGGAAGGGAATGAGGCTATAATAATAAAAGTAGGTTTGACTACTACTGTTTTTGAAAGTATAAGAGATGAAGGTTTAATATGGAGATATGTTCCCAATGAAAAAATCCAGTCCCTTAAATTAGAGAAAGTAATACGTACAGATGTGAGAGAAACAAATGGTGTATAACTATGGAGACAATAAATGGAAATACTCAAAAAGATATGGAAAGAAATCTCAGAAAAACCTTTATGGGCAATCGCTATTTTAATGGTTGCATGGTGGCTCTTTGCTTAATAATCCTGACGGGATGTTCAACGATCAAGAAGGCGGCGATAGTAGGGGCATCGGCTGGATTGGGTGCGACTGCCGGGAGTGTGATCGGTGGGGGTGTGATTGCGCCAATAGCGGGGAGCATGGTGGCTGCCTCTGTAGCCTCTGCCGCAACGGGCGGGAAGACGGACTCTACTCAAGCCCTTGAAATAACAGGTGACGCCACAATTGTTCAGGAAGCGCCTTCAAATTTCTTTTCACTTCTTCAACAACTTGTGGAGCTTGGCGGATGGTTGCTGATCTTAATCTTTGTAGTTCCGATGGTGTTGGGATGGATAATCCCGGGGCCGCTTACAACTCACAGGAAAAAGAAAAAGAGTTAGTTCGGGTTAAGTGGGTAGATATCATCTCCCACGCAGATTGGACTACACACGATAAAGTCTCCTGCCCTACATTTGAAAGTGTAGGCTGGCTTGTACACAGAGATGAAAAAGAAATAAAAATAGCCACCACACTAGACAAGTATGATGGCTTAGGAGAACAGGAAGGCAAACCAACTTACTACGGGATCACTTCTTTTCCCTCTGGTTGCGTTCTTGAATACGTTGTTCTGCGTACTCATCCAAGCTAATACCTTCCATCTGCTCAAATCTTTCCCCCCATGTCAACCCTGACTTGGGGGTTTTTTTATTTCTATTTACCCAACAGAATCTAGCAAAGTAATACCTCCTATCCTCTTGATCTTTATCATATTTTTCCTTCCAGCTGCTATAGTCTTTCATCCAATTTATCTATCGTCAAAACGTGCATGTCTGACCTAGTTGTATAGGATGGCATGTTAGGATCGACATAACCTTTAGGCCACAACTCAGACTCAAAAAAATAATCTTTTGTTGTTTTAAAACCACACAACCATAGATGTTGAGGGTCTGTATATTTCCCCCCGCTGTCCCTATCCCCATACTGCAAGCTAAGAAATGCATAAGCATCCGGTCTTTGGTGTTTACTATACACCGCTACCTGTACTATGTAATTAGGTCTTGGCTTGACAGCCCTCTGTTTTGTTTTGACTTCTAGCTTCTTCCCATCTACCACCATGTCATAGTCTTTGTTGTCAGCTATTTCCACATCAAGATATTTAGATAAGGCAAGCTCACCTAACCTACCTGCAAAAGATCCCATTACCTGAGCCTTACCGTTGAGTATGTTGTGGTGGAATTTCTTCACATGATTCTCAGACCACTCCATAGCGGTATCCATCATCTCTTCATCAAATTCTAATTCCCTCATAAGCTACCTCAGCTCTTTCATTTTTCTGTGTAAGTGTAATGCACACCTGAATGCTAAGAAGTTCTCCTCTGTATCCTCAGACCTTACGGACTGAAACTTACCCGTCTTCTTGTCGCACCTCAAAATGTACGTAGCGTCTACCTGCCTCCCCTCTATATCTTCAACCGCTTTAGCATAAGCGGCAACTTGTAAGTGGTACTCAGGATAAACCCTCTTTGACGTTTTCCAATCAATAACCGCATACTCACCGTTAATGATGGCTATCGCATCCACCGTACCCGCATACCTGTAATCGCGGTGATATATTTTCTGCTCAACCGCAAGCCATTCCACCTCATTCTCTTGCAACCAAGACTGAAACGCCTTGATAGCAGTCTGAGCTTCCTTTTGTTTAGGCATCTTAGGTTCCTCACCCTCCCCAAGATGAAACCGTATAGCCTTCTCAACCCATTCATGTGTTATTGTTCCTATATTTAGCGCGTCAGTAGACGTACTCTTGTAAGCCGTCTTTACTCCGTTGGAAAGAAAATCAATTCCCGCAGTCTTTGTAAGGTTTTTTGCCAACCACTCAACACCTTCCTTCAAAGCCCACGGTATAAGAGCGGGCTTAGAGATAATGCCGCAAGCCTGAGTGACAGACGGCACAATCTCCTTCCCCACCATATAAGAGTGGTAGGCTTCAGCGAACTGAAGCTCCACCTTCCCCCCATCGTGATAGTTAATAATCAAAACGGTATGTCTGCAGCCTCAACAGCAGGCTTAGTAGACCCGTTCCCACCATTGTACGGCTCCTGTAACTTACCGGACAAATAGCGGTTTCCTTTTTTAGAGACATTATCCCAAATAGATATTGAGATTTCCTCCCCATGCCATAAAGCAGTGCCCGTAAAATCGGGACGCTTCTCATTTCCATCTTTATCATTTACAAATAGTACAATCGTATCATCTTTCATGTCCATCTTAGTTTCCTCTTAGTTTCATTTAATGTCACCCTACCATACGTTGATTAGCTTGTTCAGTGCGCCACACTTCTATCCTTAGCTCATTCTGTTTCAGCTTCCACCGTAATCCTTCTTCAGCTTCAATCGCTATAGCTATAGCTTTGTTGGCCTGTTCCATTTCCGGCTGAATGTTTACCCAGTGTTCCTTATCAGCCACCGTTTTACCAAACGCCCTGCCGTACAGTATTGACTTCTGTGTTTTCTTAAACTCCTGTACTTGAAATGAGTTTGCCTTAGCCTCTGCATACTTGGGCGCAAGTTCTTCTATATTATCTAACCAAACTTCTGTACTCTTCTTCATATTTTAAACCATATTACCTCATCTTTAAACGCTCTGTCAATTGTTTTAAGTATCCAATAGGCTTGCAGGTCAAGTAACTCAGTGCTACCGTTGTGCAAATCCATATGGTGCTTATAACATAAAGGCATAACAAGATAATCGTTTGCCTTTCTAGCGGTGCTACCAGACAATGGGTTACACCTCCCCCTTAAATGGTGAGTTATCACAGTATCATCCTCAATACCGCACTCAATACAAGGGAGTGATGCCACCCACTCCCTATATTTTTTGCTCTCTATTTTTGGTTCCTTTGCAAGCATCACCCTTTCTCCTCAGAAATCTGATACCCTATTAACAGGTTAGCATACTCAACGATCTTACGCAAGTCCTCCACTGGAGTTCCTTTCTTATTCCACCGGCTTGCATACTTAACTATGTTCCCACTGCAAAAGTCCATCTCATTAGCCGTAATATATTCTATCGGCGTAATCTTCATGGAGTTGTAGTAGGCGGGTTTCATGCTCTTTCTTCCCCCTGAATAATTTCTCCATATTCATCAAGGTTCCTAATGTTTTCCCACACAAGCTCTGGAGAGCTAGCCGTTGCATATACACCATCGTTCATATAAACACCGCGCCCTGTATCGTAACCCGGAAGATCACTATACCAATCAAGCTCTTCACTATCATAGAATCTTGCATAATCGTCATGCCATATTTTAGGCTCTATACCTTCACCTCTTGTGAGGTAATAGTTCCACAGTTCTTTATCTGATTTTCTTATTTTCATCCATGACCTCATTTGCCTCATGGATGGCTTGTATCCTATCTCTTCTTCAATAGGATTGACTGGGCCTTCCCACGGCCAGTGCATATCTATTTGCCCGTAATTATCATCCCATTCTGGTACGATTCTGGGTTTTTTCATTTTACCTATTTGCTTTATGGCCCCCATTCTATAGGCTATAAATTCGGCGCAGTTTATACTGTCCCACTCAGGCTGATATTCGCATGGAGCAACTAAACCTATGTATCCATCCCAAGAAAACCATTTAAAGCCATCGTCGTCAATTGAATCTATACGCATTGTAGCGTGATCGTATACATTTACCACTAAACAATGAGATCGAACATAGCCAGACTCAAGATCTTTTGGCCCGACCTCAACAAGATTAAATTTCTTCATATTCCGCACACTCCTGATAAGCATTGCTCTTCACTGTTGTCCTCAAATACCACTCCACGCTTGCTGTGAGCCTCCTCATAAGGCACAGAGGCTATAGGCTGTCCACCCCTACTACCGTCTGGATAGATCGTCAGACCGCGCAATCCGGGGGCGTATTTACGAACAATTCTTGCAAAGTCGTCCACCTTTTCTTCATGGTTAAACTCAGTTCCCCATGCGGGAAGATTTATAGTAGAGCTGATAGCATGATCTACATACTTCTGAAGCTCATACTGAAACTTTATTCTCCTCTCAAAATCTTCAGCTAAGTCTACCGCTGACTCTATAGAATCGGGACTGATTCCTCCTTTAATAAGGTGTTCTGCTGTACCGTCAACGACAAATTGATACTTCCATCTGGTTCCCTCTGTAAGGTAACGACGCCTGTATGCGACCGCATAGATTGGCTCAACTCCACTAGTTGTTCCAGACAAGATGCTAATTGTTCCAGTAGGTGCGATGGCTCTGTACCCCTTAGGTCTGTTAAGAAAAAGTCTGTCACAATGCTCATTGGCGGATTTTGTACTTTCTGATTCATAAACCTTCATCCATTGTTTAAGTTCGTCATTAAATTCATATCTATATTTACGTTTAAGCAGCCATTCATGCATACCCATAAGCCCAAGACCAATGCGACTGTTCTGTTGTCTGACCTTCTCAACCTTTTTATATGGTAGATGCGCTCTAATTAATCCGCATACAAGAAACTTGGATGCAAGATTAACCACATCTTTTAACTCTTCTACATTATCTATGTTGGCAAGATTAACTGAGCCTAAATTGCAACAATCAGAATCATCTTCTGATGTCACCTCTGTGCAAGCATTTCTAAGGGTTTCATTCTCCTTTTCACCAAAGTTAAAAGAAAAACCCGGCTCACCAGTCATCATGGCTTGCCTACAGTTCTCTCTAAAAACCCCTGAAATACCATTTTTTAACCATGCATCATCATAGTTAAGGCTGACATTCATCATATCCAACGGAGCCGGATAGTTGAAATCTAACTTCTTCATATCAGCTACAGAATATTCCTTCTGACTACCCAGTCTAATGTCATGCCAGTTCTTAGCCTTTAATAAAGTTCCTGTATCTTCATGCGCCCAATTAAGAGATCCATACAGTGCTGACCTACGGCTACCGCCCTGCATTACGTTCCTTCCCACCTCATTCAAGGTATAAAGCAACGGAATGGGGCCGGATGCCACACCACCAGTACGCCTCAATTGACGACCAGAAGGACGGCAGATGGATACGTCTACACCTACCCCACCGCCGGTCATCAGACACGACATAGCTCTCTGTGTAACACCAGACCACTCCTCCCGACTATCATCCTCCAATCTTAATAGATAGCAGTTGTTAAAGAACCTTGCATCACGCCCTGCATACCATAGGTATCTTCCTCCCGGCATGAATTTGAATTCAGAGATGAACCGCGCCAGTTGGTCGCGGTCATCCTTTGCCATTAAGTTATTTTTCTGACCATCCATATCACCGCAGACGTAGTTGACTACGGTGTTGGCACGATCTTCCCATGTTTCAAAGGGGTTAGACGCATACTTCTGCTGAAATATGTTTTGGCCTAGCTCAGTCCTGAACTGCATTGCTGTACTCTTTCCTCCATTGTTCAATTTCTTTCCCCTCTCTCTTAGCCATGAGAATATCAAATCCGTCTGGTGTTGCCCACTCAGACGGGGTTCTGTTTTTGTCAAATGCAGAGGGATGGTAGAGGTAACGACCCACTCCCCACTGTACAGCAGACCTCTTTAGAGAGTCGGACAACCCACCCTTTGCGCCTTCAATATTACTATCGTCTGCTCCATCAGCTTTGGTTATCCAATTGCCATTCACATTACAGCTAAGATAACACACCACTCTACCGCCGATAAACTCATACTTAGTCTGCCATCCACTAACACCAAACACAGAATCAAGTCTATCCATTACATCCCTAGCTGTGATATATACAAGCTCACCACTCCCACCTTGACCCTTGCGCCACCGTAAGCGACGCGGATCGAACGGTCTTTTGAGTGCTACCTCTACCTTTTTATCCATTATGCGCTCCCACCAAAAATTAGAACACCAACTATTAGTAAAACAGTTAAGCCCATATACACTTCTTTCTTTTTAAGTAACTTCATTATTTCTCCTCTTCAATAAGTTCTTCATGGTAAGACCCATCATCTTCACGCCATGCCTTGTATTTCTTTTCAACCCATTCACCCCTGGTAACTATAGCAGGATCACCCTTAGTGCCTACGTTCTCCAAAGTTCTATTGTACTTGATGGGTGAAAATAATTCCTCCATCATTGATCCAAAATCATAAGGATTCACTGACCTTCTTAACATAATATCACACCTCCTTTGTTAGTTCAACAAAATATTCAGCATCCACCACAATTAGTGGTTGCTTCCGGTTTTTCTTAATCACAAGCAACGGCTGATATACACCTGAGTTAGACTGTGCTTGCTCATAAGCCTTCCATACATTCAGTGATTCTTGATTCTTACACTCCACTGAATACGGAAATACTTTACGCGCCTGTGAAGAGAACATTAAGTCCTCACCACCTGCACCCATGCTACGACTCTCTACGTCATCAGGGTTCAAGTCTAGTTCTTTAACTAGCAACTGCTTGAACCACTGTTGCAGTCTCCTGCCTTTGGCTTTTGCGCTTTGGTGGTTCATATAGTGCTACCTTGTGTAGTTCTCCCATTACACCACCTTTAGGTGGCTGCTCTTCCACACCTATGGGGTGCGGTAGATCGTCATTAGTGTAGTAATTAAGTGAGGCCATGCATAGGTTCAAATCCAAATCCCCCTCTGCCCCATCAAAATTACGTGCTTTACATAGACTGAGGTATGCATCTGGTGAGCTTGGCATATCATCATAAGTCCGACCCAACAGTATTACATTGTCAGTTCTATTTGTTATATCCGCCGATCCCGCGACAGACCACTTATCCAAACGGTCAGTTAAACTCTGACCTTTTCTTGCATGCGCCACCAGTATAACGTGTATACCTAAATTTCTGGCACAGTTAGCAAGCGCACAAACCACAGCTTTTTGCCCGTTCCAATCGTCTGATGCCATACTCATTGTCATCAGCGAATCCACAAGAACAAGGTTAATACCCAAGTTATCTACTGAATACCTAATCACCGATATCAGGGTGTTATAGTCAATTGACCCATGCTGGTCATATAAAAACAGCTTCTTATTTGACCATCTTGTAAAGTCCAACCCCGCATCCATAGTAGGTTCAACCTGCAATGATGCTTGCCTCCACATCCTAGCCAGTTGAGTTTTAGGCGACATCTCAAGTGAGATAGACAGGCACTTACTGCCCTGCTCCATTGCTGACATCATAATTTGAGAGGCTAACAGGGATTTCCCCGCCCCGTTAATACCCGCCAAAACTGTCATCTCTTCAGGTCTAAGCCTGAATTTGGTATCAAAATACTTGAATGGTAACTTAATGCCGGTGAGCCTCTCACCAGACATATAGTAATTCATCACTTGATCTGTAAAATCAGATGCAGAACGTATGTTTTGCTGTGCATCTGTCAGTTTTCTATATGGTTTTAGCTCTTCACGACTTATTTTCATCCTTTTTCTCCTTGAAAACCCAATAGTCTGAATCTTCTAAACTCAATAGTACACCATTCTCATCTCTTTTACCAGAGCCAGGGTTCCAAAAGGGGTTATTTTCTCTCTTCCCCTTAGTTACAGCCATCATAAAAGCAGAGTCCCAATTCACATTTCTGTATCCTAGACCTCCAGACCTAACTGCCGGTGACGATAATTCCTCTGTTGATTGCGTCCGTTTAGGATCGTGCTCCGTATTGTCGGAAAAGAATTCTGCACCCGTTAGGTTCTGAAGCCTCTGGTATATCATCCATGCCTCCCTGATGTACCTATCTACCTTTCTTCTGTCTAATTTTGTTTTCTTGAGCGTATCAATTGCATCTAACGCTCTGTTTCTCAGCGTATCAGACGGCATCATACCGGTTTTCTCCGCCGTAGCTACAGCCATCTTAGGTAGGTTACGTAAGATATTTATAGCTTTGTCTGCTCTGTCCAAAAATATTACCCCATATTGTATAATGCATTGCTTGTAAGTTGTTGATTTTAATAGTCTTCTTCTTGACTATCATCGTATAACTGCCACTGGTTCAAAAGTTCCTCTTCTTCTAGTTCATTGTGCAATCTTTCACGCTCCTCCTCTGTTAGCATGTTCTTTTTTGGTGTTGCCCAATATTCTGGGGGAACCAGTGAAGGCTCCCCGGTTAATGGTTTATGAATATCCCGACATCCACCCATGAATGGATCACAGTTATCCCAATTTGTTTTCATTCTAACTCCTCATAGACATAAGATGATGTTGCGTTTGCTGTCCTCCAATTGCCATCATACTCAGATGGATCACCCACAAACTTCTCACCTACTCTTTTTTTAGAGAGCCTAGCCTTGTAGTATGCATCACTGACGGCAGGTAGTAGGTGTGCTGATCTAAAATACCCATCAGCACCCCACTCATTAGAGTCTGTGAAAAACCCGTCTAAAGTCTCCATAAGAATAGCAACACATTCCTTATATTCTTTCCTGTCAAACGCTTTTTCCTGTAAGTTTTTCTTTCTCATATCCCTAATGCCTCCAAAAGTTCCATATCTGAACCGCTGAACGGCTCAATAGGGCGTTTGTCGTCATAATCTATGTCCGTTCGGACGGCATACTCCATTATCTCAGACTTGTAGACATCACCATATTCCCAGCTTCCGTATGTTAGCGGAGATTTAACCGCGCAGAACCAGCGGGCATATTTCCCCTCATTACGTTCCAACTGGTACTTCTTGAGGACATTCCATGTCCAGCCCTGTGGATTTTCCCAAACTTCATATGGGTTATCTACCGGTCTTGATTTTCCGAATGGATTTTTTTCTCTTGGCATCTTCTGTTCCTCTCTTGTAGTTCTACTGAAAGTTGAAATTGTAACCAGTCCAATGAATCGTCAGACCAGTCCATTATACGCCTAAACAGCTCTGTTTTTCTCTCTTCTGAAATTTCCATAATCTAACTATTTAGTACCATACACTTGGGTGAGTTCTAAGACTAAATCGTAAGACCTTTCAAGCGCGTGATTAAAATGCTTTGTTCGATCATCGCCTGGGCAGTCCTGATCCGCGTGATCTTGCATGTCACTCAAAGCATCTAGCAATTCATGTATATGTTCTAGTTGTTTATTCTTGGTCATTGAATTTCTCCTGAAATTTCCATTTAATAAACCTTCCTATAGAGTAGTGAGTAGTTATATTTGTAGCCCGGTGATACTCAGCACCGGAGATTGATATTTAAGGTCGGTTCTCAAGACCATAATTACAGAATACTGCATATATAATAAATATGCAACACTTTTTCAAACTTTATTTTTACGCCTTTAATATCAATGACTTACGCCTGATGCATTAGTTATGTAGACAATAGATGTTTTTTTTGATAATCTGTAGTTATAGGTGATCCGACCTACAAATTATGAGCCGTGACTGTGGCTCCATCGGACGACTAGCAGTTGATAAACGTAATGGTAAATTATACAACCTTAAGACGGGACAAACTGTCGTTAATGATGGTGTAAAAATCCGGCTAGGCTCCGGCTCTACCGTAGATTGGCATGCGCTACTGTTTAATGCATGGGACAGACAACGTATAATTGATGTATCCCTACCATCTACGTCTAAATGACACTTCCAACTTAACTGTTGTAAAAATACAACACTATGGCTTCAGAAGAAACAAAAACTAACCGACGCGCTAGGCTCCAACGTAACTACGTAGCCAAGCATAATAAGCATAAGGGCACAACACATAAAAGCACTAAAGACTATAGCCGACAACAGAAGCACAGACATAGTGCTCCCGTTACCGACTACGGCCTCTAGGATCAGCCTAACAGCGCGTTTTGTAGCCCATCATTGCGCGACGCGTGCGTTACTCTTGGTGGATGGATCCCCTGTATATGGACGGGGGTTATTAGCTTCCATTTTGTAGGGCGTGGATCTACTTTAGGGTAGACTGTGACCGTCACATTTTGCCCGTTTATTACGTCTTGATATGATCCGATTGGCTGTACGTCTACAGTGTCAAAGGGTTCCGCGTCGTAGCTTCTATTCCATGATGACGCAGATTTGGCCTTTTTACTTACGCCACTATTAGCTAGTCGTTGCCACACTCTGACCTGAGTAGATTGTTTTACGCATACCGGCACCCAGTCCAACATAGATTTATTTTTTTTCATGTTAATTAGCTCCTTTATATTGTAATAAACTCAATTTTTTACACCGGCTCCGACTAAGTTTAACGCGCTATTAAGACCGGCTAAATTAGCACCGGCAATGTGTAATGCCTTGCCTAGAATTAGCGCGTGTTCTTGGTTACCTTTTGCATACTTTGAGAGTATCATTAGATATTTACCGTAATGGTTTTTGGTTTTTTTGACTTTGCTAGACTCAATTTCCTGGACTAGTGGCTTGAGATCTTGCGCTAGTGATTGTATAAGTTTATCTGTTTTGCTCATTTTAATTAGCTCCCGTTGCTACGTTTTGAGTGTATTTTTTCCCGCTACCATGCGCGACAAATCCAATTATAGGCCGGTCTACTTTTTGACACAACCGGCATGACCTACATGTTACTTTTTTACTGGTTTCTGCGGGACACCTAACAACCTTGCGACCCGCGGGCGTACACCTAACTTTAGCTGAATCATCCGGTAACAGTGTTACCACTGGCGCTATATCCAATTGCGCGTATTGGTCGGCTTGATCTAGGTTATTAGCCGATATATTGACAGTAAATCCACCGTCATTACATTCCTTGATAATGTCGGAATGGTCTACGGGGTTATGATGGGTGTAGGTAAATCCGCCCTTTTTTCTATTAGCTTTAATCAATGCGCGTATACCGTCCGTGTCGTTTATAGGCAGATCACCGGCCTGATTGTGTCGCCAGATTCCTAAATCGAATCGCCGAATGCTAGCCAATAAATCCGCCCAAGATCCGCCACGTTTACCGGCATCTACCGCACGCCAATGCATACCTAGATGACCATGTTCGGCATAGCATGGTGCTACGCGCTTGCCAGTGTTAGGATCTATGTAGGCTTTTAACGGACAGCTAGTTGGGCAAGTATCGCTAGACGATGTAGTAGTAGGCATCCCACCAAGTTTTACATTCTTGCTATGTTGTGTAACGTGATAATTACTCATAGTCATTTCCTCAGTTATAATTGTTACATCAATAGCCAGTATAGTGACTGACTATTAATCTAGCAACTATCTTAATTTTAGCTCATCAAAAATATAGAATATTTCCTGTTGCATAGCTTCTAGCGTTCTCTTATCGGCGTTAGATATATGGTTACTATCTTCTAGTACGCCTATTAATAGGTGTATGTTGTCTAGTGAGTCTATTAATTCTTGTTTTTTAATCTTATTCATTAGTTATATTCCTATGTAGTAGTTAGTACATCAGTACCTAGTCTAACGACTAGGCACTAATCTATCAACTATCTGTGTTGTTCTGTGGACGCCGACCATTCACAATCCCCGTTGATTAGTTCAATTTCAGCTTCATGAATCGCGGCAACTAGCGCACCCTTAATATCTGAGAATTGATTGATAAATCGTTGGTCTAGCTCACCGATCTCATCTACCGGCTCACCATCAACGTCAACGTGTATTGCATCGTTGATATGACTGGCTCTAATTAGTCCCCATTGTGTGCTTTTAGTATATTCCATTGTTATATTTCCTATGTAGTAGTTGAATTAGTAACCTAACCAGTTGAATACATCTTGAGTTAACCAGTATCTAGCGCCACCGACATACTCACCTAGATTCCAGAATTCATCATCACACTCAATTCCATGGTCTATTAGTATTTTCCTAGCTTGCCAAACATTTAACGTGGGCTGATATTCTGCAAATTCTGTTGAGTTCATTACCTTTATTTCCATGTAGTAGTTGACTAGATACGGAGCGTATCACGGCTAGATCTAGATTACAACAACTATTTAAACGTTGGATAGATGGATAGGGGTTAAATGATATCCCACCCACCCACACTCACGCCCCATCTAGGGTTCTGGGTTCTATGGTTCCTGGTTATGTCGTACTGTTCTAGTTCACTAACCTAAACCAGTTTGCAAACTGTACATATGGGCATATTCCTGTTGCAAATGAGTATCGTTCTCATTTAGATGTAGCCAACCAATGATCTAATAAAAGAAGAAAGACTTGCACCCCACCTACGGTGCCACCCCATTTTGATTTACAGATTTTTATATATATTCTACCCACAAACCGGAGGGTATTTTTAGGGTTCACAATTATGGCAAATTTAAATTTAGCACAAGTTCAAGATATGATGCTCAGAAAAAGGCGCAGAGATAAAGGAGATCCTTATCTTGAGGAAAGGTTTGCTTTGTCTGATACGGATAGAGCAGGTATGCATGGTCTTTTAGACGGTCAGGCATTAGCAGGTGTTAATATAGTTGATGAATATGAAGATCCAAATAGAATAGGTCAATATACCAGATGGTACGGTAATCCAAATACAGGAAGAAGGGGTCGGGATGAGATGACCATACGATCTGATGTAACAGGTACAGATTTTCAGGATACTTTAGCCCATGAAGTGGGGCATAGGGGGCACTATCTTTCCGGGCTTTTAGGGACTCAGGCCGGCCCACCACGCGCACCTGTTAGACCTTTTGTGAGGGGTGTTCCACAGTTGGGAATAGAAAATAGGACGGGATGGGTAGATCAGGCAGATCCATATATTGAACAAGAAAGAATGTATACACCCGATAAGTCAGATAGATGGCATCATGTTTTATACGGTATGGAGGGGGATAAACCTGTACTTTCCGGTGGTGGTCGTGGAGAGATAGACACGGATGTTTTAAAATCTGATATTGAAGTAGCAAATCGGCTTGCTAGAAATGTACCTAAAGGCGAACCAACCTCATTGCTTTCAACGGATGCGTCAGTATCAGATAAATTGGCGGCACAAGAGGGAATATCTGAAGGTATTACTATGGATGATTTGCGTCATCATGGATCACAAATAAAGTCAAAAGCCGGTGATCTAATGACTGCTACAAAGGATTTATTTAGATCCGGTGGGAAAGATAATATAATACATGATGAGCCGGAAGCAAGACCTACCACTCTTAAACAGGCTCAATCTCAAGGGAAAGCTCACTTCTGGCATAACGGTAAAAAGAAACTAGCAGTCACAGCAGATCAGTTAGCTAAGTTTAAGAAGTCTGATCTATACAATTCAGGTTCTAAAAAATCCACGCTTTCACAGTGGGCTAATATAGCCCAGTCTGAAGGCGGTATGAAGAAATTATTTAAGACGGACAAGCAGGTAGCGGCTAAAGTCAAGGAAACTAAAGATCAGAAACAATTCCTTGATGACTACATGCAGACTTATTACACGGGAAAGAAGAAGAATGATCCAAAGTTCCGTGAGGATATAAAGGCTAGACTTAAAGGAACCGTTCCAGACGACCATAAGAAAACCGTTGCAAATGCAATCAGTTCTGCGGTGAAGATCTTTGGAACAGATAAACTAGCAAGTGGTGGTCGCATGGATGAGGCCACAATGAAGAAGATGCTTCAGGATTTAGGTCAGATTGAATCAGGATACACAACAAGAATAGCCGGGGGTGGACGCCCGGAACGTGGCTTCTGGCAGGTATTGCCTTCCACAGCTACGGACGCTCTTAAAAACGCCGGTGCTTATTTTGGCCCCACATTTAATAAAACATTTGCAGGTCGTCCTTGGGTTAAAAGCGGTCAGTCTGCTTATGAAAGCCTAAAGAATATGAGCCAGAAAGACATCTCTAAACTATTAGAATCGGATGACGCTCTAGGAGCCGCCTTCTCAGCAGTTCAGGTACTTAGAACATTTAAGAAAAAGAAAAAAGGAGGTAGTTAATGAGAAGACCCAAGAAAATTACCCATGAAAGCGTGGTTCAAAGTAGAAAATCTGAAATAGGAAAGCTTAGAGGAAAAATTAGAGAATTGGGTTTTTGGTGATGACCATTGGAATCAAGCGCAAAAGACTATCTCTGAAATGAATAAGCCACAACAGTTTAGAGAAAGGCATAAAAGAGGCTCAAGAAAAACTGGGGTAGCGGTTAGAGTTAAAGGCTACTAAAAATATCAATGAGAACAAACAAACAAGAAACATTTATTGAGCAATACTGCTTAACCGGAAATGCGTCTAAAGCCGCAGAAACCGCAGGGTATAGCTCACCTAAACAGCGTGGCTATGATCTAAAGAAGCAGTTTGGCTTTGAAATAGCAGAACGACAAAAGAAGATGATTCAGGATTGCGTACCCGGTGCGTTATCCCAACTAGAAAACTTGGTAAATAATGCTGAGTCTGAGTCTGTGAAGTTAGGAGCTATTAAAGATGTGTTGGATCGGGCAGGTTATAAAGCCCCTGAGAAGATACAACAGGAAATATCCCACGTAGAACAAGCCTCCACTGATGATCTTCAAAGAGAGCTTGATGCAATCATGGGGTCTTCAAACGTAATAAGTATACCTGAAACATTAAACTAATGCCTATTCAACGCTGTTCATTGAAGGGCGGAAAGAAAGGATGGAAATACGGAAAATCTGGAAAATGCTATGCAAGTAGAAAGGGCGCAGAGCGCCAAGCGGCTGCAATCCACGCCTCCGGCTACAAGGAAGGAACTAGAAAAAGCTCTAGAAATCGTTAGGGAGATAGGTGCAAGAAAACGCTACAATAAGATTGATTTCTACGACCCCTACCCCTACCAGCTAAACTTCCATGAAACCGGCTCAGAGGCCAACCAGAGGCTTCTCATGGCGGCTAATCGCATAGGGAAGAGTTATTGTGGTGCGGCTGAAATGGCCTATCACGTTACAGGGCTTTATCCTAAGTGGTGGAATGGTAGAAGGTTTAAACAGCCTATAGTGGCGTGGGCAGGTGGTGTATCAAATGAAACCACCAGGGATATTGTACAGTTTGAATTATTGGGTTCCCCCGACGACCCAGAGGCATTTGGTTCTGGTGCTATACCAAGAAGCTGTATTATAAAAACAGAAAGAAAGCCCGGTGTTCCAAATGCTAAGAGCATGGCACTTATTAAACATGTTTCCGGCGGGAACTCTTCTTTATTCTTTAAAGCCTATGAGATGGGGGTTGACAAGTGGCAGGGTCGCAGTGTAGACTGTGTATGGTTAGATGAAGAACCCAGTAGAGAACTCTACTCACAAGCGGTAACACGTACCCTTGACCGCAGAGGGACGGTCTACATGACATTCACTCCAGAAAGCGGAATGACTGAAACGGTAGCTTCATTTATGAACCGTTTACAATCAGGTCAGTCCCTAACCAACGCTACATGGGATGATGCTTCTGAAAGAATCATGTCCATGAAAGGAGAGAGAGGGCACTTATCTGAAGCTGTGATGGAACAGATATTATCTTCTTATTCCCCACATGAGAGGGAAATGAGAAGATACGGACGACCATCTATTGGCTCTGGTCTTGTATTCCCAGTAAGTGAAGACAAGGTATTAGTAGAACCCATTCATATAGAGGATCATTGGCCCAGAATTGCGGCTATTGATTTTGGTTGGGATCATCCCACCGCAGTTGTGTGGTGTGCGTTTGATCGTGATGAAGAGATATTTTATGTATATGATTGTTACAGAGAGTCAAAAGCCTCACCAGCCGTACACGCTGAGATTATAAGGTCAAGACCGAATTTTATTCCCATAGCCTACCCGCATGACGGCAATCGCAGGGATAGTATGGGAAATCCGGGATTGGCTGACCAGTATAGAAATTTAGGATGTAATTTTCTTCTGGAACATTTTACAAATCCACCGGCTTTAGGAACCAATAAGGGGTCTAACAGTATTGAAGAGGGTTTAATGGCTATACTTCAAGCAATAGAGGCCGACAAATTTAAGGTGTTCTCAACCCTTTCAGATTGGTTTGAAGAGTTCAGAATGTATCATAGAAAACAGAATAAGGTGGTTCCTATAAGAGATGACCTGTTGTCAGCTACAAGGTACGCCTTCCAATCACAACGATTTGCCATTGCCGGGAAAGATCCGACATGGACAAACAACGTTGAATATAGGAATTATGGAATTATTTAATGGCTAAAGAGAAAATTACTGAAGAAGAATTAGTATCCAGAATCAGGGGTGAGATCACTGATTCTCTAGGATATATGGGGGATACAATCTCCACCCAGAGAGAGATGGCTATGAAGTATTACTATGGCCTTCCATTTGGAAATGAAGTTGATGGTAGATCCCAGTATGTAGATTCTACAGTTCAGGACACGATTGAATGGATTAAACCCTCCTTAATGAGAGTGTTTGCATCCGGCGATGATATGGTTAAGTTTTCACCGCATGGCCCTGAAGATGTAGAGATGGCTAAACAAGCCACAGACTACGTAAACTACGTATTCACTAAAGATAATCCCGGTTGGGAAATTCTGTACTCATGGTTTACGGACGCTCTTTTAAGCAAGAATGGAATCGTTAAAGTATGGTGGGATGAATACGATGAAGAAGAACGTGAGGAGTATCGGGGTCTTGAAGAGATGGAGCTTACAGCTCTAATAACTCAGGAAGGTGTTGAGGTTATAGAGCATACTGAATATGTTGAATATGAAAAACCCATGCATGATGTGGTTATTAAAAGAAGTCAATATAATGGTAAAATAAAAATAGAGAATGTTCCTCCTTCTGAATTCCTAATATCAAGAGAAGCAAAGAATATACAGGATGCAACGTTTGTCTGCCATAGGGTAGAGAAAACATTATCACAGTTAAGGGAGATGTATCCAGATGAAGATCTTGATGCTGAAAGTCTTGGCGGAAGTGATGAAGATCTCATGGCTTTTTCCGCAGAAAGACTTGAGCGTTACGCATTTGATAAGTCTGCTGAATATTGGGGAGTAGGTGCGGGTGATGCATATGATGACGAATCCCTGCGTAAATTCTGGTTGCATGAGTCTTTTCTTAGAACAGATTATGATGACGACGGTATTGCCGAATTAAGGAAGATATGTACAGTGGGTTCAACTGTTCTTGCCAATGAAGCAATAGACAGAATTCCCTTTGTATCAATTACGCCCGTTAAAATACCCCATAAGTTCTTTGGTTTGAGCATGGCTGATCTAGTAATGGATCTTCAGCTCATGAAGAGTACGTTGATGCGGAACCTCATGGACAATATGTATAACCAAAACTTTGGGCGTTATGCGGTTTTAGAGGGGGCCGCTAATTTAGACGACCTCCTTACACAGAGGCCGGGTGGAGTGGTCAGGGTAAAAACTCCCAATGCTATTACGCCTTTGACAACTCCTCCTTTGGAGCCTTATTCCTTCCAGATGCTTGAATATCTTGATGGGGTAAGAGAGTCAAGGGCAGGCGTGTCTAGGATGTCACAAGGACTGAATGAGAATGCTTTAACATCTCATACTACAGCAACAGCGGTTAATGCGGTAATGGGTGCGGCAAATAGTCGCGTAGAGTTAATCGCAAGGAACTTTGCAGAAACCGGCGTTAAAGACCTGATGATTACAATTTATGAATTGTTAATGAAAAATCAGGACAAGGAAAGAATGATTATGTTGCGTAATGAGTGGGTTCCTGTGCGTCCTGACGTTTGGAAAGATAAGTACGACTGCACGGTATCAGTTGCATTAGGAAGTGGAGACAAAGATCAACAGATGTCTCACCTGTCCCAGATGTTACAGTTTGCCTCTCAAGCTATGCAAGGCGGGCTACCTATTGTTAATGTGCAGAATATGTATAATTTGGGAGCCTCATTAGTTAAGGCCATGGGCTTTCAGAATGTGGACGACTTCCTTACCGACCCATCTAAGATGCCTCCTCAGCCTCAGCAACCGGATCCTAAACAGCAGGAAATGCAGATGGAAGCTCAGATTAAGCAGAAAGAGCTAGAGATAAAGGCTGGAGAGCTTCAGCTGAAAGCGCAGAAGATACAACAGGAATATGAAAAATTGAAAATTGATTCAAGTTTAAAGCAGCAAGAACTTAATCTTGAAAGAGAACAAAATAGAGCTGTAGCAATAGGAGCAACATGAGCGATTTTTCAGATGATGAAAGAGCAAGACAGGCAAACAGCCTATTACAGAACGAACTATTTATAGAGTCATTTGATGTATTAAAACAAGATTTATTGAATCGTTGGAGCAACAGCGGTTCTACAGAAGTTGAGGCCAGAGAATCTATCTGGCTTGCAATGAGACTGCTTGATAAAATTCATGCTCATATACAGTCCATAGTTGAAACTGGAAACATGAACAAAATTTTAGAAAAGCAACACCCATTTATTTAAAGAACAAAGGAGTACAATTATGGCGGATACGCAAACTGCCCCGCACCCGGCTACGCAGCCGACATCACCAACTGGTGGAAGTGTAGAAGAAGCAAGAGAGGCATTACTCTCACTGATGGAACCTGAAGAGGAAACTCCAGAGGGAGAGGAAGCCGAACCTACGGAAGAAGAAGAGTCTACTGAGGAAACTCAAGACGAATCATTTGAAGAGGAATCTGAAGAGGAAGATGAAGAGTCTGATGAAGACTATGAAGAAGAATCTGAAGAGTCTGCTGAAGATCAAGAGGAAGAAGAAGAACCCCTATTTACTGTAACCGCAAATGGTGAAGAGATAGAGGTTACCTACGACGAACTCCTGAAGGGATATTCCCGGCAAGCAGATTACACCAAAAAAACTCAGGATATTGCACAGCAAAGAAAGGAATACGAACAGGCCAAACAGCAGTATGAAGCCTCACTCCCTGAATTGCAGAACCTGAAAGAACAGTATGTTCAAGTATTGAATGATACTATATCTAATTCTATGGCCGGTCTTGAGAGATTCAATATCGATTGGGACAGGCTCAAGGAAGACGATAGGGATGAATACCTTATAAAAAGAGATGAATTCCGACAAGCCCAAGATGAACTTAGAGGTCATCAGTCTAGAAGGGAATATGAACAACAGCAGTTAAGCCAGCAACAGCAATCTGAGATGAAAAAAGTTTTACATGAGGAAACTCAGAAACTTGTCTCTGTGATGCCGGAGTGGGGTGATAATGAAAAGCGTAAAGAAATCATCACGGGTATACGTGAATACGCTACCTCTCATGGCTATTCTGAAAATGAGTTAGCTACTCTAGCAGATCATAGAGCTTTGATTATGTTGCATAAAGCTATGCAGTTTGATAATATTTCTCAGTCTGATATAAAATCTAAGAAAATCAAGAACAAACCTAAAGTTATTAGGTCTGGCAAAGGGAAGTCAAGTAAAGAAAATTCAATAAAGAAGCGTGCTGTTCAAATGAAACGTCTTCAGGGTTCAGGGCGCGTTGATGATGCGTCTGCACTCTTGGAGGATTTTATAGACCTTTAACTTTTAGGAGGAAAACGCTATGGGCGTTCCTACGAATACTAGGGAAACCTATGGTGCTATAGGCATCAGGGAAGACCTTAGTAACATTATATATAATATCAGTCCAATGGACACACCCTTTCTTAACGGGTGTGGACGTGGAACCGCTGATAATACTCTGTTTGAGTGGCAGACAGATTCATTAAAGGCAGCCGCCAGTAACACGCAGATTGAGGGTAACGACTATACTTCAACTGCTGAGACTGAGCCACGCCGTCTGACTAACTACACCCAGATTTCCGCAACACAAGTCCAGAGTTCTGGAACGGCTGAAGCGGTAGATTTTGCAGGAAGAAAATCTACGCAAGCCTACCAGCTCGCTAAGAGGGCAAAGGAAATGAAGC
>Ga0080013_1002687_pt1 | contig 20296 bp, 16 predicted proteins | sample ETNvirenome_6_85_FD_69236 | JGI IMG/M metagenome (GOLD analysis project Ga0080013, IMG submission 69236) | Marine viral communities from the Pacific Ocean - ETNP_6_85 (SPADES assembly) (version 2) | ecosystem: Environmental > Aquatic > Marine > Oceanic | place: Pacific Ocean | collected 2013-06-19 | reverse complement strand
AATGTTTTTTTGTCTTTAACACAGCTAAGTAATATGTCTAGTTCATCCAGATCATCAATTATCATACATTATTATAATAATTAATAATTTTCAAAAATCCAAGTATTATTTTGGATTAATATCGGCTGGTACTATAAACTCAGTATCAGAATAAAATTGTAATACATTATCTAAATATAATTCTATTCCAGGCATTATATTAATGGCTGATTGAATTGATTTTTTGTTTTGTGTTGCAACCCCCGGAACAAGTATATTGCCTTGATATTCATCTTGTTTTGGTCCTGTTATAATCCATTGAATAGTTACAGAAATATTCATATTCGGATCGATCTTTTTCTTATTAAATTCATCATATTGTTTTTTACCAATTTCTGTTATAACAGTACTATTAATTTTTTTTAAGAAAAATCTTTTTATAAAACCTTTAGTGCGATCTTGTGATGTAATTTTTGGATAATACGTATTAACCGAATTAAATTTAGTTTTTACATCTGGTTTCAATTCTTTATAAATAAAATTTACTGTGTCTGTTGGTTCGAATTTAATTAATTTTTTCGATAACGTTGCATTCCAAGTTGATCTGGTATATACTTCGCCTGTTGTATATTTGTGATATGATCCTAGATATTCAGTATTATCTTCCAACATCCATTCTTTACCTGATGTATATAAATTATTAGTGATTTCACTTTTTGGATAATATACTTTTATTCTCATGATGGTTGTTCTATCTTTCCTCCACCTATATTCGATCTGAAAGTACAATCTAGTTTTGTTGTCCAATTTCCTGATGAATCAATAGTATGCGTTATTTGTAAAATATTAAAAACTCCAAACTCATAATACCGAGTCGGCAATCCTGGAAATGTTACAACGTCGCCATATCTAAATCCGTTAATTCCAGGTAAAGTAACAGAAATTGTATATGGCCAAATTGGAGCATTAATTTTATTTGATAATCCATGTGTTTTAGTTGGATATTGAAGATATTTTTGAAGTGCCAATCTTAATTGTCTAATACCTTCTTCAGAAGCAGGATTATCAGCAAATTTTTGTTTTGCTACTTCTAATTTTTCTACTGCATCTTCATGCAATTTTACATATTGATCTATTATATTTTGTTTTTTATCGCCTTCGGAATACATAAAATTCATATATGGCGCCATATTTGATTCAGATAATGCTTCTCCTCCTTTATTCAATACAAATGCTAAACTTTTTATGCTATCAGGAATTTTTGCTGCAAATTTAAAATCCGTTACTATACTTCCATTTGGACTATTTGCCCACATTGGTATTTTAAATGGAGTTACATTATGTTTTCCTAATCCTGTAAAATTAGAATCATAATATAATAACACATTAGGATAGTCAGGGTGTATTATTAAATTCATATTGACGGCGCCGGCTGTTTGTTTTGAAATTTCTTTACTCACCCCAATTAAAAAATCCTTTACACGAAATGCTCCTTTTTGAGTTGCTTCTGTTGCTAACATACTAGTCATTGCTTCCTGTTTGGGCGATTGTACTGTATTGAGCGAATCTAAAATTTCTTTAATTACATTTAATTCAATAAAAATAGCCGAAGGATATGCTGTTGGTTCAGCAATATTTCCCTTGTTGAACAAAGATACATTTCCAACAACATCAAGATGTCTATCCATCCATATAAATGGTTTTCCATTGCTACCAATTCCATATGTATTTGTGTTATCATTTTCAGAAAACAATAAAATTCTTTTTGGATCTGCAGAACATATATATTCATAATAATTACTTTGACATAAATCGTCTCCGTTTGTACAAATTATATCTGGTGGCCAGGTCTCCCTCGAATCATTATCATCAATTTCCCCGCCGAAAAATTTTTCTTGAATTTCATAATTCAAATTATTTAAAAGACAAGCTAATGAGATATAACGATGAAATGTGTCTACATTTTGGCCATTGACTGTTCGTGTCCATGGATCTCCTGCCCTAACCCAGGCTGGCCCGTTTCTATAAGATGCATCTTTTAATAATATATCGTCCCAGCCTGGTTCTCGATCTTCTTCATTTGGAATTGTCGTTTGTTGTTCATACCAGTAGTCATATCTTTTAGATAAGGTTTGAAAAAAAGTATCTGGATTTATATTTGCTGCGTCTTGTTGATCTACTTGTTGTTCGTCGTAACTAACACTCTCATTGCCGGACATTACCAATGTCATATCTGTTAATAATTGACTTGCTCCGACTAATGATATAGTAGCTTCTATAGTTCCATTTGATTGGTAATTATATTCAAATGATGTAATTGTACCATGAAAATCAAATTGCCTAGGGTAATCTGGATCTAATCTTAAAGCAGCTTCGTCTTGTGATTTTTCTTCTGCTCCTGTTACTTTTGGCGGAAATAATCCAAAATTATGATATTCTTCTACTACAGCAGCAGGATCTTGTTCGGTTAATAATGCTGACTTTGGATATTCAATTTGTAATACTACTTCCCGACCGGGACGAAACCAAACCATTTCCATTCCATCTAAATCTCTTGTGACATTAGGTATTACAACTCCTATTGAAGCCTTATTTAAAGTTCCAGTTGCATTATCACCAATTGTTACTGTAGCAGATGTGATAAATGGAGGAGTTCGCTTTGCTTTATTTTCGGATTCTCCATAGCCTACATATGCAGGAGAAACGTTTCCTTTTGGATCCACATAATAATATTCTTGTTCCCAATTATGGGATTTTTTATACATTTCTGGATCAGGGGTTAAAAATCCAGGTTCACTTCCTCCTGGTAAAAACTTGCCTGTTCTTACAGTTGTGCCTCCTAATATACCAGCAATATCTTCTTTTTTTAAATCTCTTATTTCTGCGGGATCTAGAATTTGTCCATGAAGTGCAATTGCTCTTGCATTCCCAACTCTACCAAGTGTAAAATTTAAAGCTTTTGTACTTCGATCGGAATGGCCTGCTCGTGCTCTTGCAAGTGTCTCTCGTTGTATTCGTTCTTTTACTTGTGAATAAAATATATTACCGGCCATTGGTTCCTTTATTATCGATTTTTATTTCGTTGATTCACTAATGACATTATTTTCGTTACACTAGGAATTCTTAATGTAACACCGGATGGAACTATATATGTTCCTTTTCCTATTCCATTTGTTTGTGCTATAACCCACCATAATTGTACATCTTTATAAAATTTGTGTGCTAATGTATCTAACCGTTCATCTGAAGTAACAGTTATGTATATATCATCTTCGGACCGGCCCGGAATCGGGAAAATTGTTGTAGCTGCTCGACGTTTGCCGTTTTCATCTTTAATTACTGTTGTTGTGCTATATCTACTCATATATATTTGTATCCTCTATTTAAATTTTTTAATCAGATCTGACAGGTTTTCTTTGATTTTATCGAACTTTATTTTCTCTTCTGAAGTCTCTTCTAGATCATCAAATTCTCCTGCTGTAGCAGCACCTGGATTTGGAATTGCATCATTTAACCAACCAACTTTTTCTCCCGTTGCTTTACCAAGTAAATTACGTTTAGCTTTGGACAATGTATACATTTTGCCTCCTTTTTGTGGAAGATATTCTGGAATAACATTTAATATCATTGATACTTCAATCTTTTTAGGTACTTGGAACATATCAGGATCTTTTGTTATATTTGTTTCCCACGTTGTTTCTGCATCTGCTAAGGTATAATATAAACTACTAATAATTACTGGTTGTTGATATAATAAATCACCTAATGTCATTCTCATCCATGGACCAATTAATCCAATACTTTCATTATCATATTCGGGCGCTGTATATGAAGCTAATGCATTTAATTTTCTCCAAATTGGTTTTAATTCGTCTCTATCCGTTGCATATACCGTAAAATTTATATTTATATCTCGACTTACACCAGAATAAATATAATTTGGATCGGCACGTCCAACCATTTGTTGTGGCGTCCATGATGGATTAAATGAATCTGTTAAAGATGTTATAATTGCACGAAATACCATTACATCATCGATTCCTTCTGATGTAGGATGTAAATTTGGTCCAGTAAAGAAAAATTTAATTAAATCTTGGGTTTGATTCATTTTATCAAGAAGATCGCCAATTCCACCAAGTTTAGACATATCGAATCGGGCTGGTTTCCACCTATATATCCCCTTTAAAGATCTCATTCCAAAATCTGTTGCATTAACTCTATCACCCCGAAATGGTGTTACAATCTCTATGGGATTTCTTGTTGGATTATAATGTCCTTGGCCTGTTGGGCCATCATCTGGCTTCCACTTTGTTGCAATATGACTTCTCATTGTAAAATCTTGTCGTATTGCCCAAATATTTCCTGGATCGCCTAATCCATAAGTCGTTTCTAAATTAAATATATTATATGCTCCTATAGTAGCACTTGCAGCTGCATACGCTACAGCTCTGCCAGATCCACGAATTCCAGCACTTGCCCCATCCAATCTTTTTTGTAATAATGCCTCAGGATCTTTTCCTAATCTTGCACGAAAATCCTGCATTGGCATCCATGGTTCATTAAATAAATTTTCAAACGGTACAGCTGCATATTGTTGATCTGGAGTAACTCCATCTCCTAATGTTAACATAGAACTAGCTACAGCTGATACTGCAGGTATCCCTAATCCAGATGCCGCACCAATTGCAGCTGCAGCGATCAATCTTTTTGATGTATCGCCTAATTGTATATTAGTATGATGACCAACAACCTGGCCAACCGATGACTGCCAAATTGATTCCATGCTAACAGCTGGCTTTCGTGGTTCTGTTAATGAAAAATTTATAGATGGTAGTTTAACATGATCCTTTAATGGCATTTTATTTTCCTTATACTGAATTCATTCCTGGTGATGGATATTCCCATCTAATATTTCTTATTGCATCTGTAAGATCTCGGATACTTGCTCTATCAATAGTTGATTTTTGATTGGTACTGGTTCCCCCGGTACTTGCTAATTGATTATTTGGTATAATTGCGCCGGAGTTATCTGGTACGAATACTTCTGGTCCTGCTTCGCCAACGATAACTGGAACTCCTGCTGCAACAGGTCCTCCAGCTTCCAGACCTCTAACGTTATTAACTGTTACATTGCCCGCTGTTGAAAGCTCGAAAGTCTCAGATCTGGATTCTACTCCTAATGTCATTCCGGAGGGTTTAATAGCTTCAAATACTTCGCCAACCTTATAACCAAATAATTCCAGCTCTTTTAACAATGTAACAAGTCCTCCTATACCAGGTATGGCTTGAATTATATTAGAATTCAACTTTGTAAGATCGCTAGTATATTGGGAAAAAGTGGTATAAGCACCTGCTATTTGAGCCGTGGTTGCATCAGCATTTTTTCCTATTGATGCTAAATTGTCTACGGCTCCGGCCATTACGCTATTATAGGATTTTATGTTACCATCCTTATCACGTTTAACTCCTGGTTTTATAAAGGCTTCCCTAGTTCCTTCGATTATTCCTGATGCATCAGCTTGGCCAAAGTCTTTAATAAGTACGTTAACCCCTTCTGCAGTAATAACATCACCTAATTGCTGCATTACGTCCTCAGTTGTTCGAACATCTGCTTGATCTGATATTCGATTGAGTATGTCTTCTAACTCTTTCCTTTTAGCCGGATCATCCATATCTACTAATGCTTGCCTGTGAGCTGTTATCTGTTCTTCAAATTTCCCTGCATCAAGTGTTAATATGCCTTCGTCTAAGCCGTATTTGTCCATCTGTGCCAGAAGCTCTCGTTGCTTCATCAACTCACCAGTTTCTAGACTTAAGATTTCACCCATTGATTCTTGAGCATACAAATTGCCATCTAAAAATTTCCCTTGTGTTCGGATAATCTTATTTCGAGTTTCTAACATTTTGTTAGCATTGCCTTGCGCTGTAGCTATTCTTAATTCATTTATTAAGTTTTTTCCATTCTCATCTACAATTCGTTGGCCTGTTACTGCTTGGTATTCTAATTCTGAATTTACTGATTTTTCTATATCTAATGTACCACGACCTGTTTTATATATTTCTTCTACAGATGTTCCTAACATTCGAGCTTTTAATACAGCTACTTCTAAATTCCCTGGTATTCTTCCGAATTGTACACGAACATTGGATGCCATCGTAGCTACTCCCGAAGTTATTGTTTGTAATACTCCAGTTAATCCTGTTGTTTTTTCAATCTGTTCGGATATTTGAGCTTGCATGGCTAAATGCTGATCAGAATCTTCTGCTCTCATTGCTGTATATAATTGATATGCTGCAGCATCATCTTCTGATAGTTGTAATTTAGCTTGTAATACATCTTGTGTTTTTAATAACGATCTTGTTAATGCATCATTCTGCTTAACGTTTTTTGATCCAACGGTAATATTCTTTAATTGGAGTGGCAAAATTTTACTTAAACTACTAGCATAAGCCATGCCATGAAGGCCTCCAATTTTTAATTCGGCGCTTACATCTTCTAGAACTTTACCATATTGTCCTGCTTGTATTGAACTAACACCATATGCTTTATTTAATTTTAAATAACGTTGTTCTAAAAATGTAGCTTCTTTTGCTTGATCTTTTAATAATTTAAGGTAATCTAAATTAACAGAATACAATTCTCCCATACCTCGCTGGGCTTGGATAAATCCTTTTTGGAGTTGTGCTAAAGAGGAATATGCTAATGTACCAGCAGTAGCAAGATCTTCTAAACCTTTGGCAGATTTTAATACTTCCTTCAAATTGTACTTCTGGTCATCAATGTCTGGATTTTGGCTGCTCTTACCTGGCTCGTCCTGCACCTGGCCTGTTTTAGGATATTGTCGAAGTATTTGTATTAAATGATATGACTTATCAGATATTTCCATATAAAGATCTTTTTATTATAAATATCTACATAGGAGGTTTTGCGATCCTTGGGGTGGATTTCTGTTTAGCAATAGATTTTCGCTGTGCGTCTTGCCGATCATGATTTATTTTATTAATTTTTTTAATATAGAATGATCGTAGGTGTATTGGCATATTATATATAGTATCCCAGTCCCATCTACCTTCTCCTACCCATAATAAATCAAATAATTGTCCGTGTAATTTAACTCGGTCTTCTGGATTAAAACCAAAAAAAGTCTGGTCCAACTTGAAACCTGGCAGTAAAGGTGCCTCCGTCATCACCTTCAAATTCATAATTATAGTCGATTCCCGGTGTATTTTCTGATATAAACGTCCTGAAGTCTTTAGAATCTTTAGCTAAAAATTCATATTGAATAAAATGTTCAACATCCGCAGAAGATCTTGTATTATTAACTTGACATATCATTTTTGATAATAATCCAGATATTAAATTGTCTTTACCAATAGACTCTATATCTTTTGAACTTAAGAATACAAATTTTAATTTTACATCATCAGATACGATATATTCAAATTCTCCATTTTTATCTGATTTTAATGTAAATGGTTTAGCCGTTAATTTAGATAAATCGACAACACGATTTAATTCTTTTTTTGTTTTTGGATCATTTATTTTGACTGGATATTCTGCTCCATAACTTACAATTCTTGCATTCAGAATTAAAGAATCTTTATCTACTTGTGCAACTGTTTTATAATCAATATCTGAAATAATCAATTCTTCTAATAATTTATCTAATATTACACCTTCCCGCATATATGATGTATTTGTTAATATATCCTCATCATATGCAGTCATATACCGCATTTCTACCTTTCCGGAACGGAGTGGATTTGTTTCTGGATATATTATACCTTTAGATGCTAATTCAACGATTATGGAAGGTAATTTACTTCGTTGTTCTTTTTCGAAATCTTTTTTTGCTAATTCAATGATATTTTTATCATCATAACGATCTGTTAATTTTGCCATGTTATTCCTTATATAACTTTATTATAAATATATAAGAACACAAAAAAAGACTCTAACTAAAGAGTCTCTTTTCATTCAAACGAGGGACGTAATTAATTTAATGCAAGAATGCATAATCATATTGAATAGTAAGTTCAATTTGCACAACTTCTTCATTGGCCCAATCATGATTTCCCCAATTACAGTCTGTAATAAAAGCTCCTTTTAATGTCCATTCTTCAATTTCTTCTCCTAATCCCGATAAAGACTTTAATGTAAGATTCTTTTTATACATAGTTGAATATCCATCTCTACCTGTCGCAGATTCATGATGGAGCCTAATCCAATCCATTACCGATTGTGCGCCGGAAGGTGTAATACTATCATATAATGTCATTGAAATATCTTGCCATCTAGATTTTCCTTTTAATTTTCTGTCTATATTAATATGATCTAATACAATTGATCCGTTAGTCATCGATGGTCGGGCTGAAGCTTTAATTAAAAAAGCTGGCACATTGCCCATGGACATAATAAATCTATTAGAGTATCTAGGCTCCCAATCAAATGCTGAATTAAATAAATCGTGTTCACTTATTTGTGGGTTGGTGGCTAAACTTTCTAATGGTACTGGTTCTTCTACTGGCATCGGTTCTTATTCCTTTTTATATAAATATAGTAAACATTAATTTTTTATTCTGGGAATGCTGCACCAGTTGGTTGAATATTGAAATCTAAAATTATAAATTCTGCTGTTCTGGTTGGTTGTAAAAATATTTGTCCATATAAAATATTTTGATCAATTATATCCGGAGTATTATTAGTACTATCCATTATTACTCTAAATGCATACAATCCTTGTTGTGCTCTTACGGTTTCTAAATATGGGTTAGCTATATTTAAGAATCTAGTTCTTGTTGCACTTGTATTTTGTTCGAAAACTAAATATCTTGTAGCAGATGCAATAAATTTCTTAACTGTGATTAATAATCTTCTTACATTTACCCTATCTAATGCTGATGCTTTTGCTTGAAGTGTTTTTTGTCCCCATATACAAATTCCTTCTGCAGGGAAATTTGCTATAGGATTTATTCTTGCACTATACAAATCATCTCTATCAGATTGACTTAATTTGTCATATACATCTATAACTGGTGGAGATATTCCACCTCTTACTAATCCAGCTGGAGCATACCATGGAGCTCCTACTGCATCATTAAATGATAATGCTCCAGGAATTACAACCCCTGGTGGAACCCAAATATCTTTGTTAATTGATGGCTCTAAAACTCTTAGCCATGGATAATATGTTGCTGTATAATTAGAATCTACACTAGTAATAGTATTAATAGTAGTTAATATACTATCAGTTAATTCATTTGTATCCATTACATAAAATGCATCTTGTCTTGTTTCTACTAAATCTCTAGCGCCTGCAGTTACAATTGGATGTATTTTGTGTAATATACCTGGTGTTACTAACATATTAATATCATAATAATCAGTGTTACTAAGTGCCGAAAATGCTTTTTTATATGATTTTGTACCAGTCGATGAATCAGACATACAATCAAATCCAAATGTATTACCAGCTGTTATATTTGTTCCTGCAAATTTTGGTAAATTAGGACGAGCGCCATCAAAGCCTCCCTGCATTGGCATAATAAATTGTCTTGTATATTGAGAAACGTTTGCAGTAAATGTACCAGCGTCTAACGCAGTTTGTAATGATCCAGAATATGGAGCGGTTAAACTTGGAAAGGCACTACCAGCATCTTGATTTATAGTTCCTAAATCAAACGCAGCTGTATTTCCAACTGTTGACCCAGATGATGGAAGTGGTGATAAATAATTTAAATTATGAACATCGGTAAAATCAAATCCAAAATAATACTTATTACTAAATGCGCCACCAACGACTTGCGAAGTTATATATGTTGCTCCTTCTAAATTTATACTACTAGATGCATTTGATATAGGTGATGTTGGTGCAGCAAATCCGAATGGTATTAATTCTTTATCATTGGTAGCAGCACTTACACCAGATGCTACTTCTACACGAATGTAATTTGAATTATTTTTAAAATCACCATGATCAAAAACTTTGCCGGTGGAATCAATTGTTCTATATTGAGTTCCAATTTTCTTTTCGATATAATTTGGTGATTTTGGATCTAAATTTACATTTTCCCATGTTTGAATTATATCTTTGGCCTTATCTGTGTCAGAAGAATCATATGGACATGATGGTGGAAGATTAGTAGTATTTACTTTTCTCAATTCTACAGTAAATGTACCATATCCATTAGGATCGGAAACTTCTGATGCAATTTTTATATTACTAATACTAACTTTTGTTTCCCAATTAACATTCGTACCATGTGACAATGAATGAAATTTAAAAAGATTTTTATTAAGCCCGCCAATTTTTTGACATTTAACCCATGGAGTCGAAGAAACTAAATAATCTTCTAAAAATACATATGCCGGCATTACATCTAATTCTACACTTACATCTCCTTGATTAGTATATAAATCAAGTGCTCCTCTATTTTCATAATGTACATATACTGGATAATCTACTGATTTTGCACCTTTACCATATGTTTTGGTTATATAAGCATTATTCGTTGTATCAATTGATGCTGTAATTCCAACTCCGTTTGCTACTTCAAATGCTCCGGCAAATCCAGGTACATCTGTATTTAGATAATTCATAAAGGATCCTGATATGGTTAAGGCAAAACTGCCTGATCCTAAATCACTGAGTGTCGATGCTTCAAATAAATTTTCTGTTGTTTGTTGTATGGGAGTGGTGGGATGTAATATATGAGTTACATATTTATTGTCAGTTATATCACCTGCTGCTAAGGTAAATGTAAGAGATCCGGAGAAGAATCCGAGAGATCCTGTTGAACATGTAACTGTTTCTCCAATCGTATATCCCGATCCACCAGATGTAACAGTAACTGCTGAAATTGAACCGGTGGTATCTAATGTAACTGAAGCTACAGCGCCTGTACCTGATAAACTTCCTGTTAATCCGGCCGTCCAGGATCCTGCAGATGCACTTACACTAGTAAATGATGTTAATAACTCGTCAGCAGTTGTAACTAACGCGTCTTGATCATTAGCAATTATTGCCAATACTCCATTATTATATTGATATCCATCTTCATATAATAATCTAACTATAGTACATACACCTGCATTTTTTAAATAATCATTTACTACAAGTGGCACGTACGAGTCTTCTGTATATGATCCGAAAATATCTTCAAATTCCGAAAATTTAAATATTTTAGTAGGAATTCCAGCTGGGCCTTTTTGTGTTGATCCTACTACAGCTGCTCCTATTTCACTAACCCCGCTAGTTAAAAAAGATTGATCTTTTTCATTGGTAAATACGCCGGGCGATACAATTCTTTCTGACATTAATGCTCTCCTATAATTTTTTATTATAAATATATGTTAAATAGCTCAAACTTATGTGATTGATGTGAATGTTCCTTCATCAATATTAATTTGGCCATCTCCATATTTTTCTTTTAATTTTTCTATTAGTTCAAATTCTTGTTTTTTTAATAATTCTAACGCATCAAACAATTGTTTTTTTGCTGCATTTATTTGATCCAATTGTAAATTAATATTATATTCATCAACTGTTACTAATCCTAAATTCATACTGTTATCTGAATATTCTTTTCTAATATTATTTATTGATTCTAAATCTTCTTTTTCTATCTTTTTTGTTGTTGCCATAAAATAACCTTTTTTAATTTATAATATAATAAAATTTTTTGTAACTTCCTAGGACATCCTAATCTTTATATAGCTTCCACTTCTATATAATCCACCTAATGGAACTCCTCCTGCACCTGCTAATACATCTGTTACATAATTTAAGCTAGCTGATACTTGCGTTAATGTTATATATCCTGTGCCATTTAATGTTCCAGCTAATGATCCTGCAAAGCTTCCTGTTCCGGAAGTTGCATGGCTCGATGTTGTTGCATATGAAGAACTTAATGCTGTTGCTGCATATACGGAATATGAAGATGTTACTGCGTGTGAAGAAGATATAACACCAATTAAGCTACTTCCATCGCCAGAAAAACTTCCGGTGACTGGGGAAGATCCTGTTAAATTTAATGAACCAGATATTGTAATGTCATATGCACTTACTCCTGATAATGCGTCAGTAACTTGCGTAATTTGTGCTGCGGTTATTCTACCGCCATCTGTTATTCCGCTACTTGATATTTTACTTGCCATTTTTAATTAATCTCTTTCTATTATAAATATCGTATTATATACTAAACCTACGGCATTGAACCTGAAGTCCAAGCACTTGTCGACATTAATGTTAAACAATCGGCGTGGCTTCCACTCCAAGTTAATTCAACGCTTTCATCTGAAATAAAAGTTGGTGTATTTGTTGTATACCATTTTAAGACAAATTGTGTTTCATCTATTGATTTTCTAACTGTTGCTGCTGATGTCTCCATTACTTGGGAAAAATCAACTTCTCCAATATCTGCTGTTAATGTTGTTGCATATGTTCTATCTGAGTAATCCATTTTTTTCTTTCTTTTATATATATCGCACTAGTTAATAAACAACACTATGGATTATATACCATTAGGTATGATGAGTTTGGGTGAGCTACACTACTACCTGATAACCACAATGATCCTATTATACTTGGTTCTGTTGTTGGTAATCCTAAAAACGAAGATGATGAAGTTGTTGATATACCACCTATTATATCTACCGATCCTGTTACTGATAAAGATTGTGAATATGTAACATTATATAAATTAACTGTATCTGATGGAGATGTACTTCCTATATTTAAAGTATTACCATTTGCTGATAATGTTCCTCCACCCATTAATTTTAGAGATACTTCTGCAGATGGTAATCCTATTTCTACATCTCCTACCGTGTCTTGTTTTCCTAATATTATATCTCCATTTGACCCCGATATCGGTTGTACATATAAATCTCCTTCTGATCCGGATATAAAGATTGTACCCATTAATGTTCCAGCGGAATTATAAAAATTTAGGGGTTCGTTATCTAATATTTGGTATTTCATATATTAATAAATATTACAATTTGATTTTATTAAACTTATAAGTTTTTGTTAAATCAGATGTTTGTTTTAATACACTATTTTTTCCTCTACTCTCTATAAATGGCTCGCTTGGGCCAGTTACATAATGATCTTCATTATCAAAAAGAGTTAATACATCAAAATTATTTTGTACAATTTTAACTTTTGATAAATCGCTTGTAACTACATTAAATTTTAAATCTTTAAATGATAATACCAGATTTTGATAATTTGTGTAATAATTTCCTCGTATGTTTAATATAAAACAATACGTGCCGGCAGGTAAACTTAGTTGTTCTCGTATGTTTAAAGTAGTACTAGAACATTGATCTAAATATTTAGTATAATAAATCTTTCTAGTGTCAATATTATATAATAAAAAACAAGGATGCCCTTCGCCAAAATTATTAAATGATTGAGCACCATAATTACTATAGCCGGCGGTTCCTCCGTAAACATTCCACAATAAATTTTTATAAGTAAAATCAAGATCTAATCTTATATCTACGTCATTTTCATTAACATGAAACTCACATCCTAATGCTTCACTTGGTGCTGTAGTATAAGAATTAAGATTACTGTTAGCAACTCCACCAAATGTATACATATCATACAATTTATCATTATTAAATGTTGGGCTTTGGGTTAACATAAAACCAAAATATTGATTTGATCGTAATATTATATAGTCTTTATTGCCAAACAGTGGATCTGCAAATCCTTTCTTTAAAACTGGAACTTGCCCTCCTGGATAATAACTCCAATTAGCAGGTAAGCTACCACCTATAGGTGACCCTGCAGATACAGATTCATTATAACTCGTCCCCCTCAGCCGTGGATTTGTTGCCGATGGGAAATAGAAAGTATTGGATCGTATGTTATTTGAATGTCGTTTTAAATCATTCTTCACCTGATTAATACCGGTGGTATAACCATAAGTGCTCCTGCCAGACCATCGATTGGTAACGCCACGTGTGTTTGAGACAGTATTATTTGCTTCTATTAAATGTTCTACATTATGTGTTGATGATCCTTGACCTGCGATGAAACTAACTCCTCCGCCTGATGTTTGATCTTGATATAAATCACTTCTTACCCAATTATTTAAATAATATTTTTTACCATTGTTATTACCAAAAGCATATGTATTTGCATGAATTCTTGTGTTATATCCGCCGGTATATCCACCATTTACGCAAAAATTAAAAACCTGTTTGCCGGAGCTCATTCGCATTTGGCCTATTCCACCTACGGCATTCCCGTATGTTTGTGTAAGATTAAAACATTTTTGTTCTGGTAGGTCATCCCAGGTAGTAGAATACCCATCTGGGTATAGCCCGGGTGTAATTATATTACGAAATAATCCTGGCTGTAATGGTCTGGCCGAGCTTTCTTGATATGTCATGGCGCCTACATCTTCCATCACACGATGAGATTTAACTCCTGATCCATTATAGCTATAAAAATTACCATTTATAAAGGTAGTATCACTGATATGCACATAATTAGTGCTGGTATATGGGTATACATAAAATGGACAATTTCTAGATCCCGATAGAGTTAATTTTCCTCTATTATATTTATATGCCATTGTTCCTTCGCCAATATGATCGTGTGTTATTGGTTTATTAACAGTAATATGATTACCACTTATATCAGTTATAGTATATATTGGCCAAAAACCGCCAATCATTTCTTTTTCTGGCGTACTTCCATTAATCGCGCCGGTAACACCGTTATAATTTATATAGCCGGGTACTAATTCGTCTTGATTCTGTAGACGACCTGATGAATTCATTTGTTTACTCCAAAAGTAAATCATATCTCCAACACCGAAATTTTTAGTATTTGCTAATTCTATTTGTAACATCGATCCGGTTGGGCCTCCGTATTCGTCAGCAAATCCTCCTGCTATAGAAGCTGCCGGTAAAGTGTCAGATGCAGCACAAGAACCGGAAAAATCATATACTCCAAAAAATCCATGCATAGCGTACGCTGTTGATTTTGTTCCACCTCGTGATCTATATTTAACATATCTTTTTGATACTGAACCATCTGGAAAAGTATAAAATCGTATACCTCCTCTATATGTAGCGCGCCGAGTATCATCATATGTGGTTCTAACTTCTTCCCATGATGGATTATCAACTGTTGCATCATCACATACCCAAAATGTAACATCATTCATTTGATTATCTACGTTAGTTTCCCAAGTATTACCATCTTTACAAAACGTCATTCCGACTGTATCAAATGTTACTGGAGTTCTAAAATCATATATAATATAAAAATTATCATTAGCTTGATATTTGTGCCAATAATGATAACCAGGAGCTCCTGGTTTGACACATGCATCTGGATTAAGCGTTAATAAATCAACTCTTCCATCTAGATGGTTTAGGGTTGTATGGCCGGCCGTTGCTCCGTAGTCACAAGATGCAAACATATATGGTAAAATATCAGTATCACCTTTTTTATATTCATAGTCCCATAATAAATTTTTAAATCCTTTTGCGTCTACTACTTCGGTTGCAATAAATTTATTTTCTTTTCCGGCATAATGATCATATAACAATCCGCCTTCTTTAATTTTATCACGATAATTAAATGAATCTGCTGTGTCTAAAATTAATTGTTGCCATCTGGTTTTTATATTTACACTATGAATAGAAGCAAATTGAGTTAATTTTAATGAAACTCTTCCCCGACCTTTATCGCCTATAAATCTATTACAAAATAGTTCATTTCCTTTTGCATCACCAACAAATAATTCTCCTACTCCATCTTGCAATGTCATGCGCATATGAGCAGACCCACCAGTAATGCCTTCTGCTTGTTGGGCGTATAATGATGATGAAAGTGTAGTAATTGTAGAACCTAAAATACCACCGGATCCTGTCCAATTATTAACTACAGAACTTAAGTCAAAACTACTACCGCTCATAATTGGATCTGAATATATACCCAAGCCTCCCATTCTGGTAATGTAATTAGCTGGCGCTCCATCAAAGTTAGTATTGGCCCTGCTTAACATCATTCCGGCTAAATCGATGGATCCGGATGTACCTAAAACTCCACCACTTCTATCTGCTCTTTCTACTTCTCTTTTAAATAATGGCATACTAGTACCATATATATTTCCTGTCATAGCTACTTTAGGACCGTATCTGCCTGTAAAAGTAAATCCTATTGTATATGGAGATGGCCTGTTATAGCCATATGAATAGTATTTATCATAAGTATCCCAATATTGTCGGGATACTCCAACAAATGGTGTTTCTCCATATAGAAATCCAAAATTACTTCTGTAATCATATGCTACGCTGGACGTAGGATCAAATAAGCCATTTCTCATGATACTTCCCGATACTGTTATTTCTCCTTCTCTAAAATTCGATGTATCTTTAAGTTGATATGTTCCGGATAAGTAACTTGTTGTCCAAACATCATGAGTTTTGTATGCTTGGGCAGGATTATTTCTGTAAGCCCAATCAGAATTCTCATTGGCGAAATTCGTCCATGTATAACACTGCGTAGGATCTAATTGAAGTGATCTATAATCGTTATTAGATCCAGACTTTCCTCCGTAACTACTTAAGTAGACAGTTGTATATCCATGATTTACATATGAAGCTCCTATGCCTCCTGATCCTGTCCAGAAAAGACTACCATTATATGAACCAGTAATTAAAAGTCGACTTTTAAGAAACATTTCCTGATAATACAATGTTGGAACATTTACACCATATGCATTTGAACTAGTAGGCCAAATACTTATACCTCTAAAATCGTCGGGATTCAAATCAAACACGTCACTTAACGCAGGTTGATTTGATGATGTAAATTCATAAAAATTAGATTGAGATAAATATGATGTTGCATGTAAAACTTTATATACACTTCCACTAATTACTAATATATCATCTGTTTTATAATTTAAATGATTACTATCAACAAGAACAACTCGTTTATCGCCATAGAATCGTGTGTTTGGTACATCTGTAAATGTTTCTGCAAATCCGTTATATGAATACATCCCCATATCAGATTGTATTTCGCCTTCTTTTCCGTACATTTTTCCTACGGTTACATAATCACCACTCATTGTCATAATTTGTACTATTTCATCTGTTTCTACAGTATGAGTAAATTCAGTAGTTACAATTGGGGCTGCTTCTCCTCTAAAGTAACTTCCGGAATGTGGATTTGGTAAATAATTTAGAGTATTTTGAGTCACGACACCATGTCGACCTCGCCAGTCATCCATACTAGCAGAATACCAACTACCACTATCATTTTGGTCTATATATGCTAATCCATGATCTTTTGCATCATTGGTAACTTTTAATGATCCGGTGGATTGTATTGTTATATAGTCACCTATACCAAAAGAAGATGTTAAATCTGTTATTTCAATGGTAGAATCTCCAGTATTAGCTGCACTGGCTAATACTGATGATGAGTAATTAGGAGATCCGGAAATTATTAATGTTGTGCCTGATCGGTAATTCCATATGCCAGATTCTGCTGGTGAAGTACTTCTACTTGATGATATATTAATAGTTGCAGTGTCTTGAATAATCAATGTGCTTTGTACACCGGCATCCTGCATCTCAATTGTAGGATATGAAGTACCGGATTCTAAATCATATAATGTAATGGTTGCAGAATCTTTGATTCTAAAATGTTGCCAATACCCCATTTCAATACGTCCTACATGCCAATGCTGACTACCTGTTAATTCCCATTGTTGCATTCTTTTATTATTATATACATTATTATTATATAAAATATCATTTGTAACATAGCCTGAATTTTCGGGTGGCACAAGTGGCATTTCGAGAGATTCGGAATCAACCCAGTTGCAATATGTACGATCTATTTCTGGATATAGGTACATGGCGTATATTGGATCTTTAAACGTTACTTTGATGATATTTTGATTTTGAGGTCCAATACCTTGATAGACACCACCATTGTATGTTGGTATATATAATGTACCAGATCCTGTTACATATGGTGTATTATTCCAATCGGCAGAGTCTGTTATTCCTCGATCGATAATACTCTGTGTGCCTTCCCAAACCAATATTGGATATTCTTCATCTATTAAGTCTTGCGGCTCCATGGTCGATCTAGATATAGCTAGATGAGCTTTTCTTCGAAGATACGTGCTTTGATCATACTTTTGTGCATTGTTGTAAGTGATCGAGGCTGTCCCCCAGAGTGGTCCGGTCCAATTTTCAAGTGATGCTGTTGGTATTATAGTAAAATATTGTAATTTATTTAAACCAGCTGCTGTATCTGTGATGCCTCTTCCATTATGTGGGCCATATATTTTATATTTACCTCCATTGTCGACATGTAATGCAGAACCAGTAAATAAATCTACCATGCGATCAGCCATTGTATAAGTCCGGCCTTGTGCTGCCCATTGTGCTTTAGATATACCATATGGTCTACTAGCTGAAGCATATGCTTCGCCATTTAACCCTAGTGGCTCTGCTATAGTTACTCCATCTACTGTTAATGAAGTATTAGATCTATTTGTGGTGGAATTTTGGTTGCCATAATATGGACAAAAATATGTCATTCCAAACAGTCGATAATAATACTGGCCTCTATCACCATGTGTTCTATATATCTTATCTTTGTAATACCAATCCCATTGGTCTTGTGATGTATCAGTATACGCCAATTTACTACCTATAACTGAAAGAGATTGTTGGTTGTAATACAGTCCAGGATGATAATAATAGTTAGGTGATGCAGCTCCATATGGAAAACTGGATCCTTGTGTCCATGAACCAGACCAGGTCGCCATAGTTAGCTCTCGCTTATAATCTGTACTCCAAAAACTACTTGTATATTTATTATTAGTAAAAGCAGATGGGTATATTCTATGAGATACATTTCCATTTGGATCAAAGGAATAATGTTGATATGTTTGATAGTTATATTCGTATGCGGCATTAGTTCCATATCTATAAAACTGAGCTATATCATTTGGTCCTGGGACTACACCTCCTTGCCAATTATTGGGATCTAATGGATTCCACACACTACCGGTGACGTTTAATTTTGCAATGATCGTAGCCATAATTATGCCATCCTTTTATACACACCTAACATATCAAATTGTTCTCTAACCCAAACTAACATTGATGTAACATCCGGAGGAAGTTCTAGTTCATTGGTTAAATCATTTTTATATCCATTTTCATACTCAGTTAATGTTGATTTATATGAACCTATCAATTGTTCAATTTCATCAATTGAATATGTTTTTTCTTCCATGTTAATTGTTTTATTTTCTACATCGATTGTTACTCCCGATACTGTTAATAATTGAAAAACTATATATGCTCTTACCTCGTCGGTAAATACGTTATTTAAAAATTCATTTGTTGTCATAACTTATGGCCTTTTGAGTGATTTATATGTTACTTCCGATCCTAACGGAATTGTTACTTGGTATTCTACTGATGCAGTAGATGTTGGAATAAAATCCATATCATATCGTTGTCTTAATCCATTAATAAATATCTCTAAATATTCATAAGTTGAAGACGATACGAATAATAATCCATTTGGTAATGTTATATCAGTACCTGATGATGTTATTGCAGCACAGTCTACGTATTCTACTTTAGGGTTAACTAATGGTAATGAGTCAATATTAACATATGATGCAGATAATGCTTGAGATGCTGTTGCATATATTGTAGATGTAACTGATAATGAACCTGTGATTTCTACATTGCCTTCTCGAGATATAAATGAATCACTTCCTGTCCAAAATCCTGGTAATATACCTGTTAGATCCCCTCCGTATCCTATATAAGAGCCACTAATTGTAGTACCTTTAATATATCCAAATGATCCTGTATTTACTACTCTTAAATTATTAGTTAATCTCATACTTGAGCCAGACATTGACCCACTAATATTTAATGATCCGGTTACTTGAGAATTGCCTTTCGAGTGAAAGCCATTTTTTATTATGAATTCGTTTGCCATATTGTCTTTTTTTCCCTATCCAAAAAGATAATTAATATTAAAGTATTGAACCTGAAGTCCAAGCTTCTGTTGCCATTAAAGTTAAACAATCAGCATGACTACCAGTCCAAGTAGGAACTACACTCCCAGAAGGAGTTATAAAGGATGGCCAATTTTTTGTATGCCATTTTAATACAAATTGTGTTTCATCTATTGATTTTCTAACTGTTGCTGCTGATGTCTCCATTACTTGGGAAAAATCAACTTCTCCAATATCTGCTGTTAATGTTGTTGCATATGTTCTATCTGAGTAATCC
>Ga0080013_1002686_pt1 | contig 20300 bp, 5 predicted proteins | sample ETNvirenome_6_85_FD_69236 | JGI IMG/M metagenome (GOLD analysis project Ga0080013, IMG submission 69236) | Marine viral communities from the Pacific Ocean - ETNP_6_85 (SPADES assembly) (version 2) | ecosystem: Environmental > Aquatic > Marine > Oceanic | place: Pacific Ocean | collected 2013-06-19 | reverse complement strand
GGGTGTGGTCCGGAGGATAAAGGCGCTAGTCCCGAAGAATTGGCAAGTCGGCTTCAACTATATGGATTTATTGATATCAACGACTTTATTGAAGGGGTGGACGTTTTAAAAATTGCCACATCAGTTGGATTTAGGAATAAGACTATTAAAATTGAGCGAAGTGGCTTGTTCAATCGTGCGGAGAAAGTTTTGACCATAACTTCGGACCCCCGTCTCGATCAACTTGAGCAGTTTCATAACGACCTGTCCGCTATCACGACGCCCGAAGAGATAAAAGCGTTGCTCAAGGGAGAATCGAACGAAAACCTGCTTGATCTAATTATGGAGATGATTGAGCGAGGCAACATCAATATCCCCCAATTATTAGTAAAATACCCGGAAGCAAACGGGCAAATTCTTCGCAGAGACCGAGGGCCTGACGAGGACCCAGAAGAGATCCCCATTGGACAATTAGAGGGGACCGGAGCCTTTGCTCTCGATGGGATGATCTCCAATGCCTTCACATTACTAGGACAGCCAGAACTAAGGGTTATAACTAACGAGTTCCAGGACTCCTTGCGCCTGGGCGATGTACGATATGCTTCTCTGAGTTTCACCAAGGAGAGGCTTGTTAGTTATTTTAAACAGATAGGAAAAGAATTAGGAACAGCAACCGTCCATTCTATGACTACGGACCCACCCCAGATTCCTGCCCAATCTTATTGCCCAGACCCTCAACCAACGTTTGATTTCTTATCGGATCTTCAGATAAAATCTCAACTTGCCGACGAAATCAGCACAATTCAAAATAAAATGTCTGATTTGTGCGAGGTTAACGACGGGCTTTTTGATTTTGAAAACTGGTGGGAAGCTATTGAGATGCCGGAAGAACTCAAGAAAATTTTGGAATGGCTAAAGAAAATAGGGGACTGGATTAACAAGGCTTTAACCGACTTAATGTCGGATGATGATGCGTTATCTGCAATGCAACCAGCATCCCCAGCCGAGAAAGATTGCGCTGATTTTCAAAACACCCTCTTTTGGGATCAGGTGGGGAGCAATGATTGGTACGAAGGGGAACTTGGAAGCCGGCTTTCTCTGAGTAGTGGCAACCTCTACGCCACCGGAGCTTTGAGATATCAGACGCCTATCAAGCTGCCCATCAAGGAAATTACAGACGAGCAACTCCAACAAGCAGGAATTTCCGCCGAGGATTACGAGTTTCTCAGCCAGACTCTATCCACCTGGGAGATGCTGGGACGTCCTACCCGAGCCGAGCAAGAAGCAGCTTATGAGGCATTAGAGCCAGCGTTTGGAAATGAACTCCGAGCCGCAGACTGGATCATTCGCCAACTCCTGCGAGCCGTAGGAGTGCCGGACTTACTTCCTATACTGGATGACGACCCTGCAACCCCCGGCCGGCAATATGATGACGCCAAGATCGTTCAAATCTACGCCAACGTCGATGACAGTCTTGACGGCGGACGACTATTGATGTTGCGTGAAGCACTCCTCGGCATGGGCATCTACACCTCATTAATAGAAGTTATTGACAGCATTAAGCCAATCTTACATACTTTGAGGCTTTATCTTTTCATTGAACGCTTTGGATGGTCGTCCGTCGAACTATTTTTGGAACAATCAACGATTGGGGAACTCTTTGTTAGTCCATCGTTAGAACTTGCAGTAGATGGACAAGCTGCGACAATTTTTACTAAGAAGGGCAAAACTCTAGCAAAGGCAAACTTTAGAATAGAACTTAATATAGAGCCCGACCGAGACGTCCCATTTGAGCGAACTATATACGAGAATCTTGAAGCGAAGCCGTGGCCAGAGGAGGCGGCGTCACCTCCCGGTTCCCCGCCTGTTACTTTGTGGGGACTCAGAGACGAAAGCGGACGACCCACAGCTAGGCTGCTGAATGTTTTAAACAAGGGGCGTCAGTCGGCAGGACTGGGCTCACTTAATGGAAGTCCTTCCACCTTTATCCCGTCGATCGGACAGGGTTGGGTCCGAGAGGTATTATCAGCTCTGCTTAAAGACGGACCCGACAGTACGGGACTGGGACTGTTGGCTGGAACCCGGAACTCACTAACCTCAATACAACACACCACCTATGATCCTGGTCCCACGCATGTATTAGGCGATAACCAATTGGAGCCCTTGGACTTTTATCTTCAACTCTGTCATACATTTTACAAACCCCAGTCTGATGCCCCGAATCCACTTGAACCATCTATGAACATAATTAACCAAATCCCTTTTGTCGAGACGCCGGATAGGTGTGCTAAATTGGAACTTAGTAGGTCTATGATGCAATCTTTGCGCTTAAGGCTGGCACCTTTTTTAATAAATATTTTGCCGCTAATGAGAGTATATAAGGGCTTCAATAGCCCAACAACCATCAATCTTCTATCTGATTATTTAAGACGAAAAATTAAAGAAGACTTTAAAGATCATGATCTTAACACAATTTTTGAAGAAAACATAGATTGGCTGTTTCTATTATACCAGGGCGATCTCTCGGAAGGTAAAGAAATACTTCAGTCTCATAACCGCAACACTTTTAGCCGAGAAGTAGACATAGGTGGAAACCGAAGTCAGATGGATTTATCCTACGAGACATATGATTTCAAATTAGACTATATAATCCAGAAGTATCTCATTGCCACTTTTTCTCAGTGGTGGTTTTATACGGATAGTGACGGGGGGAACACCACCCCTTATCCTCATATGTGGGCATACCAAGAAAACTTTTATGACCCAAAAGGAAAAAGTGTGGACTTAAACATCCCACACAATACCTTTTATAACTATGGACTCCTTTGTCGCACCTTTTTCGAGAGGCTTAAAAATAATGCAAATGTTTCCGCCGAACAGGTCGAGGCCTTGACCCCCCTCGCAACGACAGTGTTGGCTCCTGATGAAGAACTTGACCCTGATCAGTGGACAGCCGTTTATCAGTTGGGGGCATATTATTTCCCTGCGCCAGCCATGCTAGGGGCATACGCCATTGTTCATGATCATATAATAAAGACTAGCGAGAGTTTCTATCTATATAAGGCAGTTATAGAAGGGCAAAAAAGAGCCGATGACATAGTAAAGTCCATTATCAGTCCTACTTATGTCCCAGGCGTTGAGCAAAACTACGGAGAAGAAACATAATGTACGGCATATCCCCCAGATTACCTTTAAAGGTTAGTCCGCAAGATGGTCCATATGGATTAACTAAAACAATCGGTCAGGCAGTTAAACAAAATTTTAAAAACCTAATTCTTACATCCCCTGGAGAGAGAATAATGTTACCTGAGTTTGGCGTAGGAATAAAGAGGTTCTTTTTTGAGCAGATAACTTCTTCGACTTTTGAAGCGGTTACTACTAGGATAAACGAGCAGGTACAACGATACTTGCCCTTTCTGGTTATAGGTGAAATATCTTATGAGACCAGTGATACCAATCCGGTTTTTGCTTTTAATGAAGTGGGGATCCGCATAGCCTATAGTATACCAGGCATAAGTGAGCAAGATACTCTTCAAATAACTGCAACCCAAAACTACTTATAGGGATATCTTTATAGGAAATATAAATGGCTAAACCACCAATCAATTATACTAGTCGGGATTTCGAAAGCATCAAACAAGATTTGGTGAATTATGCAAAGCGATACTATCCGAATACATTCCAAGACTTCAACGAGGCATCTTTCGGCGCACTCATGCTTGATTTGGTTTCTTATGTCGGGGATCAGTTGTCCTTTTATTTAGATTATCAAACAAATGAAACGTTTATTGATACGGCCCTTGAAACAAAGAATATAATTAGTCTCGCCAAACAACTCGGCTTCAAATACCCCGGCGCTGCCACGTCAACCGGGACTGTAGCTTTTTATGTGGAAGTCCCTGTAGACGTCGCAACCCTTGGACCTGCCTCTGCTTATATCCCTATTTTACGAGCGGGAAGCACAATCACCACTTCGGGGGGGGCTATATATACCCTAGTAGGGAATGTAGATTTTGGCGACCCAAGCAACGAAATTACGGTCTCCAAGGTAGACACCACCACGGGCACGCCTGCAAATTTTGCCATTAAAGCATATGGCACAGTAGTCTCGGGACAACAGTTTCAACAAGCTATTACGGTGGGGAATTACCAAAGATTTTTAAAACTCCCACTGGAACGGGCCTTCATCTCGGAGGTAGTTTCCGTAATAGACCAAGAAGGTCATGAATACTACGAAGTGGAATATTTGAGCCAGGATATAATCTTTAAAGAGGTGCCTAATTTCAATGCGGATAAAGTTGCAGCACCCTTCCAGTTGGTGGCACTACCCGCCCCTCGCAGATTTACTGTGGAATATGATGAGATTGGACAGGCCACCTTACAATTTGGATATGGATCAGCTAAAAATTTAACTACGGATGTTGTAGCCGATCCCGCAGATGTTGTCTTGAATGTGACGGGAAGGGACTATGTGACAAGTGCCACGTTTGACCCCAGTAATCTTAATGAGAGTGATAAATTTGGAGTAGCGCCAGCTAATACTACATTGGTAGTTACCTTCACTTCGAACAATGGGTCAAATGTCAACGCCCCGGTCGGAAGCATTCGACAGGTGGGCAATAGCAACTTATCTTTCGCTGACATAACCACACTGGATAATTCACTGGTCCAGAGCGTGCGAGATTCTCTGGAGGTGGAGAATGAGGTGCCTATCCTGGGGGATACCTCGGCTCTCTCTCCCGAAGAAATCAAAATCCGTGCGTTCTCTAATTTTGCCACACAAAACAGAGCCGTGAGTAGATCGGATTACATTAACTTGTGCTATCGTATGCCTTCAAAGTTTGGACGAATTAAGAGGGTCAACGTCATACAGGATCAGGATTCCTTTAAGAGAAATTTAAATTTGTATGTCTTGTCGGAAGATCGGGGAAATTTTGCTCTGGCAAACCAAACTATTAAAAATAACCTAAGGGAGTGGTTGGCCCCCCGCCGAATGCTCAATGACAGCATTGACATTCTAGATGGGAGGATCATCAACATCGGCATTCGCTTTGAGGTTTTGGCTGACCTAGAGGTGAATCGATTTACTCTCGTCGATCGATGTATCGTGGCGCTGAAGGAAAAATATCTGAATGTTAAACGAAATATCGGCGAAGCTGTTTATATTTCAGATGTCTATAAGATCTTAAATGACGTCCCAGGGGTCACTGATACCATAAGTGTTGAAATAGTTAACAAAACAGGCGGAACCTACAGTAATTATGCGTATGATATTCGCCATAATTTATCGGACGACGGACGCTTCTTGAAAATACCAGACAACGCCGCCGCCGAAGTCCTCCTTCCCGACATCGATATCATAGGGGTGGTTAAATAATGGGTATTAAAAGATATTATTTAACCAAGGACAACACGATCTCTAATGCCTTTAAATCAAATTTAAGCACTCGGGCTACCGGTTCCAATATGGGGGCTGCGGATATCTTGGAGACTTTTGTAATCCATGGTCAAACAGACGCTGCAATTAACGCAACTAACGCTGAACAATCTAGAGTCTTAATAGAGTTTGATGTGGATGCACTGCTGAGTGATATTACAGCGGGTACGGTGCCCTCTTCAAGCGTGGACTACGTTTTGAAGATGTATAACGCACCACACGCTAGCACGACGCCCATGAGTTACAGCTTGGATGTTGCCATGGTAAAAGAAACTTCCTGGCAAGAAGGGTCGGGATTGGATATGGACAATTACTCAGACCTGGGTAAATCTAACTGGATGTCTGCCTCTTCTACTGATGCGTGGGCAACAAACGGCGGTGACTATTGGGGTGTGGGTTCCACTCTCAGTTCGAGCTTCTTTTTCTCCGGTGGTACCGAAGATTTGGAACTAAATATTAATTTTGCAGTAGATAAATGGCGCACGAATGAAGACGATTACCCCAATTACGGAATGATTATAAAAAACACAGATCCAGTTATTTCTGGCTCTGAAGGGACTTACTTTACTAAGATGTTTTTTGGTCGAACCTCTGAGTTTTTTCTAATGCGCCCGTATGTGGAAGCTAAGTGGGATTCTTCTCGTAAGGATAATCGGGGCAACTTTGTTGTAAGCAGCAGCATGTTGCCGCCCGCAGACAATGTTAATGTTTTGTATCTCTATAATCGAGCCAGGGGACAACTGGTAAATATCCCCGGCTTGACTAATGACACACTCAGTGTGGAAATATTTTCCGGAACTACAGGACCCGCTGGAGAGTCCTTACGTTTGGTCGATGGTATTAGTCAGGGTAACGGACTATTTTTGACAGGGGGACTGCTAATCGAAAATGGGGTAACTCAAGCCGGCATTTATACTTGTTCATTCGCAAGTGCGCTGACGGGCACCGCAGCTAACCAATTGTTTACTATGGGGACATATTTTGATGTCTGGTCCACCGGTTCGGTTCAGTTTTATACCGGCTCTTTTTCTCCTGAAGAAACAATGCCCCAAGAATTATTGGACGACAATACTTATGTGACCACCATCACCAATCTTCATGGTTCCTATACACAGGGACAAAAGCCAATTTTAAGGCTCTTTACTAGGAAAAAAGATTGGTCGCCTACGATTTACACTGTGGCTACCACAAATATACGCCCTGAGATCATAGAGGATGCTTATTATAGAGTATTTAGGGTCGTAGATGGAGATAGTGTGGTTCCATTTGGAACTGGCAGCTTTAACAAAGACTGCACTCGACTTTCTTACGATGTTAGCGGAAACTATTTTCAGCTTGATACTTCTTGCTTAGATACCGGGTATATGTATGGAGTTCAATTCACTTACTATCTTAATGGGGTATATGAGAATCAGAAAGAAATTTTCAAATTCAGAGTTGATGACGAAGAGATAACATGAGCGACGGTTTAGGGAAATTATTTAAAAACAACAAGCAAACGACTGTTGTTTCAAAATATCTTAGCCAAACCTCGGCTGACCAGATCGGTGATGGTATTGAGAGCGCCGGACATCTGTCGGAAAGTGTCAAGAAAAGGGACGCTTATTTACCCGCTATTGATTATAGTGAGCCAAAAAACTTTGTAAGATTTGGTTCGGCAGAAAAATACTATGCAGATGCTTTTTTGTACGTCGCCGGTTATTATCCCTATGATGGCTCGGGGTACGAGAAAACTAAATTTTTTAATGACCTAAATCCTCTAGAGACATATCTTTTTGAGGAAGAATATCCTCGAAGTACCGGATATGTTCTGTTTAACCCCTCGTGGGGTACTCGTACCGCATTAACGGATGGCTATGGATTTGCAAGCGCAACTCCTTCAGAGTACATTCAAACTAAGGGCGGACCTCATAGTGGCAATCTGTATTCCGTACCTGACTACAGGACTTCCAATTTGGAATTTGGCGGACCAAGCGGGTCTACGGTGGAGTTCTTCTATAATAAAGCCACCGGAATGCCGGATAACTCACTCCAGGGCGATAAACAAGTAATTTTCGATCTCTGGAACGGCGTCGTCTCATCATCGGCCGGACACGGGCGCTTACGAATTGAGATATTCTCTGGGTCTGAGGATAGATTTCATGTAACCTTACTTTCCGGAACCACCGGATTTTTTACTCAGTCTGTGCCGACTACTGGGGGTCTCTCTGACCTGTGTAGCGGTTCATGGCATTATTACTCTTTTGCGCTTAATACTAGCACATTTGGAGACATCTCTAGCTACGTTCCAACTATTGACTTTTATGTTGACGGGGTATGTGTAGAGACAGCTATTACGGCGTCGGGCAGAGATGCAACTGGACACCAGGGGCACACTGATGGCGGAATTGGGGTTGTGACTGGCTCCCTTATTTCTAACCTTGGGTCTCTTCGTGCTGCGCCTTCCGGAAGTCTAGAAGGGACAACTACTTCAGAATTAGATCTTGAAGGGTATGGAAAACTATCTGCCTCCGTTGATGAATTCAGGTTTTGGAAATCCTGTCGGAACCCCGAAGAAGTGGGAAGATATTGGTTTACTCAGGTAGACGGAGGGAGCAATAAATACTCAGCCAACAAGGACCTTGGGGTATATTTTAAGTTTAACGAAGGAATTACGGAGACTGTTGCTATTGACAGCGTAGTTTTGGATTATTCCGGAAGAATTTCAAATGGAAATTTTGTGGCTTATGCTCCCGCATACAGCCGCAATACCGGTTCCGCCGTCGATTCCATGCAACTAAATAGCGTTTATGAGACTAAAGATCCTATTATCCGGAAAACAAACCCCCTTTATACATCTAAATTGGACGAGTTACAAATATCAGGATCAGTTTACGATGTCAATAATAATGGACGCCTGGTAGACAAAATCCCCGACTGGATAGTTGAAGAAGATACTCAGTTATCTGGCGAGTTGACGGACATGGTTCAAATACTGTCCACCTACTTTGATACCCTAAGACTTCAGATTTCCCAAATTAATCAGTTAAAGAATCTGGAATACATAAGTGGAAGTCTTACTGGCAGCGCCAAGGCTTTCCCTCACAATGATCGTGTTCTTGATAATTTTGGTCTTGAAACCCCGGAGATTTTTGAAAACATCGGAGCATTATCTCAGTTCTTAAAGCGGGACGAGCAAATTAATTTTGATCAAGAACTGGTAAACACCAAAAACTTAATTTATAAAAACGTTTATAACAACCTGATCACAATATATAAGCAAAAAGGAACTCCGCAGTCAATCAGGAACTTTGTGCGCTGCTTGGGCGTCGGCGACGAAATAATTTCTCTTAATACCTATGCCAATAATTCGGAATATTTTTTAACGAGTAGTTATAAAGGGTTATCCTCCACTAAAAAATATGTGGACTTTTCTGGACTTACATCAACAACAGACAATCAGGCTGTTGTATATCAATATTATGATAACTCGAATCCAAATTCATATGGACTAATCAACGGGTCGGGTGCAAGTACCGATTTGGATGAATTCGCCTTCACCTTAGAAGCTGAGTTTATCTTTCCAGACAGGTCCAATATTGAGGCGCTCTCCTTTGTTCCCTATTATCCTATCACTTCATCTTTGTTCGGGTTTCACACTCCTGATGACACTTCTCCGACCTCAACTGATTTAACCTGGGCTGCCGCAGTCAGTGACTACGGATTGAGAGTGATAGCGGTCAAGTCTCCTGGCGCTTTCGCTAAAGTTACTTCCCCTCCTGAGAAAGTCAATGATGTTTATTTTGCAGTTGTTGACCGATCCGACACAGTTCTTCTTACCAGCGATGTATATAGTCAGGTTTATGACAACCAAAAGTGGAATTTGGCACTAAGGTTAAAACCAAAAAAATATCCTTTCGCCGAGCAGGTCAGGGGCACAACTTTCGCTGGCGGAGCAGCACTCGAATATGATTTAGAGCTTTACGGGGTAAATTATACTAACGGAAAAAAACAGAATTACTTCTCTTTATCTACGGATTTTACCTACACAAAGGGTGCCGCTACTCTTAATTCAGCCAAGCGGATCTTCTTAGGAGCCCATCGAACTAATTTTGACGGATCGCTCTTGACACACTCAGATGTAAGAGCTTCTAGCTGCCGATATTGGTCAAATTATTTAACTGATGAAAATATCGACCTGCACGCAAAGGAAAGCTTTAGTTTTGGTACTATCCACCCATATCAGAATTCCTATTCCTTCCAGTCAGAAAAGCCAAACGTTTTTATTCCAGAAATTCAAACTCTTGCTTTAAACTGGGACTTTGCCAATCTTAGCGGCAGTGATGCATCTGGACAATTCACTGTGAGTGATTTTTCGTCGGGATCTGTATCTGGCTACCCATCATCGTATCAAGATAACGTGGACGCTACGTTTAGCGATATTAACCTGCGGCAACATACGGGACGAGGCGACCTATTTGACGCCAGCGCCACCGTGATCAAGAAAGAATACATTTATACAGAGAAAAAACAAGTACCTGATTATGCGACCTCTTCGGAGATGATAAAGGTATTAGCTAGTGATGAAAAATACTTCAACATTAATTATCGCCCCGAAAATCTCTTTTTTGCCGTAGAGAAGAGCATGTACAAAAACATTTCAGAGCGAATGTTGCAGCTATTCGCCTCTATAGAAGAGTTCAATAATTTAATTGGGCCGCCCGTCAATAAATACCGACAAGAATACAAAGACCTGGAAAAAATGCGAGAGATATTTTTCCGGAATGTTGAGGGATCTCCTGATTTTGACAAATACTTAAGATTTTATAAGTGGCTCGACGTATCAATGGGAGAAATGATACAGCAATTGATGCCAGCTAGTGTTGCTAAAGCAGAGAACGTTCGAACAATTGTGGAAAATCACATGCTTGAGCGACCAAAAATTAAATATGCGTATCCGGGGGCGTACAAAACCAGAACACCAAATGTAGCCGGAACCGTAAGAAATCTTGGAAGCATCTGTCCCGATCAGCCAGGGTGGAAATTCAATCATGCCCCGTTAAACACTGATGACAGCCATCCACGACAGGATGATAACTGCTATTGGTGGAAGACTAGAACCGGTAGAGCGAATGGGCAATTTGGTCCTTTGTCGGAGGGTGCTCTGGTTACCAGAGAGGCGATATTCACCCAGGTACAATCAAACTTTACCAGCAGCCAAATTGTTTGTCTTTCTGCCGATCTGAAAACCCCCATTATAGGGGGGATAAACCAGCCATTAAATAAGTATCGGCGCATCACCGATGTAACTTTTTCTGCATTTAAAGAAGGGAAAGACTGTAATGATGAGTTTCTTCCAAATCAGAAAGTTAGGCTTACATACAAGGGGGTAAAAGATGGGACTTCCTACAAGGGCGAATTAGTATCCCCGTTTACACTGCTGAGTTCTAGCACCAATCTTAATGGGCACCAAGTTCAACTAGGCGAGTACGGCACTGGCGAAACCGTCAATATCACTTTGACAAATTTACATGAGGACTCTGTTCATCCTTTTGGTCACAGCGTTCCTGTACAAGGTCCTTTTACTCGAACCCACGTCGGTGGAACTCAGGCTCGTCATGTTAATTTATTTGCAGTAAGCGGGTCGAAAAGAAGAGAGTCTAACCGTCTCTCTATTGGCACGTCCCAAATAGATATCAACGCTGTAACTGTGGGTCTAAATGAAGGAGCCGAAGTTCCCAAGGGACAGTACTTGAGGGGTGCCACCGCCAAGGCATTTGTAAATATTCGCAACATACGCACCTTAACCGGGTCCTATTATGGACACGGCACTGCTCCGTCTTCTCACAACGAGCAAGAGGGAGTTGTTCCCGTTGGTAATTTTAAACTTAATTATCAAGTTTTGCAAACCAATGATAGGGCAGCTACTAATATTGACTTCATATTTAATACTTCCCATTATTTTACTGGCTCAATCCCTACTGCGTTTCTTACCACACCGGCAATGCGAAATACTGGATTTGGACGTACAGGATCTCTAGATTATGAAGCCCCTCGGCAGATAGCAAGCCGCAGAACAACTGAAAGCGTTTTTGTGAACCGTTTTGCGGCACCAGGCAGCACATTGGACTCACGACAGCAATTCAGAGATGTCCCCTCCGACCAGCTTTCTCCCAATAATGCTCTTCCGTTTCGAAACATTCCGGTACGAAAAACATACAATACAGAGATGAAAAATTATACCGGCTGGGGCGGGTTTATAACAAGTTCTGGACAGAATATTTTAGAAGCTGAAGGCGGCAATATTCTTTATAAGCTCAATGAAGGAATTCCTCCTTATAATGGACATGCAGCCAAACATAAAACACAGAGAAACACTATTCAGCGTCTGGCGATCACCGCAGCAGAAGTAGGAGCCGGGGAAGGTGTTACAGTCGGGACGGGTTCTTTAAGAAATAATGATTTTTATAGCAGCCCAATTCCGGCGGGAGATCGAACCAATTGGTTCATGAACTTGTCGGGAGCGGACGCTCCTGGGCAATCAATGATGAGCGAGTTTATATTATCCTCCTCTCATTATCCCCTCAATATCATTATCTCTACAAGTAGTCTTGGCTTAAATGAGGCGTCCTTTTATGGTCCACCCCCTGCCGCTGCAATAATGGACACTCTGGGACCCTTCGGCGCAGGAACATATATCTGGAATCGAGGTAACACCAGGCCTGGTTTTGTGCCGTGGACCCAAACTCGCCAACAGTATTCTCAATTCGGCAATTATTATGTTAAAAATAATAGATACGATTTTTATTTGGATGCTCCCGAATTATCTCTTGACGAAAGAGTAGTATATGGAAATAGCAGCTACGGCGATGCGGGCACCCCCACCTCATCATTCTCCTTGACCGATAGGGCAGGAAATTCAATATCTTATCACCCACTCAAGAGGTTTAAAGAGCCACCCGTAACGTCTCGATATAAGCCTCTATTTCACAACATCAAATCTTATATAGGCACACCAGCAAAGTCAGCTTATGATGATCCTGTTGAGACTAACGTGAAGTATTCTTATGGAAATTATCTCATGGGTTTTGCAAATAGGGGGATAAATTCTGAATTAACATTTGGCGGGTCTACCCGCTGGGGAACAGGAAGAGTTAAACGACCCTACGAGGCATTCAGAGACAATTATTTGTCTAAACTCCCCTCGACCGTTGATGGGATTAATATTATCCGCTTGACAAACTACTCGGAAACAGTGTATCCCCGAGAAATATACACATACCTTTCAGCTTCTCGGGCTCGTATGTCTTTTGAGAACAGTTTTTGGAAAAAGGACCGCACCGTAGATTTAAGTACATTTAGCACGAATATAAATTCTATTGCCGCCATTGGAAATGATGCCTATATTCACCGCTATGCTCGGAACATTGAACGAATTCAAACACCTTTTACAACTTCTCAGGGCTATGTGGTTTTGAGGTCGGAGCAGTTGTCCTATGATACCGTCACCGGCGGCACCGAGGGGGCTGGTCCCGGAAGCGGCAGTCTTTGGCCAATGGATTCTTATATTTATGCTGCCCTGACTTCAAGTTTGGACGCTGTGCAAGATTCCGGAGGATTTGAGGTCGGATTAGCAGCGGCCTCTACCCTCCCCTGCGGAGAGCTAATGATGACTAGTCATGGGGAAGTGAAGACAGACAGTTCATCACCGTCCTCCGTTTATCAAAGAGGGAACGCTATATCTGCCCAATATATCTACACCTCCCCAACGATGGATCGGGCATGTACTTCTGTGGCTGGGTCACCTGCTGTAGCTACTATCGAATCTCTCATCCCTCCTACTGATGCCATCGCTGCCACCCTGCTGATCACAGTTAGTCCCACATGGACAGATACATGCCTAGATGCAGGAGTTCTTACCTTAGATGACACGGGAACTGCGTGTGACATTACCTTTGATAAGAACACAGATCAAACCCCTTCTGCATGTCCAGGGATATTGGGCTATGATGAAGTGGCAGCGCCTCCAATTACGGTCTCGACAATAGCCACAAAAATCGCAAACGGCATCAATACCGTATACTCTACGAATTTTACAGCAGTAGCCAATACCCCAGACCCCGGTGATGTAACAGTGACTGCTAATACGGCAGGAACTGTAGGGAATGGATACAGCATATATTGGACATCTCCTGGCGGAGCCTGCGCAGCCACTGATATTATTATTCAGGACGGAGTAACCACCTACTTTACAGGCGGTGCCGCCGCCGTGTCAATCCACAATGAAACCATAACTATGCAGTGGGATGACGGCAGTGGCGGAACTGGAACTCAAACGATGACATTTAAGCAGGATGCCACCCCTAGCAGTGCCACTATTATTGATGTTTCATATATTGCGCCCGCAACAGGGTTAACGGTAGACGAGGTAGCTGCGGCTATTGCTACCACTATCTCAACCGCCGCCACTACTACAAGCGTCGATGTGTCGGCGGTGATCACCGACACAGTTCATTTGGAATCTGCTACGACAGGCACTCATCAAAATGGCAAAGTAATCGCCGGCAGTGCCGATGCGGCAGGGATTATTTCCCCGACATCTTTCGGCGGCGGTGCTGCTCCTACGGTTGCGTGTATATATGACGTGCTCCCTAAATCTCCCGGCGGTTATGCCAGCCGCCCGCCATGGTCGGCCAACACAGAGAGGCGAGCAGTGGAGGGACCCTATCGAGGAGGTCTGCTAGCGGGACGAGACCCTTTCTATAATTCTTATGATGATTATGACAAAGATGTTCGGCTCAAGGGGCAAGAGTATACCATCGTGCCCGAATATCGCATGAGTGTAAATTTAGAACAATACGAGAATAATGGCACCCCGTTTTCACTAGTTAGCAGAACATTGTCACTAACAGGTGCTAATTCTACGGTCTACGACACTAGTAACCCAGAATTTTTTGGACGGTACCTGAATTCGGACAAGATGGAGTACTTGGATCCATTTATGGAGACCACTACCTCTGACTTTAGGTTCAACAAGTTTCCAAAACATTTAAAACTCGAATCTAAAGCGATAGTAAAATTATTGCCTTATGACGGTTTCTATCCTATGGACAGATCCCTACAGATCGCCTCTCTTTTCTCTTCTTCTTATTCTTTCACTTTTTCGGGGGCGTCAGGGTCAACAACCCAAGCGATGCGCTCACTTTTACGCCCTTTTTATGCTCCGGGTATTTTTTATAATTCTATCAAATCTGGGATCTCTGTAGATTACCCCCTACGTCGAGTGGGTAGAAATGAGGATCAGTTTATAGAAAAGTCATCTTTTGATATCTTGGGCGGCGCATTGAGTGGTTCTCTGACTGTCCCATCGCCAGGACAAATTCCCGGCAATGCAGCCATACCCAATCCAGAAAGAAGAAGGTTTAACGGCAACAACCCTTTGACTGTTGGGCAAGCTCCGATTGACTTTGACCTAGACAATACCAATGAATTTTATTGGGCAGACAGGCTGCCATTCGAATCCATTTTTCGACCCGAGGATTATATTTATAGCTGGTCCCGAGGAAAAATAACAGACGAAACAGTCCTTTCTGACCTTAATGAAGTGTTGTTCAATGATGTAACCGGCAGCATCTCCGCAATTCAGAACAATTTCTATAAAAAGGCTATTTCCAATTTCCTGGCAGTAACTCCAGAATTTTTCTTAAAGATGAAAACAAACAAAAATGGGTCTGATGGGCACATGACAAAATTCGTCGGTGTTCTTGGTTCGAATGGTGAACTGATCGAACAGGCAGGACTGAACTTTGGTGGTGCTCTTCCCGAAACTCCCCCGATAACTCCCCCTTCTAATCCTAGGGAATCTCGAATTTATGCTACTATGGACAACGTATATATAATGGAAGTAGGGCTGACCAAGACAGATAAATTTAATATGTACAACAACCCTTATGCCTTTGGAATCCCTACCGCCACGGGGTCGGGGGAATGGCAAGACTATTCCCATGACGGACCTTCCGGTGCTGAGAGACCATCAGGCTCGGATTGGCCTAAGCACCGTGGTGAGTTTGCGCCCTTTACCCCGCCTTATTTTTATGGTACAAGTGTTGCTAGAATAACTTTTGTGCCCCCAGAAAGCAGAGAATATTCGCTGGATGAGATTGTGGGACGAAATGCGACCAACACTCAAATAGAATTTATCAACGAAAGTGGCAGTTATTATGACTTTAGCTTGGACACATACATTGACATAAATCTAACCGAGCAGTCCACTATCGGCACCCCCCCTTATGGTTGGAATAGAGCCTGGCAAAATCGAATGGACATAGATGCTTCTTTGTGTTTGACAAACGTGTTTCCTTTAGAAAATGGTCGTGCCAGCCCGGCTGCTAGCGGAAAATGGGTCATTATGCCTAAGTGGGAATGCCCCATCCTTGATTTCCCTAATTATGGGTCCACTCGTTCTGACGGAAATATTTATTCCTTCTCCTCCTCTGTGCAGCCTGGAGAATTCGATGGTGCGGAAGCTGGAACTTACGGTATGTGGCACCAGTATGGAGTGATGCCGAAAGAGGGACAAGGGGTGTACATGTATATAAAAGATGTAAGTATGAAAGAGACGGAGTTACGCCTTGTAGGAGACCCCAGTCTCGGCGCTGGTTCTGCTACAGGACAACAAATACAGGTATACAAGGTGCCTAAGTCAGTTACGGATTCCGGAAAAAATATTGCTTCCCTCGCTGACTTGGCTGGTTTCGACCCCGAAGAGGTGATGCGAGGAGGTTTTGATGTCAGAAAAGCTAAACGGCTTGGTGAAGTTGCCGAAGACGGTGAAAAGCAGGTTTCCGAGGCAATTCTGGCGATGCCTTATTGGGTGGACAAAGATAGCAAGCCTAGGTTCATGACTTTGCAGGGACCTCACACAGAATTGGGCCCAAAAATAAAAGAGTTTAGGCGAAATTTTACTAAATATTCTTTGCCGCCCACTCTAGCAACATACTTGGCAGCCTTGTTGCCAAAAACATATCCAGAGATACCAAACATCATTAACCCGTTTGGCGTCGATGAACTTGATGCCACCCTCGCCTCAATACGTCTCACGGGAGCTAACAGCCTCAAGACACCAGTCGTATATCTTTTAGAGCACGGGGTTAGCTTTAGCCGCCAAGATCTGGCTGATATATGGCAAGGGATATTGCCAGATATTGGAACATCTCTGCGGGTAGATGTTTCCGCCATTGACCATTATGTGAGGGTTCCAGAAACGTATCAAACAGGACAAGGACTCGATACACAACCAAACCTGAACCCTCAATTCCCGGAGATATTAAAAAAACAGTTGGATTTAGGCGTCGAAAGAACAGGTATCCCACGGTATGATCTGCTCAATATTAGTAACAACCCGAATAATTCTTCGGATGGATTAAACGTCGAAATTAAATGGCTGGTCTTTAAGGTTAAGCAGCGAGGAACCAAGTCCTACGACAAGATGATGCTAAAAGAGCTTAACGGTCCACTTTATGACCCGTACAAGGCATCCCTAGAGAGAGACAATCCAGCCTTTGAACAGCTTGAAGCGGCCTTCGCTGCTGTCTCTTATTTTGATAACAATGCGGTTGGTGATCCGACTTATAACTGGCCCTATGATTACATGTCTTTGGTGGAGATGGATAAAATAACAGTAAGTGCTGGTTTCCGCCCGGACATAGACAAAGAGATAGAGGAGTTGCTTCCGCCTGTCCCCGAACAGAATCCGCCCATTCTTCCTCCAGGCGGTGCCGAGTTCAGAGACGCTAGAATAGACACACAGAATACACTCCAGCGCACATTGGGACAACTTCCAGATGACCAGACAGATGAAGTAGTTCCTCCTCCGCCCCTAAACAGTCCTCGGGTGCGGCAAAGAGACTTTGGCTTAGGGTCGGGGACTAATTTGCCTGCTTTGGGTGCTAACCCTGGAGCAGGAAATAATAATGACGAAGAGTAATATTAACTAAAGAGATACTTATTGTATGACCACGTTTTTTAACCAAAAAGAAGAAGTGCTAGATGTGAAACTCACACCTTATGGAAAACATAGGTTTTCTCTAGGCGAGTTCTCTCCGGAATTTTATTCTTTTTATGATGCCGATATTTTATACGAAGGGACTTACGGCGGTATAACCGAAATCCAAAACAATATTGTTTCTCGTATTAAAACAGGGACCCCGTACCTAAAACCCCAAGCTAATTTTACTTCTTCTTTGGCCGAGGTTAGGTACATCGATGTAGCCACATCCCAATTTGATGATATTGTCGCTAGCACGGTCAATTTCTATAAACCCCTGGGTAAGAATAGCCCCTGGTCAGAATTTAAGCCTGCGTGGCTTTTATATACGGTGGGAAATTCAGTCCCTTTATCACATTCGTTAGGAACTACTAGCGGGTTTGATTATACAGCCCAGGGCTTGGTGCCTGTTTTAAGCTCCAGTGTACTCAATATGAGGTATAAGGCTTTGGATATAGAGGAGAATATAGAGAACGATGAAGAGCAACCAACCATTTATGTCCTAGATGCAGAAGATGAAGATAGGTTTTATATAGACTTATTAGAACTTAACACCATATTTAAGGTTAACGGCAACTATGATTTAGAGGTTTTCAAGGTTCCTCGTGCCGGGGATGCGTCAGATATCATCCCCCTCTCATTCATTGACGAACAGGTAGATTATGGAGATAATTTATCTAACCAATCCACCGACCCTTATTCGTTTCTGGGTTCTCTTAGTGGCGACGAAGAGCAACAGCGCCAAAATTTCCCTCAGCTAACGGAGGAATATGTGGAATATTATCTGCAAGTTCGTGTTGATACCCAAATTGTTGATGTGCCGGCTATAACCCCAGCCCAGGGGCTTTATAGGTCACCGCAAAAAACTCCAGAAATCATTTGTTCGGATATTAATGTTTATGGGACGGACAGATAATGGCCGGCATATGTACCCCCCAGAATTTAGATAATATTTTCGCAGATGTGGGATTTGATCGTGTCACTCTGTCTACCGTTGAAAATGTAGATCCTGCCCGAATTGGTAACCCCGATCATGAAGATGGTCCCATCGCCCTAGAAGACCTAACAACCCAGGTCTCAATTAATTGCTATATTAGGGAACGAGTTAGTGCTGAGGCTGCAAGTTGGTACCAGCAGGGTGATATTTTGAATTTTCTACGTCTTCGAGTGCTGACCTGTGTCTCAGACCAAAACCCTGCCGGACTAGATTTTATTAGTCAGCGTTTCAACGAGTATCAGAACTTTCATGGCAAATTTCTTAGAGAAGGGGAAGAGACTCGTGTATCTCCTAAAAACTTTATTGAAGGTGCAGTACAACCTTACCTTGCCCCTTTGCGTCAAAATATCAACGGAGAGACCATCGCCCTAGGGAACCACACCTATCTTTTAGATAACCTGGGAGAGACTAGCATTTATATGCCTTATCAATCTGCTGACCCTACCGCTTTTCTCCGAAACCGCCCCGGTGTGAAGCAGGGATTCGAGATATATAAATATCCCGGTGCTCCCGGTCAACCTCAACTAATCCGTCAAACACTCTGTCATCTGCGTGATATCATTGTTTATGATAAGCCCCTGTCCGACATTTTGCCCCAGCGCCTTAATCCAGATACCCAGGAGATGGAAGTGGTTTCCAGGTCTCTGCGAGAAACAATTCCCGCCAACAGTCATACTGGACAGCCCATGATGGCGTTGTTTGAGCAGGCTCCAGTTCTTCCTATTGAGTTTAGATTGGGTCCCGGCACTGACATCGAATACACTTCCCGTCAGTCTACTAATACCCTGGAACATTTGAGTTTGTATGGGTTTGTTTACTTGGACTACACATCTTATCGGGAGCACTACAATCTCCCTCCAGGCGAGGGACCTAATCAACTCAATCTTGAAACCGGCACAGGGCAAAGCACCAACATAACCCTTTTGGGAAAAAAATATCAATATCGGGAGATAACCAAGGAAACTCCAAAAACTCCTAGAAATCTCGTCAGTATTTTAGATGCCCCTGACGCATCTATCCTACAGGATGTAAGAATAGGAAAAACCCCTTATCTTTCTGCCGCCTCACTTAATTATTATCAAGATGCTTATGTTAGTTTTGATGGGTCTTCTCTCGCTCAAGATCCAGTAGGGCAGTCAATTCATCGGGAAGATTTCTTTACTGATTTTTGGGGGACGCCTGATTTCGAAAACAACACCCGGTACTTGGTGGGGTTCAATCTTGTTAAGTTTTTAGCTCAAAAATCACAGTTTCCGGGATTATACACAAACCCGTCCGTTGTAAATAAATTAATCCATGATGGAGTGTCTTTTAAGTTCGCAGGTGGGTCTGATCCTCATATTTATCGTTCCGCTATTCAAGATTTTAGAGTTGGAAAACAATTTGTCGATCCCATAGCTTTTTATAATTCTAACGATTTAGGCACCTTATCTGCGAAGAAGCCAAAAAAGCCTGATTATAACTACACGAACAGTTATCTCCACCTCCCTCCTCGGCTTGTGGATTTCAAATTATTATTTCTGAACGAGGATCTTGGTGCCTGGCATGGCGGCGGATTTTATTTCTACGAGGGAACCGATTATCACCATGAAGAGAGGGTTTCTCAAACGTCCGGAGAGTATCAATATTTTTGTGAAGTAACTGTATCCGACATAGCTCCCATTTTACTGCTCAAGGCAACTAAAGAGTTAAGAGAATCTGCACATAACTTAAGATCCCAATTAAACCAGATATTAGATCCCCTCTATGGGGTGTATGACCCTGTTGTGAGAAAGTTTGTAAAACCATTAGCGGAGGTTCCTTATCTTAACACGGACGCTCGTCACTATGCTCTTGAGCAGTTGTCTGTATACATAGATTAT
>Ga0080013_1002685_pt1 | contig 20308 bp, 27 predicted proteins | sample ETNvirenome_6_85_FD_69236 | JGI IMG/M metagenome (GOLD analysis project Ga0080013, IMG submission 69236) | Marine viral communities from the Pacific Ocean - ETNP_6_85 (SPADES assembly) (version 2) | ecosystem: Environmental > Aquatic > Marine > Oceanic | place: Pacific Ocean | collected 2013-06-19 | reverse complement strand
ATGTGTAGAAGAAATAAAAAAAGAAACTTGACACTCCCATTATATTAGATTAAATAAACAATTAAATGAGAATGGTGCAACATTCTCCGAGTATGGCTGAACAACAGTCTCCAGGTTGTAAGGCACGGCTCTCACAAGGTATGGTCGAATGACTGAGGGTGTGAGGGTTGGTTCTGAAGTACTTGTTAGCATAGGAAATGTTGACTGGACGGGAAAAGGTTGGGGGTAGTCAAAGAACCCCCCTACTCACTTTTAGAAAGGAAAAAGTATGAAACTTAAAAAAGACTACGAGGCGACATTTAAAGAAGGATTTCGTCTTGGGGTACGTTTAACGCGTGCGAAAGCTTATATAGAAAATGCCCGTGATGCAAGAAGACTTGGTGATGAAACAATGGAAAAACTTTTTATGGAGTTTGCATTGGAGTGGAGTAACTTAGCTAATAATGCAGGGCGTAAGTTTACACCGTCCGCGGCCCACGAACCCGAACAGTCTGCTTTTGATTTTGGTGACATTGAAATGCAGGAACATTTATCAAAGTTGCCACATAAATTAAAGGAGACAGGATGAACATCAAGAAATTTAAAAGTGTGGCAGTCGCCATTGATACCTATAAATTATTGAAGAAGATAGCTGCCGAAGACGATAGGTCTGCAGGCATGCAAATAACATATTTAGTAAAAAAAGAAGCAAAGAAAAGAAAACTAGCAGCATGAGAACACAAACAATTATGCCAAAGTTTAGATCATACAGAAAATTTAAACCTGAATGGAAGTATGAAAGAAAGTGCTGCAATAGTTGTAGCCGTGAATACTTAACCGATAACATGATGTGTCAAGAAGAAGGCAAGGCAATCTACATTTGGTACTGTTTAAGATGTTACAATTTATTATTAAAATAATAGGCATTCTGTGCTTATGTGGGACGATACTGGCGGGGGTGTATATTTTCATATATTATTCGCCGTATCAGACTTTTATGCGTGATTGCATAAAAAATGAGTTTGGTGACTTTAGTGAAGAATATTGCACTTGGCTCTTTGATAAAACAATGCTTTGTAGAAAGGAGGAAATATGTTTCAGTTATGGCATCTTACCGCCATTGTAGGCGTGTTTGTAATAGGATTTTTTGCAGGGAGATGGTCCATGCGAAAGTATTTTAACATAAAGATTGAAGAATTAGAGAATAGAATTGAATCAGAAAGATTAGCTAAAGAGAAAGAGGGGATGGAATGGGCCGCAAGACGCCATTAAAAGAAAGATTAATACGAGAGTATGTTAAAGTTTCAAAGAACGCGCTTCGCGAACCACGGAACTGGAAAGAGATAGCTACTCGTGTAAGATGGGAACGAATTAAAAAAATTTTATGGAGGCGTTATGATTATATGCAGTCATTGTAAAGGTAATGGGTATATCAGATTATCATTTGAAGCAGAGACATCAGTTGAACAGTGTAAGGTTTGTGACTCACAAGGGGAACTCAATGAAAGTAAACACTACCGTCAAACATGGAGTGACGGGGTTTCGGATGATGTCACATCGTTCTATTGGGGACCACCATTGGACCCAGAATCGTTTAAAAACTACAAGATTTATCCAGAGTAATCCCGTAGTTGAAGTAAAGAAGGGTGAAGAACCACCCTTTTAGTTGCGTAAAAGCATCTTTTCCATTATAGTTTGGGACAGAAAATTCACGTTTTCACTCCCGAAGCCCCTGCACAGGTATCGCCTGGCGGGGGCTAAAATGAAAGGTGTTTATGAGCGACCAGGAGATACTAAAGCAACGAGACTTACTTGACGCGATCCTCGCATCACGGACCAATCAGTACGAGAGAATAAAGTCCATGGAGGTCATGGATTCAATATACTTCAGAGAAAATTTACCCAAGAATGTGGTTTTATTTCCGTTACAAAGGATAAAAAGGTATGTACACCAAACTACCAGAAAGCCCAGTAAGAAAAGTCTATAAATGTAGGCATTGTGGAGATGTCTCCATTAAATTTTATAATCCAAAACACGATAGAGTATATACTGCTGAAGAATGGGAAGTCATTATGACTGATGGCAGAGAGGCGTTGGATAAAGCATTGAGATTAGTTCGTGAAGATCCAAAGGTATTCTCATAGAAGATTTTAGAAATATTTTTTTATTTTTATTTTTATTTTTAAACTATGTTATTTATGTTATTTTGTTATTTACAAGGTTTTATAAGGGTTATTTAACATTATTAAATGTTATTTTATGTTATTTTATGTTATTAAATTACAAAAATAACTGTAAAAAGCTAATTTTTATTGCAATTATATAAAATATTTGAAATATCTCTTATAGAAAACATCTTTTTGGATGCATTATGGAAGAAAAAAACGAAATATATATACCACAACCTTTATCTGACGCATTGTTTGATTTAACTCCTAAACAAAGGAAGTTTGTATTGTTATTAGTGCATTCAGAAGGTTTGAAGTCTGCATCGCAGTGTGCTGCTGAAGCTGGATATAGTAAAAAGAGTTGTCGTGAGCTGGCATCCAGGTTACAGAACCCTGAGTTGAATCCAAAGGTTGTAAGAGCAATTGAAACTGAGGTTAGAGCTAGCACGGAGAGATATAGATGTAGTCAAGAAAGGTCACTAGCTACATTGGCGCGTATTAGAGATCAAGCAACTTCTGCTGGTAATTACAATGCTGCCGTAGCTGCAGAGACTCGGCGTGGTCAGATAGCTGGGTTGTATGTGGATAAAAAAGAAATTCTTACAGGCACTATTGATTCTATGTCAAGAGAAGAGGTAGAGAAGAAGCTACAAGACTTAAAAGAACAATATAGTATTGAAACTACTTTTGAGGAAGTTAAAGAATTAGAAAATAAAGCTTGACTATCTAAATAGTTGGGAGTATATACTATTTTGTAGTAATCGAGAGTCTAAGTACTAGGGAGAAATCCTATTGGCACAGCTTCACTGTAAGGAGTACATTCACCACTAGCAGGGGAGATTATTACACATAAGGGGCTACCCAGACAACAAAGTGCGTATAGGGTTTTATAGTTATTTTGGACTAGCCATTCGCGGTTCGCACCCCCTTAAAGTAAAGGAGAAAGTATGTTAATAATAATTAGACCAGATTTGTATGAGTATGTTAAGCTACCTATGACTGATTCATTGTTTTGGCGTAGAGTGGAAAACTTACGAAGAGCAATGTTAACAGCAGAGGATTTTGAATTTAGATTAATCTATTATAATCAAATGATAGAACTTATGAAAGAGGCACCATGAAAAATAAAAGAGAATTTGATAGGGACATAGTCATTGATTGTTATGGTCAACACCCACAAAAATACACAAGAACTTTTTGGCTTGGTTTTTTTATGTTGGGTGGTTATAAACTCATAGTTGTAGTTGCCTTAATTGTTCTTTGGGCGTTGTGGTCGTAAAGCCAGAATCGAAATTATGGAAATCCATTAAGGAAAATATGCCTGGTGTTTTCTTTACAAGATTAGAGAGTTGGGCTTCACCTGGTGTTCCAGATGTTTATGGTTGCAAAGATGGAATAATGTTCTGGTTAGAACTAAAAACATCAACAAAAGTCAATAAAGCGAAGTTAAGCCCCTTCCAAAAATCGTGGCATTTTAGCCATGCAAGACAAGGCGGGAGAAGTTTTATTATGCATCAGATCCTCGAAGAGAGATTGATGTGTATCTTTCCTTCTTCCATTGTCGTCTCCATTGGCACATTGTCCCCTGATAAGGCAAGTAAGTCTTGGACCATTCCAGCGTCCCCCGCAGCGTGGAAAGAGATGCTCGACTACATTCTCCATTCTCCATTACCTCCGTTTTCCGCCAGTTCTAAGTAATTATAGTCCAGCGTCCCCCGAAGCGGAACCTGCGTACCGAAGCTCCATTACCGCAGAAACCCTAGACTTTCCATGCCATCAAGGATCCTGAAGCTGCACCTGCAGCCAGGTAACTGAGATGGTAGATCTCCATTCCATTGCCGAGGCTACGCGGGTCGCGGTACTATAGTAGTAACAGTAGTCAGGACTCACCAGGAGTGTTGGTGAAAAAAAGTTTGTATACTACTTGACTATCTAATAAGATGGGACTATATAAGTACCTGAACTGAAGCGAGTGGCCCGATAGGCGAGAGGCGCATGCAGTTCATAGGGTAGCATGGTCGCCCGAAGTATACCATGGCACACGGGCTGGTACCGAATCCGTTTCGAAGTTTCATGAACGCCAGCCCACATTAGAAAGGAACAGAGATGAAAGAACAGGCATGCATTGATTTAGTAGAAGACAAATGGACAACCAGGGCAGAAGATCTGAAAGATCCTGAATACGAAGCACTGGGCTTTGACTATGTAGCTCCGCATACATTCAACGACCAGAAGGAAGGATACTGGCGTTGGCAGTTTAGTTGGGGCGGGCCCAGCGACGAGCTGCGCGCATATGTTAACGAAAATGATGAGATCCATCGTTTGGAGTACTGGTATCTGGACTGGGGAGACGGCGCGCATGTGCTGGTGGACCAGGATGCTGAGGCGTGGGCTCAGATGCAGCAGCTGATCATGTGCACTGCACCAGGCCAGACGGCATGATCCATTACCTCTTCATCTTTCTTATAGTATACATTGTTGCATTGTTCATTGCCCCGCACCAGGTGCTGACTACAACAGTACTAGCTGCTACGGCAGCGTATCACCTGCTAACCTCCATCTCCATCCCAAGCTGAAGCTCGGTTGGGTATGTATATAAGTAAGTTTACACGGGTAACCTGCGTGGCACGGAAGTCCTGTGGAAAAATAATTAATAATAAGTATTGACAAATAAAGTGGGATAGTATATAAAGGAATAATTAACTAGAAAGACGAAAGGAAAATAAAATGTCAAAAGCTGTTAATATATTAGAAGTGCTAGAGAAAGCACAACAAAGTCCTGCTAGTGTTAGCAAAAGAAATAAACAAGCTATCATAGACGCCTATGGTAGAGCGTTAACAATGCAAAAAGTTTTAGCAGACTTTATCAAAGTAAACCGACAACTAATGATAGACTTAGCGTTTGGAGAGAATGCTAACCTATTACATGGGAGGGATTACTCACTTCATGTATCACAAAAATTGGGTGCAAAGATTGACAACAAACTCGTTAAAGAAAAACTTGGCGAGATTGCGTATCATCAATGCAAAGTGCCAACGGAATATAAACAAATACAAGCGATGCCTTTATCGGAAAGCACGGTTTCGAGAAATAAGAAATCGACAATCGATGAAGTAGCAGATTTTAGAATTTCTGCTTAGTACCGATAAATTGCCTAAGTAGTTTGGGGCGAACATTGTTCGCCCTAATACATTGGGGGGTAAACCTCGTTATAGAGATAACTGCCCTTGCGAGTAAATCAAGACAGACTTGATGTAGGAATCTGCCCCCCATTCCATTACCAACCTTGATTAGTTTCCTAGTATATATAGTAAGATAAGTTCCGCACGGGAACCACTGCCACTTCCATTCCATTACCAACCTTGCTTCGCAGTTCGTGTATTAGTAGTAAGAGTTGCACGGCACTCAGTTTCTGGTCGTTGTCAAGTAAAAAGTTATTAATAAAAAAAGAAATAAAGTTCTTGAGTATAAAATAAAATGGGAGTAATAATATCTAAACAATAAAAAGGAGTTATCAATGCCAGATAATAACGACGACTTACAAAACCGATTAGTTGCTTTAGAGCAACAGTTAGGACTAACAACTAGAAATGATAATCATATTCAAGCTAATACTAATACCAATATTAATACTAATATTAATTGGCGTGCTTTATATAAGTGGCTAGAATCTGAGGTAGAAGAAATGATCTTCGATCCTCAAGCACCTCAGTATCTTAAAGATTGGGGGCAAAAGATTTTATCTGAAGCAAGAGCCAAATTAAATTTATAACAGTTACCCTCGAGGGCTGGCAAAAGGGCGGAATTATCCGCCCTTTTTTTATGTCATCACCAGGCAGCCACGCTGCTGCACACCAGGTTGCACCAGCATCACCTGAGATGGCAGGTAATACCATTAATCAACATTAGGTACTTACACCTAAGACCAAACACCATATCTAGTATTAAAACACCCCACACCCCCTGTTTCGCAGTCGTCGTGCGAGCGGCAGTAAAGTCTAAGTTTTACACAAACGCATAGTATGATATAACTTTTTTATGAATGAAAAACGAATTCCAACGGAAGTACTAAAATATGAATTAAGGAAAATGCAAATAAAATTGGCTGAGGAGTCCCGTTCCACCTTCTTAACTTTTGTAAAAAAAGTTTGGCCAGACTTTGTTGCAGGTTCACATCACAAAATTTTTGCAGAAAAATTAGAAGACGTTTCACGTGGAAAGATAAAAAGATTAATTGTTAATATGCCGCCAAGACATACAAAGTCAGAGTTTGCTTCTAATTTATTTCCTGCATGGATGCTTGGACAAAAGCCAAAATTAAAGATAATACAGACTACACATACTGCAGAATTATCATATAATTTCGGTAGGAAAGTGAGGAACATATTTGACCAACAAGATTTTAAAGATGTTTTCCCGACTGTCAGCCTATCACAAGACTCTAAGGCAGCGGGGCGTTTTACAACTAACGCTGGTGGAGAGTATTTTGCTGCTGGTGTGGGTGGTGCTATTACTGGGCGTGGTGCTGACTTGCTTATTATTGATGATCCTCACTCGGAACAAGACGCACTCTCACAAACAGCCATGGACAACGCCTACGAATGGTACACCTCTGGACCTAGACAGCGTCTCCAACCTGGTGGTTCTATTGTTATAGTTATGACTCGTTGGTCCACAAAGGATCTTACAGGAAAATTATTATCACAACAAACTAACGAACACGCTGACCAATGGGAGGTTGTAGAGTTTCCTGCGGTTTTGAATGATAAACCATTATGGCCACAGTTTTGGAAGATAGAAGAACTGCAAGGTGTTAAAGCATCTTTATCAGAACAAAAATGGCAGGCACAATGGCAACAAAAACCTACATCTGAAGAAGGATCTATCATTAAACGTGAGTGGTGGAAAATATGGCCAAAAGACAATATACCTGATTTAACACATGTTATACAGAGTTATGACACAGCATACAGTAAAAGAGAAACAGCAGACTTTAGTGCAATAACAACGTGGGGTGTATTTAAACCCGTGGAACACGGCCCATGGAACATTATACTTCTTGCTATGAGAAAAGGACGTTGGGATTTTCCTGACTTAAAAAAGATTGCTGTGGATGAATATAAGTATTGGGAACCAGAAACAATCTTGATTGAAGCGAAAGCTTCTGGTATGCCCTTAACACAGGAGCTACGTCAAGTAGGAATTCCTGTAGTAACTTATACGCCTAGTAAGGGCAATGATAAGCATGTACGTGTAAACTCCGTAGCTCCCATCTTTGAAGCAGGACAAGTTTGGGCGACCGACGACCGCTTTGCGGAAGAAGTTATTGAAGAGTGCGCTGCTTTCCCTTATGGTGATCATGACGATTTAGTTGATTCAACAACACAAGCGTTGTTGCGATTCAGGCAGGGTAACTTTATCCAACTGGAGTCTGATTATATTGAAGATAAAAAATTTATAGAACCAAGGCAGTATTACTAATGACTACTAATATAAAACCACCAGGCGTAGGAGTAGCAATCAAAGGCTTAGGAAAAGCAAGTAATTTACTAAGACTATCACAACATGATTTGTTATCCGCTAAGTTTGAAAGAGATAGAGTGTTACTAGGCGTAAAAGATATTCGCCTACAAAACATAAAAAAGAAACTAAAACCATGAACATAGCAGCCGCAGCAAACGTAATTGGAAAAGGAGGAGATGAGGCTGTAGATTTAGCAAAAATACTATATCAAGCCAGCAGAGCTCCTTATGATTCTAGAGTTGCTGTGGGAAATAAATCTTTTAAAAATTTATATGGACAGAATTACTTTGAACAACCCTTTAAAAATGTAGATTTGTATAAAACACAAGAAGACGTTTTAAACGCAATCGCTACTGGAAAAATATCTAACGTCTATGGTGCTAATGTTTTAAAAGAAAAGTTTGGTATATTAGGTTTAGCCGATAAGTCTGGTAAAAATTTTGAACCTAAATTTAAAAAGATGCTTAACGCTTATGTTAATCAAAATCCAAAAGTTCAACAACAATACGAAGATCTTATTTACCATGGGGGTTTGATTGCAGGGGGAAGTAAGATTGGTTCACAAAGAGTAACTAAAGCAGCTTATCTAAACAGAGCAATTGATTTAGCTATGGATCCTAATTATTTAAAGCAATATGGAGATGTTCCTTTTCGTTTTAAATATATGAATGCTTTAAAGGATCTTGTTGATCCAAACGCTTCTGTATATTCAATGGCGGGTGGAACTTTTAGTAGCGCGTTGAAAGAGGGAGAAAAACTAGCCAACGCTAGAGGACTTAAAGTAAATTTCTTTCCACCAAGAAGTGTTGAAAATCCACAAATAGGAGTAACAGGATCTGGTTATCAAATGGAGAAGTTTGCTACTGTTAATAATGGAAGAACACTTCTACCCGCTTCTTTATTTGCAGCTCGTGAAGGTGTAAAAGCTAAAAAAAGATCAATGTCTTCACAACAGTTTTTAAATAATTTTAATATAGGAGATAGATTAGATACGGGCAGTTTTGAATACGTAACCCCTTTAAGAATGTCTATTCCAGGTCAAGAAGGTAAAACTTTTTATCAAATAAAATATGATCTTATGAACCGAACTGCTGGTAACAAACAACGTTTAGATCAAATAAATCGTTTGTTTGAAGGTAGTAAACCAGTAATAACACTCGATCATATACAACCGCAAAGATTTGGCGGAACTAATGATACCTTTAATTTACGTTATATTATGGAATCAGGTCACTTTGGTGGAATTAGACAAACAGCAAAAGAAAGTGACGAACTTACAATGTTTGTTGGTTCTAGAGGTCAAACTGCAGTTAGACCAACTGTTACTGATAAGACAAATTTAGAGAAGGATGTTTACGAAAGAACAATGAAAATTGTTGATCTCGTTAAAAATAACAAAGTAGACGAAGCACAAAAATTAAGTGATGAAGTTTATTTTCTTGTAGAAAATTTTAAAAAAGTAAATCCAGGTGTAGATTTTAAATTAGGTATACCATATGTTCCTGTAAAAACTGGTAAAAAATCTATTACTTATATTCCTTATTATCAACATTTAAAATTAAACAAAAATCAAATAGACGAACTTTTTCTTCCTAGAGGAGAAGGAAGTAATGCTCTTCTACAACAATATGAAAATTTACCTAACTCTGGCGACACCATGCAGAAATCATTTGATAAAGCCTATGAAAAACTAGCACCCTTTATTATTGAGGGTAAAAAACTTACAGAAGCAGATCGTAAAGGATTGTTTGAAATGAAAGCAAAAGGAGGAGCTGTAGGTTTACAGGATGGTGGACAACCTGGTTTCTTTGAAAGGCTTAAAAAACAATTTTTTGAAGGACAGGAGTATCCTTACGAGGTAGCTTCAAATGAACCAATTGAAAACCCTCTAAAAGATATAACTCCAGAACAAGTTATAAAGGTCACTGATGATATAAAATTGCAACCCTTAGAGGATGCAATAAAAAAACAAAAAGAAAAATATTACAATCAATATGATAATGAAAATTTATCTCCTGACACAAGACAGTATGTCTTATCATCAAAAAATTATCATCAACATTTAGAAAATAAAAAAATGGCCATATCAAAAGCTGACGTATGTGGAATTACTCCTGATGCACCAGGATGTAGTGATTATTTTCCAAATGGAAAATTCTTTAATGAATTAACAGGAGAGACAAAACCCCTAGGTCCAGGAACCGTGTACGATGTTGAAGATTTTTATAATCAATTAGAAAACACAGATTACTTTAAAAATATGTTTGCGATGGCAAAAGGAGAGGGTAATTTTGCAGAGGCAGCATCAAACGCAAGAAAAGAAATGGCGGCTAATTCTATAAAAAAACTTCCTTTAGCTACAGCAGATTTCCTTTTAGATTTTTATCAAGTTTTAAGTCCTTTTGGTATTGGGGCTTCAGCATTTCAAAGTAGTGCTAAAAAAAGAAAAGGGGATGATATAACAAGAGAAGAGTTAGCAGATTACATTAAAAAAATGCAACCATCAGATATGAGTGAAGAAGCTATTCAAAGTTTAGTGAACAGTGCTTTTGAATCTTTTGATGCTGGGATACCTTATATGCCTGGTGTAACTGGTAAAGTAGAAGATAAGTTTGGAAGAAGAGTATTCATGGGCCCAAATAGCGTAGAAGGCAGAGAACTTAGTGGATTTGAAGTTGCAGCTCAATACGGCATAACTGCTGCAGGTTTTCTACCATTAGTAACTAAACCAACCTATACGGGAAAAATAATGGAAGTTTTAGGTAGAAAAGACATAGGAACTTTTGGAAAAGTTCTAAGAGTTACACCAAGAGCTCTCGGTATACCAACCACTCAAGATGCAATAGGTATATTAAAGCTATTAAAAGCAGTAGCTGTCAATTCAGTAAAACAACCAGCTAAAATTTACTATGGAGCTGGTAGATATTTATCAGCAGAAGTAAAACCAGGAACGGAAAATGTTTTTGTTGTAGGTACTAAAACTTTACCAGAATTAGGTTTAGCATTACCTGCAAGCGAGATAGCAAAAAGACAAAATTATACTAACATGATTAAAAATACTACGATGTTAATTAGACAACTTGAAGATCAGAAGGTACAAGAAAAGGTAGAAGCTAATGAAAAAGAATATCAAGAATTTAAATTAACAACATTAAAACCAGACTTTGAATATAATGAACATCTAAAACATTACTATCAAGATGCCATAAGATCCATGGTTGCTGATCCTAACGAACTACCTTTTCCAGATACAGACGACATAGAGTATGTTTCAAATTTACCTTTTGATCCTGAAAAAACTCCTAAAAACGTTATTCGATACGCAAAAGAACTTGCTAATACATACATCGAACAAAATAACTTAAAAAGAAACACAATAGGTGATATGATGTTCTACGACATGAAGAACAAAGAAGAACCAGTAGATATTTTTGAAGAAGATGTAGAAACTAACGTTGTTCCAAGATTATCCGTGGGCGGTGATCCAGGACAATTTACTGATCCACTACGAATGGGGGACGACGATACTGTTGACATTCAAGGTGTTTTACAAGAACCTGCTTATTTAGGTGTGGACGAGTTAGATATGTTCTTTGAAGATTCTAAACTTAGACCAGAAAATAGAGATGAAGCGTTGCCACCAGAAGTACAAGTGGCTAACGTTGTATTCGGTAAAGCACCAGGATGGGCGATTGCAGGAGCAAACAAAGTTGATGATTTACTTCGTGGAGGAAACACAGGACAAAGAATAGCACAAGCAGATGCTTTAGCGGATCAAGCAGTTACTGTAGGAGAGAAAGCAAATCGTTTTTTCTCGGGCATCGAAGCACGGCTCATCGACCCTAATGCACCACAAGAATTTGCAAGAGCAGAAGACTTGTATAATTTTTTACAGTCAAAAGGTATTTCTAAGTTTGAGGTAGAAGATTATCAAATACCACAGCTTATTGAAACAATGGCAAAAACAGGTCAACCTATTACAAAAGCTAACTTACTAGAGAGAATTAAAAATGCACCTATACGTAAATTAAAATCATACACAAGAGGTTTTAGATCAGAGGTAGAAAATGCGGATGGTCAGTTTGTTGATGGCAAGTATGCTAGAGAATATTATGAAAAAGGATCTATTCCTAATTCATATAGAGAAAACATTTTGTATCTTAGCGCGGACGATATTCCTGGTGACGTAGGTGTGTATAAACATAGCACGCACGGATTTTTCCCTGATGACACAACAAACTACGTGATCGGTTGGACGCGGAGCACGGACCGCTATGCAGTTATACCTGGCACTAAAGGGCAGTTATCAAACATTGGTCCAAAGCAAACAGAATTAACAAGTAAAATAGAACGTTTAACAAAGATAACAAATAGATCAGCAGAGGATATTGTTAATCAATCAGGTGGTCGAGTATCTTTAGAACAAGCACAGAAAAATATTGACAGAGCAAAAAAAGATTTAGTCAAGGCGCAAGACGAGTTGGTTAACGTAGGTAAAACAGATGACGCTGTGGTGACAGGAGATCAAACAGTGCGTGTAACATTTGCCGATGAAGTACAATCAGATATTATGCAGACATACAGAAAACATTTGGAGCAGGTAATAGGTGATTACAAAAAGCTTGTTGATAAAGGCATTGATGTAAAAGACACGGCAAAAATAAGAGCAGAAGGTTATCGAATGGATTTACGAACAGATAACGATGTCTTACAATTCTATGCAAAGCATAAAAACTTGATGCGACCTGTATTTAAAACAGAAGAAGATTTTGCAGCTTACATAGATGACATTAGAAAATCACAAGCAGTATTTAAAGACTTTGCAAAAATACAACCAGGTCAGATGCCTCCAGGAGCTTTAGCAGCTGTCCGAGAAGCTGGTAAAAGTAGAGATAAAGTATTAACAATGTTTGAGGAGGCTTTTACAAATCCTGAAACATTGAAGAAATTATTTCCTAATATACCTTTTAAAGACAGAAAAGTATGGGGGGATGCACTAATTAAAAATGATTTAGCTTCTGCTGCAAAAAGAAAATTTGTAGACAAAGATGCAAACGCTTCTGATTGGTATGTTATATCTCCAGCAGAACTTGTAACAACCAGATATGGTCAAAAAGGAACTACCGCTACACCTTTTGCACAGAGAAACAAAGATATGAAAGGTATTGGTCAACATGAATTTTATGGTGGTCCTGATGTAACTGATCCTAACGGAAAACACTTTACAGGTATTTTAGAGGCGTCTTTACGAAGAGCGGCAAAAGCGAACAACTCAGAAGTTAAAGTGGTTAAAGTTCAGATTGGAGAGCCTAAAAGTATAACTAGATCAGTTCAAATAGTAAATGCACAAGGGGATATAGTAAAACAATTTAAAATGGCAAAAAGCAGCACAGCAGATGATTTTGGCGATGTAATGAAAAAAGCACAAGATTATATAGCAGAGACTGGTACAGAAGGTTTAATTGCTAGACCGATTGAGATACCTTCGGGCTTTAAAACTGTAGATGCTTATGCTATAAAGTTAACCCCTGAAATGGTATTACCAACAAAAACACATCTGGCATCTGGAGGATATGTACGTTATGATCCCCTTGTGTCAATAGATGAAATGATAGGAGCAGCATAATGGTTGTAGAAAGACCAGCAAATTACGACGAACCACAAACAGTTAATGATGAATTAATGATACCACCTTTAGTTGGAGAAACAGTGGAACTAGAACCTGGCACTGACCAAGCTATTGACATTGAAATGACAGACGATGGAGGTGCTATTGTTAATCCTGAAGTAATGCAACCCGATGGTGGTTTTGATGGTAATTTAGCAGAGTTTGTTGATGAGAATGATTTACAAGTAATATCCAGTGAACTTAGACAATCTTATCAAGATGATAGGTCTTCAAGACAACAATGGGAAGAAACATATACAAAAGGATTAGATTTACTTGGATTAAATTACAATGAACGTTCACAGCCTTTTGAAGGTGCGAGTGGGGTTACACATCCACTATTAGCTGAAAGTGTTACACAGTTTCAAGCACAAGCTTACAAAGAATTATTACCAGCTAGTGGACCCGTAAGAACTCAAATTATTGGTTCTGCTACAAAAGATAAAGAAGATCAAGCACAGCGCGTGGGTGATTATATGAATTATCAGATCATGCATGTTATGGAAGAGTATGATCCTGAGTTAGATCAAATGCTTTTTTACTTACCATTAGCGGGATCTACTTTTAAAAAAGTTTATTATGATTCAAATTTAGCTAGAGCAGTATCTAAGTTTATTCCTGCTGAAGATTTAGTTGTTCCTTACACAGCTACAAATTTAGAGGAATGTGAAAGAGTAACTCATATTTTAAAAAGAACAGATAATGATATTAAAAAAATGCAAGTCACGGGTTTTTATCGTGATGTTAGTTTACAGGTAATTCAAGAAGACGATAAAGTTGAAGAGAAGGAGAGAAAATTATCAGGTATAGAAAAAACTGGATACAGAGATGATCAATACACTTTGTTAGAAATGCATGTTGATTTAGATGTTCCAGGTTTTGAAGATCCAGATGGTATTAAACTTCCTTATATAGTTACAATAGATGAAGGCTCAGGAAATGTTCTTTCTATTTATAGAAACTACAAAGAGGGCGACTCAATGTACAAAAAACAACAGTACTTTGTTCATTATAAATTTATGCCTGGTCTTGGTTTTTATGGTCTTGGTTTAATTCACATGATTGGTGGTTTATCTAGAACAGCAACTGCTGCGTTAAGACAACTTATTGATGCTGGAACTTTAGCAAATTTACCAGCAGGATTTAAAGCCAGAGGTTTACGTATAGCTGATGATGACAGCCCAATACAGCCAGGTGAGTTTAGAGATGTTGATGCACCAAGTGGTGATCTACGAGCAGGTCTTTTACCATTACCATACAAAGGTGCGGATCCAACTTTATTTCAATTATTAGGTTTTTGTGTTCAAGCAGGAAAAGAATTTGCAACTGTTGCTGATCAAAAATTAGGTGAAGCCGCGAATGCAGGTGCGCCTGTTGGCACAACTATGGCTCTTATGGAAAGAGGCATGCGTGTTATGTCAGCAATACACAAAAGAATGCATTATGCTCAAAGAATAGAATTTAAATTATTATCAAGAATATTTGCTGATTCTTTAGCTCCTGTGTATCCTTACGAGGTACAGGGTGATTTACAATCATTAAAAGCAACAGACTTTGATGAAAGAATAGATATTATTCCTGTTTCTGACCCGACAATTTTCTCAATGTCACAACGTGTAACATTAGCACAAACACAATTACAATTAGCAGAAGCTGCACCACAAATGCACAACATGTATGAGGCATACAGAAGAATGTATTCAGCAATGGGTGTTCAAAATATAGAAGCAATTTTACCAGCTCCTACTGGACCACAACCTATGGATCCAGGGATGGAAAATGCAACAGCTTTATCTGGTGGTTCATTAACTGCTTTTAGAAAACAAAATCAATTAGCACACATAGATGCTCACAGAGCTTTCTTTTCAAGTGCTTTAGTTAAAACAAACCCTCAAGCTTTGATGGTTTTACAGTCACATATTATGGAACATGTTTCTTTACAGGCAAGAGAAGAGGTAGAACAAGAAATGGCAAAAGAATTTGAATTAATACAAGCAAAATCAGGTGGTGAATTACCTCCTGAACAACAAAATGAAATGCAAGAAATATTAGAATCAAAAATTTCTGAAAGAATTGTTGAAATGACTGAAAAAATGGTGACTGAAGAACAAGCAATGATGTCTGAACAAGGAGAAGACCCATTAATTCAACTAAAACAACAAGAAATTAACTTAAAAGCACAAGATTTACAGAGAAAAGCAACATATGATGAAGGAAAAATGGCCTTAGATGCTGCAAAATTAGCTCAAAATGAAGAATTAGCCGAAGCTAAAATGGATTCACAGGAAGATATTGCGCAATTACGTGCAAATGTTAATCTTCAGAAACAAAATGAAAAAAATGTTAACCGCAACAGATAAATTACAAGAATATTTTAACGAATTAATAAATTTTTCTGACACAGCAGTGACAAGTCAAGAAGAACAGATACTTTTAGCAGGTGCAATGATGGGTGTAGCTAAAATGTTGTATCACAACAACCTTTCCGAACAAGAATATAACAATATTATGGATCATAACGGAAGAGACTTGCTAAATCTCATAAAACCTACTATACATTAATCATCATGGCTAAAAAATTTCCTGATTTGTCTGGCGACGGTAAAATTACCAAAAAAGATGTTTTAATAGGCCGAGGTGTTGTTAAAAAACAAGCAGGCGGACAAATAAATGGTTTAAAAAAAATTGGTATGAAAAAAGGTGGTCTAGCGGGTAGACTAGCTCAACGTGGTTATGGAAAGGCAAGATCATGAAATTCAAAAATGCAAAAATGAAAGAAGTACCTCATAAAAATCCTTTTCCTAATAGAAAAGATGCTTCTGATGCTGCTATTGTTTACTCTCCTTTTGTTGTAAAAAAGAACAAAGGAAGTGGTCCACAAGGACAGACAAGCAAAATGCAGATTAAAAAGGTAGCTTTCAAAGGCGTAAAATAGTATAATCCCCCACTTAAACAAGGAGGTAGTATGAATCTACTGAAAGATCTCTGGTCACACATCAAAGAATGGTCGGACTGGAAAATGAAGGACTGGATTAAGGCGGCTATTGTAGCTATCATTGTTCTCTGGATAATTAGCTGGATGACAGGCGGAGCAGCATAGTGCTTAATCTACTCGGTGGTTTAATTGGTGGTGGAAAAGGCGGTGCCTTAGCAACCATTTCAAAAGTTGTCGATGAGCTTCATACGAGTGAGGAAGAAAAATTAGATAAAAAAATTCTTATGCAACGCTTACAACAAAAGCTTGCAGAAAAACAATTAGATGTTAATGCAAAGGAAGCCAGCCATCGCAGCGTATTCGTTGCTGGCTGGCGACCTGCGATTGGCTGGTGCGGAGCTGGGGCATTGTTCTTTGCCTTTATCCTGTCTCCCTGTATTGAATGGTATGCAAAATTTTCAGGTATAGATATTGTACCGCCTGCCATCCAGACTGGTCCCTTACTAGCAATTGTCACCTCAATGCTCGGCGTGTCGGGCCTCAGAACTTTTGAGAAGGCCAAAGGGATTGCTAAGTGACATACGACGAATTAGCTGGTTCAGTAAAATTATCAGAAGGTTTCAGAGACCACGTATACATGGATACGGAAGGTTTCGCTACAATTGGCTGGGGTCATAAAGTTACTTCTGATGATAATTTTGAAGAAGGAAAAACTTATACAAAAGAAGAATTACAAGAAGTATTTGATAAAGATTTAAACAATGCGATTGGTAAAGCTAGAACACTTATGGAAAATAATGGTGTCACTGATTTACCAACGACTGCACAACATACCATTACAGAGATGGTATTTCAACTTGGGCCTACAGGCGTGTCCAAGTTTGCAAATATGTGGAAATGCCTGCAGAACCGAGATTTTAACGGCGCGAGTCTGGAAATGTTAGATTCAAAATGGAATCGTCAAACTCCAAATCGCTGTAAAAAATTATCGGATCAAATGAAATCATGCGCATAGAAAATTTATTTACTTATTTCAAAGACAAACTAAAAGCTAGACAAGACACTACAAAAGAAGCTATATGTAGTAATGTAAAAGATTGGGACACTTATCGGTATATGACTGGTAAACTTCACGGTCTTAGAGAAGCAGAACAGGAACTCCTTGACCTGCTAAAGAAAATGGAGCGAGATGATGACTAAACCTAAATTAATTGTACCAAAACATGTATGGGATGGTGCACAGGCAGAAAAAACGAAAAACGAATTAGAAAAAGTTCCAAACCCAGTTGGATGGAGAATTGTTTTATTTCCTCTTAAATTAGAAAAGAAAACAAAAGGAGGTATTCATTTAACTGATGATACAATACAAGAATCACAAATAACAACAAATATTTGTAAAGTATTAAAGACTGGTTCTTTATGCTACACAGATAAAGAGAGATACCCTGATGGACCTTGGTGTAAAGAAGGTGATTGGGTTATAATAACTCGCTATGCTGGATCTAGAGTAAAGATTGATGGCGGTGAGTTGCGGATAATTAACGAAGATGAAATACTGGCTGTCGTTGATGATCCTAGAGACATATTGCCAGCTAACATATTATAAACATGGAGAAGTCTATGCAACAAGTGCAATCACAAAATGACAAACTGGTCCCGATAGATACTTCTGGTGATCCTGTCGAAGTGGAGTTGAAAGAAGATGAAAAGAAAGAAGGGGTACAATCAACAGTACCTGATATTCAAGTTGAGGAAGCACCTCAAGAAGAAGTAAAACAAGAATCAAAAGAAGAAGAGCTAGAAGAATACTCTGCTTCTGTAAAACGTCGTATTGATAAGCTAACGAGAAAAATGCGTGAAGCTGAAAGGCGTGAACAAGCAGCAATTGAATATGCTAAAAATGTTAATGATAAATATAAAAATGCTGTTAACACAGGCACTCAAAAAGACGACTATGCTATTAAAAACATAGAAGAAAAATTAGTAACTCAAGAAGCTTTTGCTAAAAGAGCCCTTGAAGCCGCTATGACTGCAGGAGATGTCAACAAACAAGTTGAAGCTCAACAAGAGATAGCAAGACTAGCGATAGAAAAGGAAAGAGTAAATGTAACTAAACAAAAAAGGGAACGACAAAAAGGTCAAGAGTTTCAAGGCGAGCCAATGCCTGAAATATTACAAAAACCTGCTGCTCAAACAGCGGAACAAGTACAACAACAAGTTGTAGAACCTGATCCCAAAGCAAAAGAATGGGCTGGTAGGAATGCTTGGTTTGGTAAAAACAAAGTTATGACTTATGCCGCAATGGGTTTACATGAAGAATTAGTAGAAGAAGGATTTGACGCAACGACAGATGAGTACTATACTGAAATTGATAAACGTATCGCAAAAAGTTTTCCCCAACAGGGGAATCAAGCAAGACCAACTCAAAAAGTTGGTTCTGCTGTAAGAACATCGGCTACAGGCCGCCGCACTGTGAAACTCACACCCTCACAAGTAGCGATCGCAAAAAAACTTGGTGTGCCACTTGAAGAGTACGCAAAACACGTGAAGGAGGCTTAACATGAGTACAAAAGGAATAAAAAACCTATCACGCAAACAAGAAACCCGTGAAAAGGACGCTCGACCGAGGGGATGGGTTCCTCCGTCAAATTTAGATGCACCAGAACCACCAGAAGGTTTTCACCATAGGTGGGTAAGACTTGAGTATCGTGGCATGGCTGATGAAAAAAATGTTATCGGCAGGTTACGAAGTGGGTATGAGTTTGTGAAAGCAGATGAATATCCTGATAGAATGGATTTACCTTCTATCGCTGACGGCAAGTATAAAGGTGTAATTGGCATCGGTGGGTTAGCTTTAATGCGTTGTCCAGTAGAGGTGAAAGAGGACCGAGATGAATATTTCAGAAATCTTACTAATCAAAAGACAGACGCTATTGAAAATGATCTGCATAAAGACGAGCATCCAAGCATGCCTATCCATCAGGAAAGGCAGAGCAGAGTAACTTTTGGAGGCAAAAAGTCTTAATGAGTAAGATTTTAGTCTCTGAATAAGTAAAAGGAGACTGATATGGCTAATATAGATGCCGCTTTCGGTTTACGTCCAATTGCTAAAGTAGGTTCGGCTCCAGGTGGGACAACTGGAACGACTAAATACTCTATTGCTGATAACCAAAGTACTGCGATCTTCACTGGCGACCCCGTTAAATACAAATCTGACGGAACAGTTGAAGTAGCTACTGCTGGTGATGCATCATGCGGAGTATTTATGGGATGTTTTTATACAGACCCAACTACAAGCAAACCGACTTTTAAAAATTATTTCCCAGCATCGTTATCACCTGGTGATGCGATTGCTTACGTAGCAGATGACCCTGATCAAATGTTTGTTGTACAACAAGATTCAGTTGCTTCAAGTTTATCTGGCGCGAACATCAACGAAAATGCGAATCTCATTTTCGGTTCTGGTAGTACCACTACGGGTCTATCTGGAGTAGAAATAGATTCCAGTTCAGCAACATCGACAGCGACCCTTCAGGTTAGACTCGTTGCTGGTTATGAGACTCCAAGCAATACAATTTCCACTGCAGCAGCAGGGAATAACAGTGTATTTGTTGTGAAGATCAATAACCATCAATTAGGCTCTAGCACTGGAACAGCTGGCGTATAGGAGGTTATTATGGCGATTAATAGAGCCCAATTAGCGAAAGAGCTAGAACCTGGCCTAAACGCCTTGTTCGGTATGGAGTATTCTCGTTATGAGAACGAGCATGCTGAAATTTTTGACAATGAATCAAGTGACAGAGCTTTTGAAGAAGAAGTAATGTTAGTTGGATTCGGCGAAGCAGCAGTAAAACAAGAAGGTGCAGCAGTTCAATTTGACACTGCACAAGAATCTTTCACTGCTAGATATACTCACGAAACTGTTGCATTAGCATTCAGTTTGACTGAGGAAGCTGTCGAAGACAACTTGTACGATACTTTATCGGCTCGTTACACAAAATCATTGGCACGTTCAATGGCATACACAAAGCAA
>Ga0080013_1002684_pt1 | contig 20311 bp, 14 predicted proteins | sample ETNvirenome_6_85_FD_69236 | JGI IMG/M metagenome (GOLD analysis project Ga0080013, IMG submission 69236) | Marine viral communities from the Pacific Ocean - ETNP_6_85 (SPADES assembly) (version 2) | ecosystem: Environmental > Aquatic > Marine > Oceanic | place: Pacific Ocean | collected 2013-06-19 | reverse complement strand
TTCATCAATCAAAGAGTGCATAAGAAGTTTTTTAACTCTAGAAACCAGATTCTCCTTGTCGGTCCCTGAAAGCCACTCGGTGGCCAATTCTTCCTTGATGATCTGTCGTAGTTTTGCTTTTGAGATCTTCATTTCTTTAAATCCCGTTTTGCTTGTGCACGGTCAGCTTTGTTATAGGCTTTTTTCTCGGGCTTTTTACTCTTGCCTCGTTTTTCTTTAGAATAAGTAACTTCGGAACGATGGCTGCTTACTTTACCTTCTTCTACTCCTGAGCTACCGTACATCGGATTTGCCTTCAAAGACCGCAGCCAGCCTAACATCCGGATGTCCAGTTCCAAGCCAAGATCGTTGGCAAGATCTTCATAAGAATCGTATTTATCAACCACTGCGCGCGCCAATATTCTAGAAAGCAGTTGCTCTTCGCGGGTGCCTAGGCGGCTAGCCATAGGGTCTTCGTCTTCTTCTGGCTCTGGGTAGCCTTCGATATCGGCTCCCACACTCATGGTGTCATCTTCGGCGCGCCAAGACAAGCCGCGGGGCTCCACGAGGGCGTTGCGGCGGTCATGAGCTGTGGTATCTTCTTCTTCTAAGTGAGTGCCGCGGGAGCCAAATGGTTTCTTTCCATAGCGGTGGGCGTAGTCTTGGTTTTGTCGTTCGCGTTCACGGCGATCGTGTTCTCGTTCCTCGGGAGTGCGCTCTCGCTGGCCGTGTTGGACCTGGCTGCTCCCAAATCGGCCGCTCGGATAATAGTTTTTTTCGTCCAAAGAAGCAACCTCTTCCTTGATGATCTCCTTTAGTCTTTTCTCCGTGATTTTCATTTTGTTATTCCCACTCTCTCTGAGAGTTCCCTAGGGCGATTGTCCACCGTTCTTTGAGATCTTCTAACTTAGTGTCTAGCATCCGGCCATGGGCGCCAAGGTGTACAAATTCCCCTATGTTGTGGGGATCTTCTGTAAGGCGGGCAACTGCACTTCTGAAGTTAAGCACTCCCTTGTCAAGTTGTCTCAGAGCCAAAACAGCTTCGTTGATTAATTCCTCGGCACTCATATCAAAGGTTGGCCCCTCTAGCTCTTCCCTAATAATCTCTTTTAATCTTTGTTTGGTGATTTTCATCGCTTTTCCCTTCTCATAAATTTCCTGAACTGCTCTGGTGTCCACTCGCCCGTTTGGAGACCAACCTCATCAGGATCGATCTTGTCTCCGAAAAATTCTTCCTCCGGATCTCCGGCTTCGGGATCAAGATGATCTAGATTTTGGGTGCCAGCAACAGTGCGTTTGCCCGGGTTTGTTTCTTTCATGGGCCCAGAGCACATTTCTTCAGCTTCAGATTTTGAGAGGCCTTCTGGGCGATCATCTGAATCCTTCATCGCACACATATAGCGTCGCTGTTTTTCGGACTCTACCTCTGTGAGGTCTTCTGTCTTGCGATGGAACTCTCGATAAAAGAGTTCCTCTTTGATGATTTGCTTCAGCCGGGCCGCTGAGATTTTCATTAGTTTCTCCAGGCGGGAACTGGGACATTGTCGGATTGTTGGTAACCCATTCTTTCTATCCCCTGCAGCGCAATTTCAATCTTATCTTGGTGATCTTCTGCATGGGGCCGCAAAAACCAATGGTCTCCCCTCTCATCTACGACCGCCAAAACACTATTATTAATATTCCAAGTTTTGGGAAGTACGTCGTCTCCCAAAGGTGCGACGAAGCCGCCCACCCCAGCAAGACGCTCAGAGTCCACGCGGCTCAATCGCAACCGAGTGAGTGTATTGGCGTCGTCGGAAGCGTCCTCGCAGAGGTACTTCTTCCAGTTTTCCATTATTAGTTTCATGGGCTCCTTCCTAGAGTAGTGGACAATGAGATGCCGCAAGGCCAACCACTAGGGCCACAGCACTGTTTACTCCCAAAAGAAGATAAAGTTCGCGCTTCTCTCGCAAAAGTACAACGCTTTTGCCTAAAGCTAAGGTGTCTAATAGTAATTGTTTCATTTGATATGTTCCTTTATACTGACATTGATAATGTCAATAATAAATAGTTGTCCGAAGTGATAAGGGTCGCATTTTCAAGGCATTTCTGAAATTGTTCCTTTTTCATGGTGCCCACATCCTCTTCATCGCCAAGATCAACCTTCCAAACTTCGATATCAAAATCGAGTAAAGTCTTTATAATCTGCAGCTCTTTCTTCTTAGCATCGGGGTCTAAAGCAATGTACACTCCCGCGTCTTCTTTAACAATCTTGCGAAGCAAAACAGAGTGCTGATTTAGAGTAGAGCCGAGGATCGGGACCGCATTACGGCCAGCAACAATCGCATCAAAAATTCCTTCGACCAGAACGATGTCTGAACTCCAATCCACAAACAAATCGTTAAATATAATATTCTTGCTTGCTGGAGGGTTTTTATACTTTGGGTAGTATGCGCGATCATACGATCTAGAAATGAAGTAGGTTAAATCACCCTGGTCGTCAAACGACGGAATAATGATTCTCCCTTCATATTCCCCTTCGCTGCAATAGCCCATCTTCCACCAAACAATATCTTGTTTGCTGACGTTTCTCTTCCTTAGATAGTTCATTGCTGCGAAGCCGGTAGGTGGCATATCCTTGTTTGCCAGAGAGATAAACCCTTCGGGCATTTCAAGTATTTGTTTTTCTTCTATTTTCTCAGCGAATAAATCTTCGAGTTGATCAAAATCAATCTCGGAAGTGAAGTCTCGCCACTGTGCTTTGTCGTGGTTGGTGCCAAAACGGCGAACAACACGATAGAGGTTTTTGCCTCGGGTGTCGCATACCCAGCATTTATAATAACCTTTATCTAGATTTACAGAGAATTTGCGCTTATGATGATCGCAGTAGGGGCATTTAAAAAGATACTCATTGTTGGTCCGATAGCCGGCACCCAACACATTAGTCAGTATCTTTAGCTTCTTCTCTTTCACGGATCCAACCTGCCTTTGCGATTACATAGCTGTCCGACCGGTCAGCATAACCAGCCTTGGGATTTCCATGTCTAGTGTATTGTATCTCAAAACCGGGCACGTTGTCAACAACAAATTGTAAAGAAACAGCCTTTGCTTTTTGGCCCCTAGGAACCTTGATGCCGCATAGTTTACGGGCGGATGTGGCGGCCAGATACTTGGGCTCACCATAAAACATATTATAGCATATCCATGAGACAATGCCATTAATTTTTGAAAGCAGAGAAAGGGTTTGAGCTGATGAGAACCCGGAGCGAAACGACTGAAGCGATTGCTCGATATATGCCTGTTCTATAGTGTATTCATCTTCTAGCGCTTCTAGGCGCTTTCTAATAATCTGTACTTTTTTAAAAAAGTTCTTTTCTTTACGCAGATCGATGTGGTCACAAACAAGGATGTTGCCCCCATGGTCCAATATAGTATAACCAGTAATGCTGGTAGAAATATCTAGCCCCAAAATCATAGAGTCATTATATCTTATTTAGATGTCAATTTTCAACTTGAATGTAAAATCTCTTTCTGCTGTCTTTTTAATGGGGGTAGCAGGCTTTGCAATAGCAATAAGATTTTGATTTTCGTCAAAGATACCAATCTTAGAAATATAGGCAGTCTTCTCAAATGAGCCGGTGGGGTCAGCATACGCCGAAGTAACCATGTTCTTAATGCCTCTTCGGGGGTTCTGTAAGTAAGCAGAAGATCCTGTCGTTACATTACTCGCTGTTGAAAACAGAACGTAGCTTGGATTATTGGAGTGATTGTATTCTCCTTTGGGGGCCGTTGCAAACATAGTTAAAGTTTGAATGGCGGCGGTGCCGCTCATCTCCATTAAGAAAGAACTATAAACAGGAGCGACCGCCGTCTGTTGGGCCCCTGCGCCAAAGTACACCCACTTAGGACTTAGCTGGCCTTCGCCAGAGCCTTCATAGAGGTCGGTAGCGTCATCATCGAGAGCATATGCTCCGGTAAGAATTATCATCCCCTCTTTGTACAGGGCAATTCCAATAGCGCTGCCGCTGCGGGGCCCCACAGTTTCATATAGAACTCCGTCTTGTGCAGTATCTCTAGCTTGGCCTATCAGAGACCCGGTATAGTAAAATCTAAGATCAACGGTGCCCTTCTTAAAGTTGCTACCATAAAAAATACTCGGAACACTGATAAGGCCCAGATCTATACTATCAAAATTTCTAGAGGTGTTTGAGTAAGCAAAGTGAGGATTAACATAATTGTAGTAGTTTATGGTATTTTTTAAAGCCAGGATCCGTGTAACGGCCGCCTCGCCGGACACCGATATTCCCGTGCCCGAAGTTTTATCAAACGTGGCTGCCGTGCTACGAGCGGTAGTCGAAGAATAATATGTCTTTTTTATAGAGGCGGTCAAGGGATACGACGAATACATGATGTCGCCCGGACTGGTCGCATTAAACCCGCTCTTGCTGGTAGTTCTAAATGCGATGCGCGAACCATCCTTGGAGACCCAAGGTCTAATTAAATTAATATTTTCAACATTATTCGGGGCAAAGGACTGCCCTGAGGATTCTAGACGATCCACGTTTAACTCAAAAAGGCTTAGACCGCCGGAGATGTCCGACAACAAGACGGACCCCGTAAAGGACCCAGATACTAAACGAGAATTATTATAGTACGTCGCCCCATTATAAATTGAAAATTTTACTTCTGGATAAGTCTTGAGTGTATTGACGTAAACGTCACTTCGAGCAAACTTACGTAAAAAGTGGGGCATACCATGTCCTAATAATCCAAACGTACCCTAACTGTAAACTCATTTGAGGGATCTTTTTTCATCGGCTCCGAAAGCTTCGCAACGGCCAACAACTCATTGTCGGGCGAATAAAGCCCCACCGACGTCGCATATGACACCGGTGTATCCTGTGAGTTGTTCTTAACCACGAGCTTACTAGCACTAAGGTACGTCGGGTTGGAGGAGTAGTTAAACTCATTGTGGTTTGCGCGACAGAAGTAAATTGTGGAATTTAGCTCGGTGGTGTTGTTGAACTGGACATTATAAATCCGTCGACGCAACACATCGCAGTTACCAGATATCGACGATCCGCTTAGAACCGCCCGAATAGTGTTTGAACCGGACACCATAGGGAGGTTGTCGTCTGTGAAATTAGGAGATAGGTGCACGCCTGACAAAGACTGCGACAACAAACCGGGGTCGTTGAGACCCGTGGCATGCGCACACCCTTCTTCAGATCCCGAGAAAAGAGAGGCCGTAATCACCGCTACGCCTGCTTGATAGAAGATCAAACCTGCTTTAATCGCCGTAGAACCATGTGTGGGATTCTTAAGAGTACCAGGATTAGATATATTATTGGCGTACAAGATGCCATACTCGCCGGCAGGGGAATTAACTTTATATTGATCAGAGGCGCTGACATCCTGAAGAGTGATGCGGGTGGCAAAACTGTTGGCCGATGAACTCGTTCCTAGTTCCAAAGTAAAGCTTCCTTTTTTAATCTCATCCTTTTGAAGGAGTCGCGTAAAATTAAGGAAATAAACCGCCTGGAGCTTTGTGCCCCCTGTCAGGTCGCCGTCCTCGTCGAACTTTCTAACGGAGCCAGTTTCATCGAAGCCCACTAATATCTGGGCCATTTCGTTATATATGTTAACCTTCTTCGCATTCTGAACATTAAGCGATGAAGAGATTGCCGAACCATTAGAATATCCAGCAGATAAATCGAAAATATGGTTGGCAGATGAACTTAGGTAGGGGTAATCATAAACTGACTGAAAAATACCATGTGAGAAATTTTTGATGTTTAGGTCGTTGTAGGTTCCGGAAACAATTGTACCGGTGATCGGAATCGCCTCATGAAGCATCGTCCTGGTGGAAACAACATCTTTTGAGCGTAGAGACTTAAATGTGGTGGCCATAATTTATCCTTCTTTTATACCGATCTAACAAACCGAACCGGAATGTCAATCCTATATCCTGTATTAACTCCGGTAACTCTTACCGTCGTATCGATAAATCGATATTGACTGGTGGCAAGATTGGTTCCTGCGTCATTAGTAAGCGCTGCCGTAGCCAGAGTTCCTAGCTGTGTAAATAAGTAATCACTAGTACGAAGTTCCAAACTGGACATGATTCTAAATGCTATCTTGGTGCCTCGTGGCCCGGCGATCGAAGAATCTTCTGTGCCGCCGAGGTTTGCCACAAATCCATTAGTGTTTCGTAACGTAAAATAGTACGAAGCAACATTATCATCGTCAATAAACGAGGGAGTTGCGGCCGGTGTCTGGGTGTTTGTTTCTAGCACCGAGTTTGAAACGCCCCCGGGAGGCGGGAAGATGGCGCCAAACCGATTATCCATTTCAACAATGTAGGCCACCTCAACCAGATCCCTAGACAGAGGCTCTTCATTAGAAAGCTGTGTCGTGTCAAGGCCTTGGTGCGCCACAATTTGAGAAGAATCATCATTTGGCTTAAAACCATTGAGGATGCCGGTTCCTGGGGTGACAAGAGTATCCACTGTATTTTTATCTACAGCAACATTAAACGTTCCATTTGCATTTTTGGCAGACCCCTTGCCGGCAGTCGTATAGAGTTCTACAACCGGGAGATAAAGGATATCGTTTCGATTGATCGAAACGAGTTTCGACTTCATGGTAGAAGTATTGTTAGTAAACGCTTCCATGACTGGTGTTTGTAGAATCGTTAGATCGTAGTAGGCAGACCCACTAGCGTTATTTTTATCATATAGACCATAGTCGATTTCATCATCGCCTAAGCCAAACTTGGAAATTTTAAAACTGCCATCTCCCTTGGCAAGCCTCATCCTTCCGGTATCAGTTAAAACGGCATCAAGTATGATGTCGCCATCGTTTTGCAAGAATCCCATATCTTTTCCTCTCCTATTAAATAGTTACGAAATGTTATTTGTTCCTATGGATTAGTAACTCCGCTATTTTTAACCGTAATGTTCAAATCGAACTTCTTCCCGGTTTTCGCGCTAGTCACTCTAATCTTAAATTTCTTGTCCCATACTGCTTCGCATGATTCCTCCGTATATCCTAGCACATTTGAAGGAGGTAAATCAGTTATTTTTATATTTTGTGGCGCGCCGTGAATCTCGTTTGAATTATTAAATCTCTCAAAGTCAAATACTTGCTGTTGTAAAGCGGGAGCAACATAAATAAATCGACGGCCCATCTTTTTATCTTCTTGTGGCTCAGGCGCAGCCATATCGCACACCTTAAGCGTGTAAAATATCTGCCCTTGATTATCGACCATTTCTAGCTGAAATACTTCTGTGGGGTTAGATATATTTCCGTGGACATCTGTCCCGCGTACACAATAATAATATTTGACATTGGGCTTAATAGAGCTTATATAGGTTGCCATGGCCGAGGGCTTAGATGGTGCGATCCGCTCGGTGACGGTAGATATTGGATTGTCGGGCGTGTTAAAATCAGCGTATGACTTAGGCTTTGTGGTGAGTCTAAATATTTCATAAGTGTTTATGGGATCGTCGCTTTTATAGTTTAGTTCGACACTATTCTCATTAACGTAGGATCGCACATTTTTCGCCTCTACCGAAATTTTTAATTGTGAAAACAACTCCTCTGCTAAAAAATTGGTGTCGCTGTCTTTAATGATTATGGGCACGAGATCAAGATCGCCCATATTTCCATCTAGCAACAGCAATATCTTATTGCTAATACCCAAGAAAGGCACAAATACCACATCCGGGGCAACGGGGGGCTTGTCGGTAATCTGCGTTTCCGTGGCCCAATAAGGCACTGTCAGGGCGCGGGGACTACTTTCATTAGTATAGGTAACGGTGGCAGCTGGGTACTGGGGTTCGGGGGGTATAAAGGTCTCGTATCCGTGTGGGCCTGTTCTTAGCGCAATTCTAAATTTCTTAGAAGCCGAAGTCTTCGGATCGTAGAGAGGATATTTCCGAGTAAACTCAAACCGAATGATAGCTTGGGCTCGACCACTAGGCGTATAGGTTTCGGCGCTAGCGTGTACAGTGGGAACCACTTCATAGAGATTTTTTGTGTCGCCGTCTCCGTTATCCCATGACTCTAAAAATAACTCATTTATTTCATCCACCAGTTCCTGGACTGTCATCTGCTGCTCGCCACCTTGGGTCTCGTCATCCCAAGAACGCGCAATAGGGCCTGCTGAAAAAGAGTTGGATAGGGTCTCCTTGTCAAACTCTTGGATATCGAGGTACCAGCTTATAGACCTGATTGCCATTTTATAGGAACCTCATGTTAAGGCCCTTAAAGCCCTTAACCCCACTAAATGTCGTAGAGGCGTCATGTTGGGTGATAAGCTCTGGGGGTCCGAGGACCTCCACAAGTAAGGGAATTTCTGTTGCTACTTGATCGCTTTCTTTTATTACCGGAGTTACCTCGACCAACATTTGTCGAACCTTGGCTTCTACTAATTTATAAATAGTTGCGGCGGCCGTAGAACGAGGATCCTTCACTCCAACAGACGCTGCGCCGGGGACTGGATTAATCATCGAGTCCCTAACGTCTCTCATCTGGGCCATATATGCCTTGACTTTGGCGCTGCCTCCGTCTTCAAGAAGGCCATGAAAGAAGCTAACTATCTCCCGGACTGAATCATCAACAGCCGGTTCTGAGCCGCCTACATCTGCAACTAGTATATTAATTGCTTGGCGGTAAATGGGGAGCGGGTTATCGGGGCCCTCTATCTCATCTTCATCTGCTGCGCCCAGGTCTGCTGGTGACATCGTGAGGAGGTCCGCGGGGATATCGATCCTCTGCCCAACCATGCCGCCATCTTCGGGACCCTCGACACCATACCCAGACTGGAGTTCTATCACAAAGCCGCTAAGATCAGCGGTACCTTTTTGAATGGCTCCTAAATATTTCCCTAATTGAGATTGTGGTGCCTGCTCGATCGAAGACGGCAGAATCTTGCTGTGATCTGCCGCCTGATTTGGAGAGACCCTAAATACAAAATGGCCTGCCTGTTGTGTACTCGGGGCCTGCGACGTGTTAGGTGTCATATAAGAGTACTCACTTTCTAGTGCCACGCCATTCACCGATACGGCGGCCGCATCGTCGGGTGGGTAAAACCCTAGGGCATTCCCGAGCGCTCTTCCTTCTCCTATTTTAAGGTCGCCAAAACTAAATGACAGCCCATCATACTCATACTCGTTACCAAAAACAACTCTTACCTGTTTCACGACATAGCGATACTTGGTCCCATAGCGCACTTGTGTGTCGATATATTTAATCATATCGCTGAAGACAACATCCTTGGAGATTAGAAATGTCTGCAGGATAGGGCTACGGCCTCCGTCTTCGCGAACTTCGGTCTTTTCAATGATATACATTAGAGTTTCGGACGGGCTATATTCATTATTAAAAATCTCTTGGAGCGAGCGCTTTCGCTCATCGAGAGCCTCCTCGAACTCGGCGCTTTGAGCGACCTTGATCGCATCCTTAATATTTAATTTAAACAGTTCTTGTTTTTCCCACTCCCGAAGAATAGTATAGTTCGAGTCTTCTGCCATCTCCTCCTTTGATTCATTATAAACGTCTAAGAAATAATCCAGCTCATCGTTTAATAATAGTTCTATAAACTCGTTCATCTCGCAAACTAATGAAGTTTCGTACGATGGAGGGACTCCAAGAGAGCTTCTGCGATCACCTTGGGGTGATATAGATTGATTGTCAAGTCTCAATCCGCCTACGGACCTAGTTTCTCCCTTGGTTATCTTTTGAACAATGTAAAGCTGCATCATGGTGATGAAGCTCCTCACATGATCGGCGTCTAGCTTGCTAGCAAACAAAGAAGTAAAAAACGACCACCCATTGGGCTTGCCGCCGACTCCCATTACATCATCCTTATCATATCCTATAATCAACTCATTATAAAAAGGATAAAAAGAGTTAGATTTAATATCATCCGAGGTATCATTAGGAGTTCCGCGGTCGTCGCGAACATTGTACTTTTTAAGTATATCCAAGTCAGGGTAAAGAATTACTACATTTTTATAGTCTGTTTCAAAAACCTCCTTGGTAGCAGCAACTTTGCCGTCTAAACTTAATATATCCAAGGCCTGAGAGTATTGTTGAAAATATGATTTACTCGCCTCCGGGCTGCTTTGGTTCTGTTCGAGGAACCACACATCTAGTTCAGAATTGGTATAAAATTCGCCGGCATTATTTAAAGTGAGTTGGCTTGTATAGTTCACGCTAGCAGTATTGTGGATATCGGACTCCATCATATACCGATTAGGAAGAGCTGGTTCAATGCCCGAGCCGGCGTCTGCAACGGCTTCTTCGTACGGTGGCATCGTATCCAGATAATAGTTGTAATACGACTTAACAGATAAGTTGTAGTCACTCTTATCGAAGGCCTCTTTATTCCGGGAGGGATACCGATAGAAAGCCACATGATCAAAAAACGGCTTGTCTATGTCGATAGCGGGAGTAAATCTCGCATTTTTCCCCCATTTTTTAGTATAATACTCACTATAGTATTTTGTAAGACCTATGTCTCCTGCCAAATATTGATAAAAGTTTGGGTCGCCGCTTACCACATCAGTAGCTACTTTCCCCAAATAGTTATTCAAAACATCCTTTTTATATCTGTTGGCTAAATCCCAACTCTCGACATCGTAGTAAACTGTAAAAGATGAGTTGGTAAACCGGCCATCGGCGGCTAGCTTTAAGGGCCTCTTGATCTTCGTTGACCAATAGGGGTGTTTGCTGAAGTTATACAACCTGGGTGTTCCCTTATAGGTCCCCGGAGCAAAGTAGTATCCCTGCATCCCTCGGAACTTATCCGACGTCCCCCAATCATTTCTAACCAAAGGGTGCCGATAAAATTTAGTCTGTTTTTGGCTGCCGCGGGATCGGATCCCAGTTTGGGCTTCCCCAACGAGGATGGCGTAGTTTTTATAAGATGCCATCTAATAACCTCCCCTTCCTGAGCGGCGAGGGTCTCGGTCTTCGCGGTCGCGTCGTTTCCTACGCATGCGATAGCGGAAAGATCCCCGGGTCATCTTTCTGGATATGGATTGCAACTTGTGTGGGGTGTGGTATATCATATCGGTGGAAACATAGTACTCGCTTCCATAATTAGCCGCAGAGCGATTTATATTCGTGGTCCAACTTTTATCTAGCCTCTGCATGCGGCGATAGTAATAATCTAATCGCTGTTTAAACGAGGGTCTTGTCAAAGCAGTTTGATCAGTCTGATCGTCTCCTAGCACAAAGAGATAGTCTACGGGGCTCAACTTATACTTATCACCTGGGTAGGTTACGGACGGAAGTGAGCGGAGCCGACAAATAATGGATTCACCCTTCGTACGCAAGTCATTGAACTTGATCTGGGTAAGTATGGCCCACTTAGGGGATCGAATATTATCTCTATGGTATCCATCTAAATACTCGATGCGTATCAAAGAGTTAAAATTAATATCCATCATAAAAGAGTTCAAATCCACAAACGCATCAAAGCCCATTGTTGTCATACGGTCGGCCGCCAAAGAGCCCTTTATAAATCGAAAGCGACGAACGCGGGGGGACACGAACTCGCGAGAGACGCCGTCTACCAATCGTTCCGATAAATCAGCATCATAAACCTGCATCTGTCTTTTCTCGTCCCGATAATTTAAATATTTAAACTCATCGGAGCCGCTGACCTCAGCTTCAAGATACGAGTTGTCTAGTGCTAAGTTGGGACTAAATAAATTATCGGCGCGTTCTAGTGTCTCATCTAGTTGGGGCTCCCCTTGAGCCTGAACAAACTCCACAAGCGTTTCTTCTAGGGGCTCTATGGTTACTGCAGCCGAACCCAAAATACACATCATTTTAGTAAGTTTAGCATTCATATCCGTGGCCACGGTTGCGTTGCTTTCGGCGGCCGTAAATTCCTTCACGGATGGGTTTACATTACTATCTAGAAGAGTGAGGCCGTCTGATAACTCCAAATCATACTGACGCGTCGACATTGTCTCATAAGAAGTATGAATGCTGCTGGGCGATAAAAATCCATATTTGTTAATCGAGATGTTATTGGGGTTGCCAACTTTATATTTTTGAATTTCTTGATTGATGCGCCGATTTAGATTGCCAAAAGAGACTCCGACAAGGCCATTAGTATTGCTGCTTGCTGCGCGGCCGAGATAATCAAAACCAATCCCATTTTGATTCCTTTTATATACAGCGCGGGGCTCATGAGTATATTTTATTTTTCTTATAAGGTCTTTCCCACTACTAATTTTTGACCGGGCACTAAACTTCTTTTCGCTTTGACCTACGGCAGACTTCTGGACTACATTGTATAAGTCCTTGATGTATTCTTGGATCGTCTCTACAAACTCATTAAACGTTTCCATGGTAGCACTCATGGGATTAATCATCGTTGTAAGATTCTTTTTCCACACAACCGGAGCATGATCCCCAAACCCATCTTTCCCAAAAAGAAACCAGATGGATGAAATAAACTCGTTTATTAATCTAAGCCATGCGTCGTCCGACTTGATAACTTTTGCGTTAACACGCAGATACTCTTGAATGTCAAAATCTTTCTTATCGAGACCCTCAAATTTAGACATAAATGATTGGAATTCTATGAAGGTCTTTTGAAGTTTGTCAGCGACGTGTTTTACTACCAAAGCTGAATTGTCTATAAACTCAAAACTTACTTGGTATTTGTAAGCGCTCAGCGGCTCATCGCTCATCTTACCGTCCGATATAATAAAATTGAAAAACTCACTGCCAGCAGATTCAATTGTACTCACCTGTCCTTTTTCGAGCGAGCCCACCCAGATGGGGGATTCCACTAAAGAATTTTCCTCTTCTACCTTTGGGGCGCCTGCTAATTGGGAGGGCGTCCGGGAGTTATTTTTTCTTCTCCTATAAACACTAATATCATTTAATTGAAAACAAGACTTTAGAGAGTCTTTGTTGGTAAACAAATTAGCAAATCTAGAATGATCATTGATAAAGGCATCGTAATCCATGCTAAAAAATAACCTATAATCGCCTTTCAGGGCTCTAGAATAATACAGCCTAGAAAAATACTTTTTACCCATCATCTTCTTCACAGCCCGATAGTTTTTAAAATTTTTCTTGTTTATGTTTTTCATGTTGACTGAAAAATTATCTAGATTAAGATCTTCAATGTTGCTGAGCATTCTCAGATCCCTAATTTTTTGATTGGAGACTTTTGTTCTCCGTAGTGTGGGGGGAGAAGTTTTTGTGTGTTCATTACCGGCCATAAACTTTCTTCCCCTACGATACACGGGACCTACCCAGACATCACCGGCCTCACCAAACCCCGGGGCCGAATCATTAAGCATATATAAGTAACTAGTAACCGGCGCATGGCCCGAGATCAACACGGGCTCGATAACAGCATCACTCATAGAAAAATGTGAACTTTGAGGCGACGCAAGAGCCTTTTGGCCTCCCTCTTCGTTGTTCAATTCATAGGTTACGGCATAAATCCACAAGTTTTGATCTTTGGTTGGCATTATTTCAGCCTCTACAGAAACATCTTTTGTAACTACCCCGAGGCCTTCGCGTGTATTAATGAGATGCTTAATGGTGCCATCTGTAACAAAATCTTCTATCCCAATATATTTTTTAAGTACTGTGGGGGGGCCATAGCCTTTGTTGATAATCTGATGCCGAACCGTACTTTTTTTCTTTTTAAAGAGTTCTACCACGCTCCCTTTGTTTATAAGCATGACACATAGTCCAAAGGGAGAACTAGACTCCCTCTTCACTAGTTGCAAGCTTATCTCTATATTCATCTTAGTGACAGACGGGTTCACGTCGCTCCTGCTCAGTTCCACAGATTTAATCAGTGGAGCGGGGATCAGCTTCTTAAAGGGCCCTGGTGCAAGATTTCCCATTAGTCGCAGGGCTCCTCATCTTCGGTCGGAACGCCCAGCAGATCTCCGCCAAAGTCATAAAGATCGCCTTCGACGTCGAGACGGTCCCCTGCGCGCGCGGCTTCGAGACGGGCCCCCGGAGGTGGTTTGCCGGGCACAAGCGGACCATTGTGAGTAATAGCTTTCTCGACGATACCATATTTCTCGGAAACATTTATCGGAATCTCCCCATCCAGACTTAGCTCTAAATAATGTGCTACTTCATCCATGCAAGATCCCTTGGTAAGAACATCCTTTCTATAAAATAGCGGACGCAAACCCTCGTCGCTTCCCGATATAAACACTTCACAGAAAAAATTATCCTTTTCATAAACCGTGTTCTCTTCTTGTAAATCTATAAGAAGATAATTTTTCTCTACAGCTATGTTTATTCCCTGTGCGTTGGCTTGAGTCAAGACCTCAAAATCTCCTTCTGATAATATATCTTCGGTATAAAAGGACTTGTAATCTATTACAACATTAATCTGAGGGATTTCTTTGATCACTCCATTGTTTACTGTCGCGGCGCTGCTAGTAAGATTAACCGTGTAATAATCATCACTTGAAGAGATTTCATTATTCAGCAGGTTAACCCCCCAGGCGGGGGCATAGTCGCTCTTAAGGTCACTGGTACCGAGAGGATCAGCTGCAGCGAAAAACTTTTGACCAAATTGGGGGACGTTCTCAAATGCATCCGCAAAATCAATAGAGTTTGCCGTAAGGCCTTTTTTATTAATATTGGTTTCAACTGCTTTTAGAAATTGTCTAACACGAGTTTCAACCCCTGTTGTGCTAGCTTGAGCCTTAAGATTAGGGGTTTCATATCGAATCCGGCGGTCGGCACCTTTCTGGAGTTCTGTGACGTCTCCGCTAGCAGAAACATCATAAAGGATCTCGTCATCATAAAAGGCATAATAAACCGGCTTCATGCGACCTTGAGAGAGCAAGTATTTACCATACTCAGTGAGTTGGACATCTAGGACTTCTTCTTTTTTATTAAAAAATTCCATTACTTGCCTCAGCTACGGCGCCTCCGTCTCATCTGTGCCCGATTAAGTACTGCCCGGGCTTCGGAGTCCGAGTACTCCCCGGCGCGGCGGGTAGCAGGGTCTTCGGTCCCCCTGACGCCGGTGGCCGTCCCGAGCACTGGCTCATCCGGAGGATCGGGATCCGGTAGCTCAATATCATCCGACACATACTTAACTGTTTCGTCAATTTTAACTAGTTCTACCAGGGAGAAATAATCATAGGGCCAGTTAAAGCTATAATCTGAATTTATACTCGGCTCCACGATCGGGATGTCACGAGTTAGGCCCAGCTTACTGAAGATATCATAATCCATGGCTGCGCGTTGTTTTACCTTAAACACCATCCAGCGGAGGTCGTGCTTGGCGCCCACGCCACCGAAAAGTTTATTAGTAAAATATTCATCTATTTCAATCGTGCTTCCCTGTTTTTCAAACTTTTGATTATTAAGGGGGGGCAAGTTTTGCCATATATTCTGTAAGTCTTTCTGAGTAAGTTCATGCTCGAACTCAAAGGCATCAAAATATATCGGGCGCTGGTCCTCGTTGGTCACATAATCCAAAACGGGCGGGAAAAGATAATCATTAAGAAGGGCGGTTTGCCGATCATAACGATCTGCCATGGCATCCCAATAGACGCGTCGTTGAGAGGTGATCCGGGACAATCTGGTAGGAGAGGCTCCTCTGCGCGTTGATTGTGCTTGCGCCCTGGTGGTTGCTTTATCTGCATAATAGCGCGCGCGTTGGAATCGTGTTGTCTTCGGAAGTCTTAAGAACTTTCTTTCGTTGCCGATTGCCATGAAGGGCACACAAACAACTGCCTCTTTGACGACCTTAGACTTCGCCACGCGGCCGACTCGTTTAGGAACAGGCAAACCAAAGCCAACGACTTCACGCAAAGGATTAACTTTTATTGCGCCGCCATAATAAGACGAGGAATATTTAACAGGCAAATCTTCAATCCCCAAGAAAACTCCCTCAGAGCCAGTAGGAATTGAGCCATACTGGTGCCACATTCCTCGAATCTCGAACGGAGCAGTAGAAGAGGTAACATCAAAAGGACTAATCCCCCAATAGCTCGACGTCGGGTGTGGAAGAGAGGGTGTATCATAGAAGTTTAGTACTGGGGTCTCAAACTTAGACTGGATCAGCCATCTTACCTTTTGGGTGTTTGTGCCTGCGGGGACCACCAATATCTTGTCGAATAGGTTCACACTTGCGCTGATTTGCATCTTATTGTGCTCATATGCAGTGTGAAGCGCGCCCGTGACACTTCCAATGGTGCCATTGTTAGTCACGGCCGAGTCCGGAGATCTTGATCCAAATGTTCCCACTTCGCAATTTGTTTCAGATTGTCTATAATATTCGGTGATAGCCGTTGATAGAATGTCTTGTAATACCGGTTGATCGTTATAAGGAGCTTTCCATATAATATCCACGTGGGCTTGGCCGTTGTAATAGGGAGGAGTTACGTGCACCATAGTGGGGACACTTCCCTGCGACCCAGAAGCTGCAAGAGGGGCGCCGAAGGAGGTCGCACGACTGTACATCCCAAAATTGCTTTTCCCGTCGGCAGCATCGTTGTCGCCGGAACGCTTAAGTATTACGCGCATACCATAGTACTGGTTTTTCTTTACTTTCTTAAACTCTGTTTCTTCGGCGGATAAGTAATGGGAGAGTCCAGGAGAAAAGAAGTTTACGCTTTCACACAAGAAATTATCTATTCCCAGCTCATAAAGGTCCGAGGAAACATCCCCTTCCCATATCATCTTTGTCATGGGCTGGTTCGCGGCACCCCACACTCCCGCGTTACCGAACGAATTTGACAAACTAGAGCTTACCACCCCTGTATCATAGAGCCAGCCGATATCTGTCACACCATCGGTGCTGGTAGGCTTCGAGTCAGCGCGGTTGGCTGTTGCTTGCCGGCGGAATGAAAGGGCCCTTCTGCTCAAATAATTTTGAGGACGACGAATAGCTTCGAAGGGAACTTTGTGCAAGTAATAGCCCTGGCGCGAGCCCCAATAAACACTTAAGGGAGTTATGGAGCTTGTGGTCGAGGCATAGACTGTCGGCCACAAGCTTGCCGCTGCGTCTGAGCCGCCGCCGCTGTGTGCAATATTCAAGCACGGCAAGCTAGCTGAATTAATCGACGCCGATTGAACTGAGGCCGAGGAGTTGAAATTATACTCGTAGTAGCCTTCGCGGAGGGTAACACAAGCTCCTTCTTTTGCAGCATTTGTTGCGGGATACCACACAAAACTTGCATGTTTCATCGTCTGCTCGATACGCGCTCCCATATATGCGCCGCCAACTCCTGCAAACGATTCTGGTATCGATCCGGTATTCCGCAATGCAAAGTGACTTACTGCAATCCCGGACTTAATGGTATTGTGCAGAATTCCAGGCGCGAACAGGGGCTCAAGCAAGATTCTACTCAAGACCTGTTCTGGTGCTGCGCAAGGGAAATTCACATTGCCGCGGCTTGGATTGGTGCCAGTTCCTTGAATATATTCTGAATTTGCAAGGTACCTGGTACCCGGGGTGATACTCCCCATTGACTGCGAGAAGTAAGCTGCAAGCTGGACTGTTCTTTCTGCCGGATAGAGTCCCTTATAGGGTAGGAAGGATAGAAGTGCTGATGCCTCCAGAGTTGTGCCCATTCTCTGTATATTCCTCTCTGGGTTACTGCGTTGTCCGCGGAGGTCGCCGTCGACAAGCTTAAACAACTGTAAGAAATCAGAGTTAGTATAAATTTTATAAAAGTCTTTGTCGGATGAATTTGGAATGTCTGAGCCAGTCAAGGACCAAAGAGTGGGGATCTTGGTCAAGAAGTCGCCACGCTGTTCGCCTGTATATTCTTCTAGTAGCTCACTGATTCGGAATTCTGGGATAACCGCGTGGTCCTTGCCGGCGACACGAATAAGTTCTGAGTATTCCTCATAAGGACGATATGGCTCTATACCTTCCTGGAATGGGGCAACCCACGGGTGGAACCCGGCGAGAGGCCATGTAATACTTGGGTTTCCGACTGGCAAGAGGTCAGTGCGGGGCTGCGCCAGGAACGGCATCACATAGGACGCCCCCGGGTGAATGGTGCCACTGGGGGGTGCCGGGATAGAGGAAGTGGTATTCGAGGATGTAAGGTTCATCCCGCCCTGACCGTTGTAAAGGGCGAGGCCGAACCTGTTATATATATTCTGCAGCTCTCCTGCCCCGGAACCAGTATTGGCATACATATAGTTTATTGTCAGGCTACCATAGTTGGGGCCTGCGGCGCGCAACATGTTAGACCCAAGTATGGGGCCTCCGGGGGTTGCTCCGGTAATCCTAGTGGCCTGAACGGCGCCACTGTTATACCATCTCCGAGCAACCGCGTTCCCCGAGGCTTGAGAATATCCAATTGAGTTGAGCTGCTCATTGAACTTAATAGGCGCATCGAGTGGCCAAGGACTACTGTCATTTTCGCTCCCCGCGCTAGCGGAGTCCCAATATCCCTGCGAATTAGTAACTGGGTAATTTCTATATCTCCGGAATTTATTCCAGACATTATCAATCTTGTACGCCGTGCGGCCGCGGACTCTCTTTTGATATGCGTTGTGCGCGGCGGGGAAAATTCGCTCGCTATAGCCCGCGTATACACTTAAGTCAGTGTCATCAATAAATTCTTGAATTTCCCCATAAGCCCCGTTTGACGGGTCATCGATCTGCAAATTAAGGAGACTGTTTAGGCCAGGATTTGTAAAGTAGTTGATTTCATTTCCAAGGGTCACCTTCACGGCCGCGTTGTTGCCCGGGGAAGGGTCCTCGGTATTGTCTTCAAAGGCCGTCAAAAAAGGCTTAGTTTTGCTAACAACCGGTTGTTCCACAAAATCCACAAAAGTATTAGAAGATTTTCCTCTTACCATATTCGAAGGATTAGTAGATCCCGAAACATACTCCGGCACCATGGGCGGCGGCTTGGCAACCGAAATCCGGTTGTTTTCCCTGAGGGCTCTGGCCACGGGGTGCTCGCCGGTTCTTACTTGCTTCCAACTAGGATATTGATATGGACCATTCAGATTTAATAATGTCTGATTGAGGTTAATAAAGGAGTGGCTCCAGAAACTTCCTGTGAATTGTGGTGAAAGGCCGCTGCTAGTAAGAGAACCAACGGCCGGGGTGAACGAGGTCACCTGAACTGTGGTTGCAATATTAACATTCCCCGTGGTGTAAAACATAGTGGCATCAATTCCGCGTTGTGCATCTTTGATTAGTTCAAGAGAGTCTCCAGCCGTGGTACCAAACCTATACCATGACACCAGATTAGGCTTGGCCGTGAAACCGAATAAGTTTATGCCGCGGCGGCGGAATAAGTCTTCACACTCCGTCGGCGTTAGCTCCTTATCATAAATTTGCATCTCATCTAGATAGCCATTAAATGGTCGCGGAGCGGATAGTCTGTTGCCAATTACAAATGGGCCATCGATGCCGAGGTAACTTTGACCTCTATTAGAGCTGTTTGTGCTGGTCGCCATTGGGTGCCCATTTATATAGACACGAAGGGCTTCGAGTGTGGACTGATCAGTGTTGGCGCTAGCGGTTCCCGCGAAGGTTACAATAATATGCTGCCACTTATTATTCATAGACAACGCCGAGGTCCATACCCTACCATTGGAACTACCATCGACGTCAAAATACATACGCCAGTTTTGCCCAGACTGTTCAAACCATACCGTACGGCGGCTTGCGGTGCGCCATCGATTCACAAATTGCCATGGACTCATATCGTCCGTATCACTAGTGGCACTAGCAGTTGAAGGAATATATTGCCACCAAGCTACACTCATGCGGCCATTGCCGCCGGCAAGTTGGCCGGCTTGATGATCTCCAAACGACTGCCAAGCAGGGCCGCCTCCCGCAACATAAGCAGCATTATCTCGCTCCCCGAAGGTGGCGGCTCTGCTGCCCGAGAAAAGATACGAGTGCTTATTGGGCACAAACATCGGCGGCTCTAGAACATGCATCTCTAAATTAGCATAGCGCGCTGAGTGTTCATCATAATTCATCCCCGCAAAGTTGATATTGCCGCTCGTAATATCTACTGTATAAGGCCTTGACCAATACGCCGGCATACCAGAACCAGTCCCAAAGGGATACGATGCTGTGGTGTAAGATCCAGAAGAACCCGACGGGCCGGTTTGTAGAGCCTCAGCTAACTCATATACATAAGAGCTTCCTGTAGAGGGAGGAACCAGCTTGTCATACCCATAAAGAGGGGCCCTTTCGCGGAGAGAAGATGTAATCCAACGATAATTGCGATCTGAACGCGGAACAGGATGCTGTACGAATGCGTTATCGTACTGGGATCCTGTGGTAAGGGGCTGATCTGTGGAGAGCCCAATCAGACTGCCTGTGATCGTCAGTGTCTTCTTC
>Ga0080013_1002683_pt1 | contig 20315 bp, 36 predicted proteins | sample ETNvirenome_6_85_FD_69236 | JGI IMG/M metagenome (GOLD analysis project Ga0080013, IMG submission 69236) | Marine viral communities from the Pacific Ocean - ETNP_6_85 (SPADES assembly) (version 2) | ecosystem: Environmental > Aquatic > Marine > Oceanic | place: Pacific Ocean | collected 2013-06-19 | reverse complement strand
GTTCTCATTCTCCAAACATCGTTGTGTGCGGATAACCCTGGTCGGGCTAAAGAAAGCAAAATGGGCCCCGCACTTGAAAGTCATCGGGTTCCGCTGCTTCTCACCACAGTATGGGCATAGCTCCATTATATGTCCCACTGGTTCATACTGCTTATCAGCATCTCTACGTTTACCCGGAGTTTACCTACCCGCACTCGGGAGCCATCCCCGAGCTCCACTACCACACCACGCCACACTCGCTCTTCGGCACCATCCCAGCCTTCCACAGACTCGCGGCTGATAATCTTTATGTCCTGTAAGATATTTGAATCGTTATTGCCCATCACTCTCCTATGTATCGTCCATGTCAAAGCTACAGTGGATTACATCCAGTGGGACCGCGAGCTTATCGACCTCAAGGATTGTGCCACCGGGCAGTTTGATTAGCACATCATGCCATATGCGAACCTGGTCCTTGCTCTCGTAGAGTCCTAACCTTGGGCGACTCCGGAAAGCCACGCTGGGAGTGCTTGTCCATTCCACGTGATCAATGCCAACAACCTTCCCTTCTAATGCATGGTATCTATTCTCCGGCCCCTTCACGCCATGTACAAGTTGCTTAAACATCCTTACCTCCTAATGAGTTGTTCGATGGGTATGGGCAGCTCCCCGATCTCTTCTACCTTCACGTAGGGCACATCTTCTGCGTACTTAGTGATGACAGCATCATCACCGCAGAGGTTGATAACCTTACCCTCTTCCACGATGGGGTGGTCTGCATTCGAATCCTGGAGCACGAAGATGTCGTTCTTCTTCAGGTCAACCAGTTCTACTTCTTCAGGCACCAACCTGTAGACCCGACGCTTTGTTAATCGCTTTACCGTACTCATCATTCCTCCACTCGCTCAAGTACCCACTGGTAACCATTCATCCGCGAAGATGTTTCCTTTACTACGAAATCGGCCTTGCAGCTCTCGCACCCGATTTCTTCATGTAACTCTAAATCCCGGGGATCACCGTAATGCGTTGTACCTGCGTAGGGCTGCTTACATACCGGGCACTCCTCGAAATGGGTATGGCAGATATCGCCGCACTCATCGCAACAAATCTCTCCGAGCAGGATCGCTGTTACCATGCTTTCCTCCCAAATAGGGGCATCCGCAGATATTTCCGCAGGTGTGGATGCTTAGCTACCCACCGCTTTGCTCCCCTTTCCGTAAGCTTCCATCCGACACATGGCACCGCGGAAAAGGTACTACCGTAATCATCCTCGTATAGGTAGTAGATGTTTAGCATCGCACCGCCTTATTCGGCCGGAAGCAGCCATCACATGCACACTCACTTTCTACCCGCCCCTCCGTCGTAGGATGGTCGCACACCGGACAAGTATCTACGGACTCATATGTCAGCCAGAAGATGTCAGGCTTACATGGGTACACTTCCCCCGAAACTCCGCAGATAATGTAGTCATTAGAACTGGCAGTCATTACCCCCTCAAGAGTGGTGATGGCCAGGGATCCCGTCTTTACATCGAGCATAATGTCGCGGGCACTCCCGAGTTCCTTGGCCCAGTCACATACTTCCTGGTAGTTCTCTCCGGTCCACTGTATAGCTTCAACCACTACCGGCTTCTTTCTATACTTCGGCATCCTTCTCCTCCAACATTTCTTCCCGGGCGCTATTGTACTCGCTATACATACACAGGGTGCTCCCGAGAAAGCCGGGGCCACCTAAAGGAGTAAGCTTAGGAAACGTCATCGGATCCTTCATCTCCTCCAGCGATATCTCCAGGTTCTTGATCATCAGGTGCAGATTCATCTCCAGGGCTAGCTTCGCATCCAGTGTTCTCTCCTGCTTCGCCGTCAATGCCTGCAGTGTCGCCATTACCTTCCTCCATTCCTACTGGTGGGGACATCATCTTTGCCTGGGCAGCCGTTGCTTCTCTGTACGCACCCCAGGGAATCCAAATGTCTACGCATTGGTCTTCCATGTTGGGGCCCACATGGGCTTGATCATCCGGACTAGGAAATAACCGGACACCCTCAAAGCCATGCTCTTCCTTAAGCTCTTCTATACGCTCTTCCACCGTCTTCTGCGGCGGGCCTTTCTTCTTTCTAATCTTCTTCAATTACAACTCCTTATGCCTTCAGGAAGTTGGTGAATAGAGTCGTAGTATCCTGCCCGGAAAGTAGATCCCTATGGATATGATCCGCAGGGTAATCAATCCACTCCTGCGCCTCCGCAGATCTCGCATGGGCTAACATATCCCAATACTTCGTGGTAGCTACGTTCGCAATGGCCTCGTCAAACCCAATCTTAGACTTGTAACGGCGAAGCCGCACAGAAGCGTTACGGTTGGAACATTCGTAAATCTCCGCTACCTGCGCAGCAATCTTCGGTAAAGCGGTCTTAAAGCCATAGGAAGTCTGTAGCATAGCATCAGGTACCAATAAACCGCAGGAAGGGCAGGAAGTCCACTCGTCCTTCGTCTCAGCGTTGATTAGAACCTCATACCCGGGTGGGAATAGATGCCCGCACTTACTGCACATGTACGTTATGGCCCTGTCCCCAATGGCATTAACAGCCCACACCATCATAACTCCGGAGGGTGTATGCTCCGTACTTCCGGGATTGGTTTCCAGTAGATATACCTCAATACAGTACATCGGCTTAATCGGAATCCCACCCGCCACTTGCTCTTTCTTCTTGTGCCTAATCTTCTTCATCTACATCCTCCAGGAGGTCTAATAGGTAGTCAGCTTCACACTCAGATCTGAACGGATCCGCAATAATGCTTACCGCCTCCGCAAAATATGAGGATTGCTCCGCATTGCAAGGAAGCCCTAGCCGTCCTTCACCAACAAAGGGCAACCACAGCGAGCGCTTGAACTTCTTTACTCTTCGCATAGGTGCGTAGTCTCCTTGTGGGCTGCGTACAATGTGCGCCTGAATGCATCAGTAGCTACTACGATGTTGTCCGCATGTACACGAACCATCCACCGGTATGTCCAACTCCCCTTCCGGGCTTTGTACAACATCTTGCCAATCTCTACCTCATACCCGAAAGCCAGGTCCATCAATAGCTCAGCCATGGGCTCAAACCGCTTCTCCGAACGAGTGTATACGTAGAACGTGAATGTACTCGCACCCGAAGAACCTTCCCATACCTTGATGCCAATCTCCCGGAAGGTAGCAATGCAAGAAAGGAATGCACCCTCTATCTCCGCTACATCCTGGATATGGTCCGGATGGGGTTTACGCTGTGGCATAAGAGACCCCCATAAGGAGCTGAATGTCGCTTAGACCGCAATCGCTACTGGCAGACGCACCAAACACTATCAGGTTCTTAGATAGCTCGGATGTAATGACAATCTCCGCCCCGAGAAAAGTAGAACCCGTTACATAACCCAGGGCCTTCAACTCATCGTGACTGACTACCAATACATGCGAAGCCTCGAGGTTCTTCCCTTCAATAGCAAGGAAAGTCGCCAACACACCCTTAGCCAACTCAGTGGTGGGTACAGCCTTGATAGCCTTCCGCTCCATGAGCTCAGCAACAGTGATGTCCTTACGAGACATCCTATCCTCTAGAGTATCCTCTAGAGGGTAGGCTTGGTATGTAACCGATACCGGCTGACCCGAGGAAAAGGTAATAGACTGGACATTGGGCTGCCCGAGGATCTGCCGGAAGAGCTTCCGCAAACTATTGATAGAGTACTGCTCTACGGTTAGCTCAGCAGTATACGTCCTAAGAGAACTAGCCTCATCCGGCGTTACCTTACGCATTACCAACTCCTCGGCCCGAGGATCTTCTCTACGGCTTGATGATCTTCCCAGGTCATGTCACGCATCCAAATCTCATCCAACTCGGTAAGGTACTGGTCCATGGTCTTCTCTTGACCAACGATGCCCTTTGCACGCGCAGCTTCCATCTCTTTATGTACCGCTACGTATCGCTCTACCGGAGTCTTCTTCGGGATAACCTTATCCTTCTTCATTATCTTCCCCTCCCCGCATCTGGGCCATAGCCATATCCAATACAGCCTGCAGATACACCAGAGCACCCACAGGGACCTCCAACTGCTCGTAGCTGGCACAGTTCTCAATGGCATGCTGCTGCAGCCCATACCACTCGGCATAGATCTGGCGATTGGCCTCCATAGCAGGATCGTCAACGAAGCTGATGGACTCAACCTCTGTGTACTTACCCTTCTGGCTCATCACTCTCCTCTACAGGCGCTACTTGTTGAGTGAACTTCGGGTAGCCCAACCCACCCGGAAAACGCTGCTCGTCAAGATAAGCAGTGGCTTCCTCTTCGGACATATGCAGGACGTTAACCAGCAATTCATGCTTATCTTCCTTGCTCTCCGTGGGCCCAATACTCGATTCTATAATCTTCTTAACGTAGTTAAGAAGAGTATAAAAGTTGTCCGTGGGGGCAATGATGAGGTTCTCAAGGTTCGCTACTGCTACTGGTTCACCTACAGGAGGTCTACCAACCCAGAACCACGGAGCTCCTTCCTGACCCATCCCGAAGAAGTGACAACCATGTACCTTGGTGCCCGGATAGTTCTGCGTGTCCTCTGGCTTACACCAGGACACCTGCTCAGGAATCTCCCGGACCTCAGAAACTTCATTCATGTTGTAGGCTTCACCACAAAAGGTGCAGCGGTAATCCTTCTTCTCTTCTTCGTCCTCTACCCAGTCGTCAGTAACAGTGTGCCAAACCTCTGAATCCAGGGGGTTTAGGAAATACTTAGCTTCCATTAGTTGTGTCCTCCATGTGCACTTTGCATAGCAAGTTGAGACGTTTATCGTGCAGGGGCTTATGCGGTACCCGGCTTACAACCACGGTATCCTGCCCTTCCTGCCATAACGCTACTGTTGGTTCATCCCCGCATTGTGCCGGGAAGCAATAGAGACGTGGGTGCCCGAGGACAATAGTACTGAATGATGGCTCATGCCGATCAATCGCCGCCCGAGCAAGTTTCACGAAAGGAGTATCCTTCTCAATTATTAGGGCCTGATAATGTGCTGTCGATCGGTGATGATAAATGTACAGGGGAATCAACATCTTACCTCCCAAAGAACTTTAGAGCGGTACCGGAACACTCTCTCCGGCCTCGCACGTAAGTACCAGGCATCCCGTAGACTATCAGTTACTTCATTACGTGGGAGTAGTTGTAGGTACTCCACCACGGGATGCCCGGATAGATAGCTTTCCGAAAGAAGAATTGGCAATATGTCAGCCTTACAGTTACGGCAGGCACGCTTCGCCTTACCCTGCTTACGCCGCATATAGCACCTGGGACACCGCCAACTAAGGGACGGGGACAGGTTCTTCTTCACTATCGTCTTCAAAGGAAGAAACATCGACCTGCTCACCAGTTAAGGATCCACCACCATGCTGCGCTAACTGCCGCTCGATCTCATCGTAAGGGTCATAACCCTCTTCACTCTCTGCCTCCGGCTCATATGCAGGAGAGAGGTCTGCCTCAAGCTCTTCCTCACTTTGGGGGGAGCTTGTGCTTCTTGGGGTCGAAGAACTCGGGCTTTGGTGGCCACTCGTAATCATCTCCATCAGGCTCTGTGCTGCCTCCACCGTAATCGGGCACGGTATTTGGCCCGAATCGCTCTCCAGTATGAGTTGGCCGTGGAAATCTTTGCTTTTCAGATCCAGGATCAGCGCTACTTGGCTCACCCGGAGGGGTAAAACTTCCTGGGACATTAGCTACACCTCCCAATAGTTTGGCCAGGTCGATCGCAACCATCTGCTCCGGTAACTTGGAGAGATCCGCTTCCGACTGCTCCTTGACCTTCTTTGTGTGTACATCCAGATAAGGAATAAGAAGACTGCTGTATTCCTGGAAGGCCTCGAGTGCTCCTTCCTTGTCCTCCGTCATTACTGCCATGAGGATAGCCTTCAATCCCATTACCTGTGCCATTTGCTTCCGCTGCAATACTTCCCGAAAGAGAGACTCTTGAATCGATCCCGCTGGTGGTACGCTCGGATACGTGTGGAACCAGGTAAGCAGCTTCCACCAACCTCCAGGGGACGTTATCCATTTTTTAATGCACCGCCAGAAAACTCATCCGCTACACGTTCCACAAACCAGGAGAAGTGGAGTTGTAGTTTCGTGACAAGGACATTGGGAAGGACTGCAAGTAAATCATCCATGCGGGCCTGAAGCGTGTCCTCTTTAGGGTCATCACCGTCGTATAGTACGTCCTGGAGCTCTAATGCCTCTCCGTTAATTGCCACGGCGACTAAACCCAACGCTAACTCCGCAGAACGAAACCAGGTAGCTACATAATCCACGGACTCACCCGTGAATGAACCCGACATCTTCCGCAACCACATGTCTTCTTTACCATTCAAGGTCTGGAAGACTGCGATGATGTTCTCGTTAATCTTAACTTCCTGGCGGACGTGCCCCCGAATCATATCACCATAATCAAACATACGGTGCTCAGAGTCCGCCTTCTCTTTCTCAGTCTGAGACATCGGCTCAGACTTTTCCTTCTCCGCACGCTTACGTCGCTTACGTGTCTTCTTCACGGGAGCGGGTGCTTCAACTGATTCCTCTGCTTGTGGGGCTGTAGGGCCTGCAGGTGTCGCAGGAAGGGCAGCACCCAACTTCTGCAAAGTCTCAGCTAATTGTTCCTGCGTAAGATTCTGCGGAGGCTTATTGGTTATATCTGCCATAAGGAGCTATTCCCCCTTCTTGAAGGAATCCAAGAACTCCTTCTTGTACCAGGCACTCGGCCCACCCAGAGGAATGTTCTCCCGGGGATTCGTAACGATAAAGATGTCATCTTTATTGTTACGGAGTGTGAAACCTACCTGAGTCTTGCCAGATCCGTCCGTGAAAACAGTCCGGTACCACTTCACTTCTTCAATCACGCTAATGGTGTTACTCGCCGGGCGCTTACCCATCTCTCCCGAGAGTTCGTCGTTCTCGGTAACCGGCCCACCACCATACTCTTTAACTGTTGCCATTCTTTTCCTCCAAACGGAAGTGTAGACATACACCACAAACGCCTAAATCGACCTTTGAGGCGACATCTGTTGGTGATTCAAATCCCCGTAACTCGGTCACTTTTGGGTGTAAACAGAGGCGTTCGTTTGCACTAACATCTCCGCCGTATTTGCACCCTTTTTTAGGCTTGTCCAAAGTGGCTCAACCTCCAGCAAACCCAGGCTATCACTAGGTTATATGATTGTAAAGAAGTATCTTTTGACACGTGGACCAAGATGGTCCATAATGGGTCGTAAGATGCCGGTAGAATGAGTTATAGAGCCATTTTGCTGTGCATTGACTTTTTTCTGGTGTGGGTGATTTACGAGGGGGAGAAGCGGGTGTGGGAAGCTCAGTTATCTATATACTCTGGTATAAGGGATATAGAAAGAACCCCGCGAAATAGTAATCACCAGCATTGGAGGAGTATGATGAAGAAGAATTTGAAGGACTCGCTTGGAGTGTTTTTAGACAGCGCAGGAGACGCCGTTAAGGTCGGTAGAGCACTCCTAAAACTCGGAGGAGAATTTGCCGAAACTCGCCTCGGAAAGTACACACCCGAAGACATTAACTTTAGACGTGAGAATGGCTACTTTCCCGACGAGAAATTGGGGGAGAAGTCAATGCACGATGGATCCACGGTTTCACCCGAAAAAGGTGAAAACCTTACCTTGAAGGAAGCTATTGGTGCCCAATTGGTTCCTGAAGAGGTAGCTACTGACCTGTTGAATGTTATTGGCTTACACGCCCGCGAGATTCGAGCACTAGGGCTATTGAACCTTCAGGAGCTACATAAGCTGCATAGTCGGTTGACCCACCCGCCGATCAATATGACCCGGAAAGAAAACACCACACTCACCAGATACCTCAACGCCGCCAAGAAGAGGTTTGCGGAACGAAAAGCAGCATCGCTGTCCGCCATCACCGAGGAAAAACCTGAGAAGAAAGACTCCCTCGAAGACAACATCCGCACAGCAATGGTGGCCAACAAATACTTCCTCCTCACTACCTTAGGTCCCATCTGGGAAAAGGTGGAGAAGATGGACATCGCCGAAGAACTCGAATGGTGCCCCGAGACAGACCTGGGCAAAGACAACTTCGATAAGTTCTCGCTGATCTGTGAAGCACACGACATCCCCATCGACTGGATGGTTAAGGCATGCATCGCACAAGCACCAGTAGACCGCCAGGAAAGAGATGCGAAGCAAGTAGAGACGGTCCAGAAGCTGGATAAGGTGGCAGTGCGGGTCGACCCCCAGCGAAAACCAGCGGGACGATGGTTCACCAAAGAAGCCCTCATCAAAGTATTGGGCCCGAAGATGCACCACTCCGATGAAGAAGCAGCACAGGTGCTGACCACGATGCTGAAGATAACCCCACCGGTAACCAAACAAGAGGTTTGGGCCAACCGAGCAAAACTCCAGATCGGTAGGAACGGTGCACCACCCTTGTACTTCTCCCGAGTTTCAATGGAGGTAGGGGGAGCAGGAAAGATCAACCCGAAGACTAAGAAGTACTTCAGCTCCGTGCACATCGCAGCAGAGCTCGGGTGCTCGGAACCAACTGTCCGGATCTGGCAAGACTTCTACGGCTACCCGAGGAACCCTAACCTCAAGAAAGGAACAGCCCCAAAACAAAAAGCAAAGCCAACAGGGCATGTACCCTTCCCGAAACAATTACCTAACGCAATACTCGCTCCCGCCCTACTGAACGGGAAACGCTGGTTCACGAGGAAGGCTATAGGAGACTGTAATGCAGGCATTGAGGCGGATGCCATCGTGGCCAAAACGCTATCAGCGTACCTACTCCGCAACTTCAGCTGGGATACTCCCCCGGAGGATGTTACAACAGAGGAAATCTGGGCCAATCGTGCACTGCACAACATCCCCTCCCCGGGGAAAGGCATCAAGCAGAAGCATATCTCCTACGGGGACCTGGTCGCCGGAGGTGCTGGGAAAGTTGCCCCGAAGTCAGGGAGATACTACAACGTCATCCGCATCGCAGAAACAATCAACGAAACCCGGTATGCTACCCGGAAGTGGATGAACTACTATGGGCTCCCAACTAGTGGAGAACCCACCACGCAAGAAAACCTCGAAAGACTGTTCCCGCCAAAACCCGAGAAAGAAGAACTTACCCGGGAAATGCTACTCAACGCTGGAGCAGGGTCATGGCTGCAAACCACCGTGGCTGGACATCTTGGTATTACCGCTGACGATGTCCAAGCAGGCATGGTGAAGTTCAATACCCCAGGAGCGACGAAGCACAGCCCCGCAGCACCAGCAGCAAAGAACTCTGAGGAGGGGCTGGAAGCATTCCTCGAACACTACACCCAGGAGTACACGGGTACCGTGATCGACATGCTACTCAAGAATCTCCCGAAACTATCTGCAACAGTACTCGGGCTTGCCGACCAACAATTCCCCGAAAAGGGAATGACCGTGTACGTCCATCAAGATGCCGTTACACTGGAGTGGAAGATAGGATGGAATCTTCCGGAAGGATTGAAAATCCACAAGAAAGAGCTGGCCGATGCACTGGCAAAGCTCGTAACCCGACTTCGCAGTGACTAGCGGAGTTGGATGGGGCCTTCGGGCCCCTATTAGCTCATAGGTGGAACATGGCATACGTAATTGGGGAGAAGGGGGAGCTTGTTTGGATCCCCGACATCGCAACCTCCGACAATACAGGCAGCCCCGACCAAATATTAGGAACTAATAAAACCTGGGCACAGCCGCCCCCAGAACCAATGATCTATGGAACGGAGCTAAATGCACACCAGGAAAAGCTCAAGAAGCAAATCGAAGATGCTAAGAAAATGGCGGATGAGTCCGCTAAGAACCTGGACCTGAATGAGTTTCTAGGGAAATCACAGGAAGAAGTCGAAGAAGAGTACGAGAAGAAAGCGAAGAAGAACAAAGAGAAGAAGTCGACACCGAAGAAACGGAAGAAGCGATCACGCATGGAGAAGATCATGGAGTTTAGCCAGAAACATTCAACAAGAGGTGAAGAATGAGCAAGACGTTACGACTTGGAGACACTGGACCGGAAGTAATTGAACTACAACTGCTGCTAACTAAGTCAGGGTACTCCGTTGGCCCTGTAGATGGAGAGTTCAAAACCGCTACGCTTGCCGCGGTTTATTACTTCCAGAAGAAGAAAGGGCTGATGGAAGATGGTTTAGTCGGCCCGCAAACGCTCAAAGCACTGAAAGACAACTACGGTCTGATGTCTGTACAGCTAACTCCGGGACTCGTAGATACCTACAACGAAGCAACCGCCCTCCCGAGCTTTATGCCGAAGACAGCAGTGGACCTCCGAATGTCCGAAGCTATCGCAATGATGCAAACCTGCGATGGTGGGCAGGGATGCCGCTACGGTGGGTGGCGAGATCCCTACTTCTTCGAGTCCGATGAGTTCAAGAATGGCAATGCCTTCCCAATTCCTAAGGTTGGACGCATTGTTAAGGGCCATGACCTTACGTCACCCATCCACGGCGGGACTTGCAGCCCCTGGGCAGGCCTCTTCCTCGGCTGGTGGCTCTGCTGTAACGCAGATTACAACTTCCGGATCGGTAGAAGTGCCCGATGGATCGCTACATGGCCCCATGACAAGGTATACAAAGGCAAAAGCATCCCCGGCTTCGGAGAGTACTCCGATGTACATGGAGAACTGCGCCTCGAGCACACCCCATTGTCCACTTTGTACGCAAAATGGGAGTGGTTGAACCATATCAACATCGTTGAGATGGACCATCACATCATTCTGGTGCTTAAGGTTGGAGAAAATGCTCTGAATCTGTACAATCCCCTCGACTCGACGCAGAAATTGCCCGCAGGGCTCTATAGATTTGGTGCAGATGGCTACTACCCGAGGATCAATGGGAAGAAATACTACTCAGGGACCAAACAAACCTTCCGGTTGCTCGAGCATGACGAGAAAACCAACCAGAAGTGGGATGTGTACCGAGTTACTGACCTCAACCCTGACACAGCAGCACCAGATACAGGCCCCTGGAGCGGAAGAACCCCATGGAAACTCACCCTAAGATAAGAGGTTGCTGTGTACATCAAGAAACGGCAGTTTCTAGGACCAGAAAACAAGACAACACTCATCGTGCTGCGAGCAACTAAGCAGCACCCAAGGATCTTATCGAATGGGCAATGGGCAGTATTGGGCAAAGCTGCCGAAATGCTTACCCCCGGGACAGTTGGGCTCTGGAGTAAAGAGCTGACACAGCGGCTAGACCGGGAAGAGGTGCGGTTGGGGGACATGACCCGGCCGTACGCCAAGAAGAAAGTGCAAGCACTCATGCAAGGGCAACTCGAATGCATCCATAGCCAAAACTCTAGCCTCTTCGAGGCCTGCTTCGAGCCAGAAGAGAAGCAACGTACCCTCGTATACGAGAAACTTTTTACCTTAGACCAAACCGACACCCTTATGCGCAGACCACTTACCCTGACCAGCGGGGCACAACTGGATAAGGAAGGCCAACCCATAGCGTATCAGTGGCATTTCTCTTACCCAACCCCGCACAACATCTGGCTCTACGCTGAGTATGTTACCCTGCTCGTACGCATAGGTGGACGCTTCCTGGAGTACGCCCCCGAGAATAAAGCAATCCTCATCAAATGTGCCAAGGGATCCCTCCTTGGAGCCGTCGCCCCCTACTACCCGCACACCAGTTAATCCCACACGTTTCCCGGTATAAGTGAATAGCAATCACCTACCGGAGGAATTATGGTTACTGGGAAGCGTCACACCACGGCCAAGGCATTCGGCCACGATCTCGCAAAAGCCCTGAAGCAACAAGGGCTCCTAACACCCGGGGAGTACATCCCGGACAGCACCCTGTGGAACATCCTAGGGATAAATCCGCTAAAGAAGAAAGGGGCTTCTGCCACTGCATGGGGCAAATGGCTCAGCTGGCGGAATACCGTGAAGGGGCACATCGCCAATTACTGCGCTGCGGAATACCGCCTCGTAGTGGTGAAAGAGAAAGGTCGTCTCCACGTTGTACCACCCTCCAGCGTATGCCCGAGGACCACCGGAATACTTGTGAAAGCATTTGTTAGCAAGCTCCGGAAAGCACGTGAGTTGGTGCAGATCATGCCGGACAGAACATTGAGCGTACAAGCCCGGAAAGACCGAGAAGCGCTGGTGCGACGGCTGCAGGGGTTTATTACCGTAGTTGAAACCACTCTGGGGTAACCATGTCCGAAGAAGAGAAGAAGGAAGAGAAGTTTCCCCTTAGTGAAGAAGAACTCGAACCCTTTATGATCGGCGCATTTATGATGTGCGGTGCTATGCACAGCATGTCCAAGAGCGCCGAGAACCATGCCGACACAGAAGATGTGCAGAACCTGAGCAAATTTGAGCTTGTCCGAGAGATAGCCGAAGAAGCCTCACGGATGCTCCGCCGCACCCTGCAAAAAGCATTCGGCGAAGAGACAGAAGGCACGACAGGCACGGCAGCCATCACCCGCTCCTACGGTGTGTACTCCAAAGTGCTGGAGACGGTGCGGGAAATTGAAGCACTTGCGAAAGTAGGCCTGCCGGAGCAGAAAGAAGGAAGTGCTGAGGCACCAGACCCCACCGAACTAACCGAACAACTCCTGGCAACGCTACAGAACACAATCGACAAAAATAAGTTGCATTGAGGTAACCGATGGATACTACAACAATAACCGCCTGCCTGGGCGCTGCTCTGGCAGACACCGAAGAAAGATTGGGTCATACCCGACTCGACGCACTACTGGTGCACAGTTGGGCCCAATGGGTGGGCTGGCAAGACGCCGCAGAGGAAGAGAGCTCGTGGCGAGCAATCTCCATTAACGACGCCCGTACCGGAAATATATACCTGTATCTCGCACATACAGACGGCACAGCCGAGTTTCTCTACGCGCTTACAAATGTAGGTGAGGTCTGGAGTCTCATCCAGAACGCCAGCCTGCCTGTAGATAGTGCTGTGGATAGCTTCAACCAATTTGACATCGAAGTACTAACCTGGGGAACACGCTACGAGGAGAAGGAATGAGCGATCTGGAGCAGATGCAAGAAAAGGTGGCAGAACTGGTGTACCAGCTGGGACAAGCGCAAGGGATGATCAGCGAGCAAGCCTTTGCCATCAACAAACTTACCGCCCCGCCGCTGCTGACGGCGAGAGTCCTCGAAATCTTCCCGCCCCAAAACCCGGCGAAGAAGGACTACATCGACGAACTCGTGTTGATCACGGGAGAGGGCGACCACAAAGGACTGTATGGGGTCTGCCAAGAAACCCAAGAAGTCAAGCTGACCCAGGCACAGCGGGCCCAGAGGAAGAACAAAAAGAAAATCACGCAGTACTACATCCGCTTCCTGTATGACCCCCAGCGTGGTGTATGGCTTGAGAAAGACCAAATCAAACTCATGCGCACCCCGCCCGATCGAGAAGGGTTCGTGCGAGTAGCCCTACATGACAAGATCGTCCTGGCCTTCTACCCGGACAAGAACGTCATCAACCGCCCGTTGCGGGTTGGGGAAGAAGTTATGGTCCACGAAGAGTCCAATAGCATCGTCCGGGTAGGAGGGGAGACCTCCACCACCCTTGGCGAGATTGGGATCGTAGGCAAGGTGCACCCTGGGGGGACATGCGAGGTTGAAGTCAGCGGTGCCAACAAAACTGTCGTCTACAATGACAACATGCTCCCGGGCGAACTGAAAAAGGGTGACCGAGTAATTACCGATTCTCTGGTTACCGTAGTACTCAACAACTTCGGGACCGGAAACACTCGCTGGAACTACGAAAGTAGCTCCGGGATTACCTGGGACGATGTTGGTGGTCTCGAGCAGGCCAAAGCTGTACTCCGGGAAGCAGTGGAAACTCCGCTGCAGAATCCCGAGGTGTACGAGAAGTATGGAAAGAAACCGATCAAGGGCGTGCTGCTGTATGGCCCGCCCGGGTGTGGAAAAACCATGTTGGGCAAGGCTGCAGCTACCGCCATTGCTGAACTCCACGGCACCAAGGATGGTTCCTTCATCTACGTGAAGGGCCCGGAACTGCTGAGCAAGTGGGTGGGTGAAACCGAAGCGTGGATTCGTTCCCTCTTCGCCCTCGCCCGAGAGTATAAGAAGGAAAAGGGCTTTGCACCTATCCTCTTCATCGATGAGGCAGATGCAATCCTCTCTTCCCGAGGCTCCCGCACCACCAGTGGGATGGAACGTACCGTAGTTCCAATGTTCCTTGCCGAAATGGATGGGCTCGATGACCAGGCAGCATTGGTTATCCTCGCCACCAACCGGGCAGATCAACTGGACTCTGCTGTTGTACGTGACCAGCGAATCGACCGGAAGGTACGGGTTACCCGTCCAACCCTCGGCAGCACCGAGGAAATCCTCTCGATGAACCTGGCCTCCACGCCGCTATCCAATGGGTACTCCGTTGAAGAGCTGGCCAAGTTCACCGCCGGACGACTGATGCATGAAGACCTCGCTATGTACAAGGTCAAGTGCAAGAACGGTGGTGTCCACACCCTGCACTTCAAGGATATGGTCAACGGTGGGATGCTGGTCAGTGTTGTAGACCTCGCTACCTCCAAGGCAATGCACCGGGACATGGCTGCGAAGCAGGAAGCACCCGGCCTCAAGAAGCAGGACCTGTCCGCTGCAGTACACGAAGTATTCCTGCAGAATATGGGCCTGGACCACAATGAGCTGCTGCGAGAATTCCAGGAAACCCTGGACAGCGAGATCACAGACATCCAGTCTGTAGCACGGAGGTAAACATGGGAGGCCAAGACCTACGACGACCCGAGCGGAAATCTGGTGGCGGTGGCGGGGGTGATTCCAAAATGGATGAGCTCCTCGCTAGCATGCCGGACCCATCCGGAATACTAGCAGCCCTGCAACAAGGGGTGGGGGATGCTAATCAGCTGAAGAAGGATGTCCGGAAGCTGAAAAAGAAAGAGGCGGAGCGGAAGCAAAAACCCCCTCGCAACGGCTGCTGGTGTTAACCGCCCTAACCAATAACTTGATCCCACTCTTATTGCTCGGAGTGGCGTGTGGAACAGTTGCCACGACCATCACCAAGTCCAGCATCTTTCGCCCCCTACGGGAGAAGCTGGGCAGACTAACGTCTGCAGGGCAACCAACAACCTGGCTGGGTAAGCTGTTCTCCTGCCCGTATTGCCTGGCACACTGGATCTGCTGCCCAGTCATACTGTATTTCCTACATCCGGTAGTGTGGGAAGATGCTGCAGTTGGCTGGGCAGTATTGATCTTCCTGAGCGCTATGGCGTCTGGTCTAATCCAGCGAGCCATTCCCTTCGCCGGGGATGGGCCTCAGGAAGAGTTGTACACCTTGGAAGAAGCTGTTGAGCTTCTCCAGGCAGTTGCGAACGATAGGAAGGAATAACCTACGGGGTCCTGGGTAGTAATACCCAGGGCCCTGAATTCGGAGAAAATATGGCGAAGAAAGGAATGACCCAGAAAGAACGAGAGTTTTGGACCACACGAATAGTAGCCCGTGTACACGCGGCGCTCCACCGGGAACAGAAGAAAGTAGAACCCACCCGAGAAGAACTCCTCCGGCTTGCAGCGGACGAGTACTTCAAGGAAAACGAAGATATCGGTGCAGCGATGCATCGGCTCTGGCAGACCACCATTAGTCTGCGTGAGCAGCAGAAAGAAGCAAACGACGTGTACTTCGCCGTGGCCGCCGACCTGCAGATGGATACCAAGGATTGGTCAGTGCGGAATGTCAAACCAGCGAGCACTAGCAACCGAAAACCAGACGACAACCTACTGGACTTCCTCCGGTACTACGGGACTGGGCATGGGAACCCATACTCAGAAGTCTACACCGCCATACAAAAGGCGGCAACCAAGCTGGAAGAGGGTCACCCAGTCCTCCAGAAACTGGACACCATCAAAGAAGCAGGGGACCGGGCTACCGAAGCACTGTACCTGGCTACCCTCCCGGAACACCTCGGGGAACTCTGGGGACTGCTGATCACGGAATTGGGCGAGGAACTCTCCGAAATGGAGACTCGTGCAATGGAGATGGCTGGCGAGCCATAAGATAGGTAAGACTCAGGGGGGCTTGCACCCCCTGAATTTTTAGCTATTATCGGGGTAGCCCCGGAGAGGGGTATGACTGCTTGCGCTAGCGGGGGTTGCACCACTGGATCCCTCCGCTATACAATACCCGTGGTATACACGCTTAGGAGAGTGGTAATGCCCTCAGCAAATGAACTCGACCGGATGCTAGCCGACCTTCGAGAGACACCAAACATTTTGGAGCTGGTTGAAGCCCGGAAGACACGTGAGCTGAGAGAGCTCGCCTTCCATGTAGGCGCTTCCTTAGTCATTCCGGTTTTCTGCAATGGGCAGATGTTATTCTGTCTGTGGGAACTCGGAAGTAAGGAAACGGATACCCGGCACGCGCACAATAAAAACACAGAAACCATAGGGATCACGCGGGGAGTCCTGGAGATAGTATTCGAGGAGGGCGGACACACCACACTACTCCAAGAACCTGGGCAGACTATAACTATCCCGCCCGGAACTCCCCATACAGCAAAAGCCTTAGGGTGCGGAGAAGCCAGAGGCTGGTGCCTCTTTATTCCCCCAGAAGAAAACTATATCCCAATCAAAGATGGGAAATGCGCGCTGAACCGGCTATCCCCCGGGTGCCCCCAGGAAGATTGTGACACCTGCTCGATTATCCACACCGCTGACGAACCTAAGAAGTAGGAGGCACGCATTATGCCTAGATCCCCAGCCCCAGCAGGGGAAGGTCTCACTAGAGGAGAGATACTAGAACTGGCGAAGTGGCAAGGGAAAGTAGATATCCTCCTACAAGGTCTGCGCGATGGTGTTGTAGACCTGCAAACGAATAGTGCTACTAAGGAAAAACTAAAGAGCGAGAAAGAGCTCTTGCTGGAAAAGATTGGCCACATAGACACTGAAGAGTTGACAAAACGCATGACCGCGGCGGAGCAGGCAGCAACCAAGCTAACCGCCGAGTTCCAAGTCAAATCTTCCGCCTGGGGACTAGTCGGGGGGTTGCTTCCCGCCATGGGTATGCTGCTGTACATGATAATCACTGCCTATATGTAGGAGATGCACGTGAGCAAACGGCACCCCCTCGCTAAAATACGAGAAGCGATCGCTGGACTAAAGCAAACCATAGGTAAGGCAACCACCAACAACCTCTGGGACATCGACAAAAAGGCAGGCGCAGAAAACATCACCACATTGCTAGAAAGCGCTAAATTCCAGGATGCGCTAATACATACCCTGGCGGAGACCCTCGTAGATAGAATGTACCACTCGTTCAAACCCGAAACTCGGGAAGGATTGGTACACGAAAGAATACGGGAAGCCATCTTTCAGATAGAGCAACAGGAAAGAAGAGAAACCTAGGCAGGTAGCGACGTTATGTACAAGATGCGGTCTAGCGTTAGCGGGTGGAATGTGCTGTAGCCCACCAAATGCTCTGGACCCCTTCCGGCTCCCTTGAGGACATCAAGGACTGCTTTGTCTATACTAGGGAACGCACCCTTATCTCCCCAGTTCCCTGTGTGCCGAAAACCACCTTTAGTAGTGTACAAGCAAACATGATGCCCCGATCCGGTCAACATCCCCTTCTTCCAAAAAACATTGAGCACTACCGGGTCGTATACAGGATCTAACGCTACAGCTGCCCAGGTAGCAAACTCATCGCAGTCTAAACCACCACCCGGCTGCTTCCCGCCCGCCTCTACAGTATCAATGCATTTCTGGACCCAGTTAGGCGAACCTACAGCATCTCCGAGCGCCCAGAACGTATCACGCACCCAATCCAACAGAGAAAGCTTAGCAGCCACCACCTCCCGGGAAAGACCAGTCTCCACCTTTATCGAGGAAAAAGCGCTGTGGTGGATAGCCCGGAACAACTTAGACCACCACAGATAGACGCCGACCTTGAAGGCCAGCCAGTACATGATACGCAAGAGAGTCATCCACACCTCCTCTACTATTTACCCTCGGAGTATACCGCGGAATAGGGTATAAGGGCCATGGAGGTACTTTAAATGGAAACATGGCGTACAGACCTTGTGAAGAACTTACGGCAGGAAATGGGAAAACGGGGGTGGACAAACGCAGCACTGAGCCGGGCTACCGGCATTACCAAAGCAACTATCAGCAATATCTTAACCGGCAAAAGAGTTCCCGCCGGAAGTACCATGATCAAAATCGCATTCGCTTTAGGCATCTATGTAGACTGTCTGCTCAACCGACGGCTCAATACAGAGCTAACACGCCTACGCGAGTTCAACCGAGAAATGGCAATCCTTCTATCCAGAGCCGCCCCTGTAGCCTGGCTAGAGGCATCACCAAGAGACAAATTTTACACCAAAGAGGTGCATGACTGGGGTACCCAGGTGCACGAACTACTAACGAAGTACCGAGCGTAATAGGAGAGCACGTGGCAGATAAGAAAGAAGGTATAGCGAGCAATATACAGCAGCTGATGGACGGCCTAGAGTCCGGGGAAGTCAAGAAACTGAAGTTGGCAGACGAGTTCTCCTTCCAGTGTGAGCACTGCGGTAAATGCTGCATGGGCGACCTCACCAATATGCTGAATCCCTACGACATCTGGGAGATCATGCGGACTGGTGTGCTCGAAGGCCCGCCGTACAATATTAAAACTACCGAGGACCTCTACGCCGAAGAGGGACCAATGGTGTTGACCTTGGGGAGAGATAGTCGTGCACCCCTGGTATTCATTAAGACTAGGCTTCTACCCACAGACGATGGGGAGAGCGTTAGTATGTGCCCCTTCCTGCTCCGGCTGCCCAACACCGAGGACAAGGGTTTGCAAGCCAAGCTACTGAATGACGAAGCTGGCTGCCTCGCCGACAGTGTTCCCTGGGACACAGTAGACTTCTCTAAGCCCGTGCTTGGTCCGCAGGGAGATGTAATGACTATATGTGCCCTCCAGCAGGCAAAGCCCTCTATCTGCAGGGCCTACCCCATCGGCCGTACAAGGAAGACGGAGATCCAAAAGGCGGGGGAAGAGGGAGAGCGCAAAGTAGAAGATGACTACCTACTCGTCCCAGTGACCTGCGGCAGCAAGGACACCACGCAAACCGTGGACGAGTGGCTACGTCGAACAGGTATGCACGAGCGACATAAGTACACTGATTCCTACTTTGCTCTGCTGGGCTACCTGATGGACCACAAAGAATTCTTCAATGACGACCACATGACAGCAATCGGCCAAGCACTGTACAATTTCGATGCGTTGGGTCTCCGAGAAAATAAAGACCTGACCTACGAGAACATCATTGAAGGAGCCAAAGCCCACGCCGAAGAACTACTCTCGGCAAAGGGTGAAGACGACGTAAACTAGGAGGCATCATGGGTAAAGTATTAGCGTATCTGGCGAACATGTCACTCAAGGACTGGGGTACCGTAGCACTCGTACTCCTGGCTGCATGCGGACTTCTATACATGGGTGCCACCGCCCGAGATTGCTCGGGGACCAAGAACCTCAACACGGTAGTCAAAACCCTTATCCAGGGGCAGGTAGACGCTACCAAGGAAACTACCGCAACAGCGCATACCCTGCTCGAAGCCCACCGAGCAACGCTGGAAAACCAGAAGGAGCTGGAGACCGAGCTGGAGAATATCAGGGCCGAATATTCCCATGAGATGCTCGAGCTTGAGAAAAGCATCCATGAACGAGATAGGAAACTGCAAGCAGAACTGCAGAAGAAGTTCACTGAACGTAACGCCGCCCTTAAGGAGATGTATGAAAAAGCACTCGTGGATCCGGAAACTGCTCGGGATTCTTTTATTGACTCTCTTGGTCTTTGGGACAACCTCTGGAGCAGCAGCCCAGGAGCCAACCCTTAGTCCCGATGACCTAACCTGGATCCCATCGAAAAGCTGCTTCTGCATCACCAAACAAAGCCTGGCGAAAACAGCGTACGCCCTGAAGTACGCCAAGCTGAAGTTGGAGATCAAGGACGAGGAGCTAGCCCGACGATTAGGCATTGCCGATGAAGGCTGTAAGCTCCGAATCGACTTGACAAAAGAGTACTACGAAGCACAAACAACTCTGACAAAAGATAGCTGCGCCAAGCAAACAAAGATTCTGATAGACCAGACCGAAACATTAGTAACTGACCTCACCGCCTCTTACTCCAAACGCCTACAAGATACGGCGGGGTTAATCCTTCCCGAGAAAATCCACTGGTATCAGCATCCTGCCTTCTGGGGCGTACTCGGAGGTGCAGTGGGCCTAGGACTCGGGCTAGGTACCGGAGCTTTAATCTGGAAGTAGCCTC
>Ga0080013_1002682_pt1 | contig 20317 bp, 29 predicted proteins | sample ETNvirenome_6_85_FD_69236 | JGI IMG/M metagenome (GOLD analysis project Ga0080013, IMG submission 69236) | Marine viral communities from the Pacific Ocean - ETNP_6_85 (SPADES assembly) (version 2) | ecosystem: Environmental > Aquatic > Marine > Oceanic | place: Pacific Ocean | collected 2013-06-19 | reverse complement strand
AGAAGGTTCAAAGATAATGAAGAGCCAATGTTTACCCTAACAGAACAGGACAAACATGGAGTTATGATCAATTCTCAGATCCGTAGGCTAACTCCAACTGAATGCGAGAGACTGCAAGGATTTCCCGATGGATGGACAGATGGAATATCAGACACGCAAAGATATAAATGTTTAGGCAATGCAGTAACCACGAATGTGGTATGTGAAATTGCTAAAAGACTATTAAAATAAATAAGGAGAAATAAAAGATGAGCAATAACACAGTATTCTCAAGCCTTAAAAAGCACGAAACAGATATTTGGTGCAAGGGAGAATGTAGTAAGGCAGATGAATTTGGAAACTTTTACGATGATGGGAATGAACAAATGTATAAAGACAGAAACGGCAATAAATATATTTGCTCAAAACATCATTATACTTGTGCTGATTGTAATTTGATTGTACAAATAGGATAGAGGAGAAATAGGGGTATACTTACCCCTGCCGCATAGCGAGAAAGTAGATTCTAGGGGCAAATTTGAGATCCGTTTTTTCGGATTTGTCCAGGATTTGGCAAAAAATAAGAAAAAGGAGAGTTATATGAAAATCGAAATGGACCACGATAAAAAGGTGTTTTTGAACACCCTAAAAAAACTATTTAAGGTGAAGTATCATCCTTCATTAAACAAGCTGAGTTATGGTGAGATACGCAGAATTTACTCAGCACTAAAGAAAGTAGGTTAGTAATGAGAGGAGAAGAGGGAATTGACTACTATATGTATAAAATGGATTTTCTATGTGATTTAGAAGGGTACGGATACTTAGTATTCTATATTGTTAAGGGAAAAAACTTAAATCATTTTGATGTGTATTTAGAAACCAACGAAAAAAGACTTCGACCCAATGAAGACAATAAAGTATATATAGGAGAGGAACTCCCCCTGTGTCAATTAAAGAAACTCTATCAATTTATAGGGCTTGTTTTAAACTTAAAAACAGAAGAAAGTGAGGTGGAATGATGAGTTGCCTAAGACATAATGTGATTTGGAAGGATGCTGAAGAAGGAAAATGGTGGTTAGATATTGTGAGATGGGATGTTAATAATGAAATAGATTGCCTGTCAAACAATGCTGATACTATTGGCTCTTTCAAAACGCAAGAAGATGCAGAGGAATATCTTGATAATTACCAAAACACAGGATATGGAACGCCTGTGCTAGACCCCGAAGTGTTTGAATTTCTATCACATCCTAAAAAATGGATTAACAAGAAAGACCCCTGGGGAGAAGATTTTCAATATAGGAAAGTGAGGTAAAATAATGGACATTCATATGGTTGCTAATATATTATTATTGGGTTATATCCCAACTATTATTTATATAGCACACTTGAAAACGAAGCTAAATAATAGTAAATTAAATAAAGAAATATGGTATCAAACTGCTTTGATGCTTGAACAAGAAAGAAAAGAGGTAAACAATGGTAAAATCAATTCCTATTAATAGAACAAAAGTCGCCACACTTTTATTTGGGACCAAAGGAGAAATCTTCACGGCTGCCTTCGACAAAAAGGATGGATCCTACAGAGAAATGAATGCTAGAACAGGTGTTTCTAAGCATAGAAGGACTGAAGATAAAAAGTCGTTTGCACACAACGTAAACAATCCGTATTTTATTGTATTCGATTTACAGAAGGGTGAATATAGGGTATTAAACCTTGAAACTCTTCATTGGGTAAAATATGGAGGTGTACAATATATAGTTAGTGATGGACTAAAGAATTAAATTGTCTGTTCGTCCTCTACAATGGCAGGAGTTACTCTTTGTGGCTCCTGCCACTCCTCATATGAAAACAAAGAATATTATTTATAAAGCAATTCTAAAAGAATTAAAGAATTTCCAGGGGGAATCTTTCAAAAGGAAAAGTACACTTGTTAATTTCACAAGTGCGATTAAAAATAGAATAGAAAAGAAAATAGGAGAGCATTATGAAAAAAAATCTCGACAGCAGTATCCTGCAAACGAAAACAGTAGGAACTATAATTGACCTGCTTAAAAGGACAAGAGAAGTAACAAAGAACAACACTAGATTAGCAAAAGATGTCAACAGGGACATAGACTTTGTTCTAAGGTGCTACAAAACAGCTTCTAAGATTTCTAAAAGAGGGAAGAAGCCAACTATACTTTCAGATAATCATTTTACAGGCATATATAAGGTAAACTTGTGAGGTGTCCGAAGTGCAAGGCCAAGTCCATACAAACAGGGACATTAAGCCATAAGGACGAGATTGGAATCGTACAGGAGCCATTCTGCTTCTGTTTTAAATGTAATAAAGATATAACGGAAGGAGTAGTAGATGAGTGGGTCATACGACATTCTGAAAAAACGAATAAAAGATCTGATAGAAGAAGTAGCAACATATAAAAAAAATTTTGAGGTACAACAGGATAGGGCTGATGAATGGATGACCTTATATATGGAGATTGAGAACGAGAATAAAAGATTAAAAGAATTAATAAAGCCAAAGAAGAAGTCCGATGAAGATAATTGATATCTACGACAAATATATAGATAAGAAAAGAGAAAAGAACGAAGAGGTAAGATATAAGGACTATAAGAATTGGTTCCACGCAAGTGGAGCAGGGACTTGCACCAGAAAACATTACTTTGCTAATGTAGATAATCTCCCACGCACAGCTAAGAATAGCGATACATTAAGACTGTTTAGATTAGGTGATTTAGTACACGAAGACATACAGGCTGCCGTATCTGAATATGCCTTAACTGGCGATGCTAAAGTATATATAGAACACGAAATAAGAATACCAGAATTGAACGTAAGGGGATTTCTGGATTTAGTGGTTGTAGATGATGGTGAACTATATGATATAAAAACCTGCAATAGCAGAAAATATAAAATTATATCTAGCGGAAAACTTAATCAGTTCAATGAGCCATTAAATTATTATTTACAGGTTGGGACCTATGGATATTGGTATGAGCAGGAGACAGGCAAACCATTGGAAAAATTAGCTTTGCTCTATTATAATAAGGACACCTCAGAAATGCTTGAGTTTAATGTACCAAGAAGCTATATGCAAAGAGCTGTTAGGTATTGGGAGAGAGTAAAAAAAGAATTTAGTTTTGGACTACCCGAAGTAAGACTTGGATTTGCCCCTGTTAAAAAATGGGAGTGCAATGAAAAGTATTGCGATTTTTATACTGTATGTGGAGGTGGGTTAAATTCCTTATGAGTAACAAAACAACCAACCAAAAGGTTATTGAGTTAATCCAACAAAGATTAGATGTGGGGCAAGAGAGATATAGTGGAAACATACCATTTACAGGGACTAAGGGTCGAGATAATTTAAAAGAATCACTAGAAGAAGCTCTAGATTTGGCGATATATCTATCAGCTGAGATTATATCTATACTAAACAGGAGAGATATGAAATGACCGATTGGATGAAGGATAAGAGTGGGTTAGATGGACTTAGCGTAGAGGAAAAGTTCGAGAGATGGTGTGTAAAACGAGGCAATAGAGTATACGCTCCCCCTGAAAAAACAAACATTGAAGATCATATCGATGTTATCATTTATAATAAAAAAGATGAAAGACATACAGCTGATATAAAAGCTGAGAAGAGAGTCAGTCGTGGAAGTAGAAAACAATCAAGTTGGACTTGGGTAGAGTTTGCTAATGTAAATGGGAAGGCAGGCTGGTTATATGGGAAAGCAGACTATGTTATTTTTGAGCTTGATAAAGGTTGGCTTTTCGTAAAATTGGAAAAGCTAAAAGATTTATCGGAACAGTTAGTTGATATGAATACTGTTGTTAAAACACCGCAGGCAGCCAAGTATAAAATATACCAAAGAGAAGGTCGCAAAGATAAGATTTCATTGATTGAGATAGACGAAATAAAAAGAATTGGTAATTACGCAGAATGATAAGGCATAGCTTTATAAAAATAAAGGATCAGTACGTTAACCTGGACAGGGTTGAACATATATATGTAGATGAGGTTAGTTCTGGATTCAAAATATCCTTTTGTTATAGTGGGGATTCCATGGTAAAATTTTGGTTTGATTCACACCAAAAAAACTTATTTAACAAAGCGATAAATGGAATTGAAAAGAAATTAATTACAAGCATAGCTCAGATAAGTAGATCCAATGCAGATAAAAAACCAAATGACCTCGATGAGGTAATAGATTATTTTAAAGAATTAAAGATAGTTGAGCCAGAAAAGAATGCAGAGCAATTTTATAATTATTATGAAACAAACAATTGGTACAGGGGGAAGACAAAAATAGCAAAATGGAAGAATTGTGTAAAGACCTGGAAATTTGATAAAGAAACAGACGAAGAGGATACAACATTTGAAGAAAGATTGGAAGCACGGAGAGCATTTCGCAAAAGATCTACTAGAGTGGGTACGAATCCCCGCAAAAGATAAAGATAACGACAAATTACTGATGGAACTAACAGATCTTTTTAGTGGATACCCAGAAGAGATCATAGAAAAAAATTATCAAGATATTATGTTTATGTGTGAGCTACCTAATGGTCAGATGCGTGGCAAGTTACCGCCGCTATATGACATTAAGTGCCTTTTAGATGAGACTAAAAAAAATAAACGCACAGTAGGATCGCCAAATGTATTTAAAGATTATGCAATGGTATGTCCTCAATGTGGGTCAGCCTACTCATTAGACCAATATAGATGTCTTGATGGATATACTATAAAAGATATTGGGGAAGGTTATACTGAGGCTGTTCTATGCAGGGATAAAAAAGATTCTAGTGTTGGTCCACGGCTAAAAAAGGAGAAGCTAGAAACAATATCTAGCGATTTATTAAAGATATGGAATTGAGCAAAAGTGCATTTTATTTTTCTAATTAATGGATATATGTCTGATAATTGGAAAGTTATAACTGTTTTGGTTGGCGTCAAAACATTGGTGGAAGCTACCATGCTCAGTAAATTTGTTGTAAATTAAAATAGGAGATAGTATGAAAGAAGTTACATTTAAACTGATTCTTGAATGTGAGGATAAAGTAGGGGTTGAAGATACACTTAAGAAGTATCTCGAAAAGTACCTAATAAATGCACATAGCTTAGAAGCTATAAAGCTGAGGATAGTTGCAGGTGATCAACTACCTCCAATGGGCTTTGATTTATTCAGTATGAAACTTGAAAAAGAAACAAAAAAGGAGGCACCTAATGCCACAAAGAAAACAACAGCAAAACCAAGAAAGTCAAAAAAGCCTGTTCCATCAACTAGCGGAAGTAAACGTAAATGAACATACGGAGACAAAGGGAAACAGGGGACAGGTAAAACTTACTTATCTGTCTTGGCCATACGCAGTAAGGGCTTTAAAACAAGCAAGCCCAGATTCATATTGGGAAGTATCTAAATTCGATTATGTAGGACAAGAGGGAGTACAATATAAACTTCCTTATATGCGTGATAAAAGCGGTTATGCCTATGTCGAAGTAACTGTATTTGCAGATGGGATACCGATGACTCAAGTACACCCAGTATTAGATAACTATAATAAAGCGGTTAGAGACCCAGATAGTTTCGCAGTCAATGCTGCTATTATGCGATGCTTAACAAAAGCAATTAGCCTGCATGGACTTGGATTATATATCTATGCAGGAGAGGATCTTCCAGTTACGAATGATGAGCTCTAAGGACGTTCCAGATATAAATGAAATGACGGCAACGGTCAAGCTATCCTATAGTGAGATACATAGGATATCTCAATGTATATCTTTTACAGAATTTTCAAGAGATGATGGCACAGGTCCTAAAATAAAAGGATTGAGGTCATTAAGAAAAGATATACAAGATATCAAAAAGCAGATGGATAGCTTGTACCACAATAAAATAATTGATGGGGACAAAGCTCCCGATACAATTATACCACAAAAGAAATGTGAAGTCTGTGAAGACTAAGGAGGAAAAAGATATGGAAATAGCTGATGCAATTACTGATGTAGCTGAGGAATTAGCCTTAGTGCATTACGATAAACCTCTAATGGAATTAGAAGAACACGAACGGAAAGAGATTATATTAATAGCTGAGAACGAAGTGTTAGGAATATAAAGACATGGGAAGAGTAAGTCAGTTTGTTGATTTTATAAATCAAGACAACATACCAGCTAAAGAAGAGCAAGAGGTTTATTATTTTCACATTAATTTAGAGGATGAAAAAGATAAAGATGGTAGAATTCTTCGGAAAAATCCAATTAAAGAAACGAGAAGGAAATATAGGTTATGGCTAAGACAGGCAGAAAAAAACCAACAGTTAAACAGATAGGCGAGTTTACATTAAGTATCTATGAAAAGGTTAGGCAGCTAGAACGAATTGCCGTGGGCAATAGCCAAGCATTCCTTTCGTTTTCTAATATGTTTGAGCACTACTTGAAAATGAATGGAGAATTGGATAAATTCAATGACTATCTTAAGAACAAAGTTGAAGGACAAGATGGAGAAAAAAGAAAAGAACGTAAAACGAGGAAGAAGAAACAGACAAAGGGGAGCGGAACTACAAAGACAAGTAGTAAACCTCGCAAAAGAGTTCGACCTAGTAGCTCATAATAGAGATAGGGGCGGTGCCCAACATGAGATGGGCGATGTTGAAATTGAAGATAAATACTTTGGATGTAAAAGAAGAAAAGCAATACCACGGTGGGTACTCCCAGAGAAGCAAGAAGAAGGTGTGTTTTTTAGGCAGGATCGTGGACCTTTAATGGTTGCTGTCCCAGCTGATTTTTTATTCTTTATGATGGGTATGATTAAAAAAAGTATACAGGAGTAATATGGAGCAGTTGATGCCAGAGGAAGTCGACATAAAACAAGACCTCAAAGTATAAACGAAAGAGCAGTGAAAGTCTGTAGACTTAAATGAATGTAGTAGCATTCTTGCTCCATATAAATTTGAAAGGATAATTATGGCAAAAAAAGGAAGACCAATAGGCACAACCAGAGCAAATGGATATAAAGTATCTCCAGGGAGACCTCGTTCAAAGAGGGATCCAGTTGTATCATTTTCAGAAAAAATTTTAAAAGGGTTCAAAGCCCTGTTTAGCAGATAAAAATAAAAGAAAAGGGCAAGGTCAGTGAACAGAATCAAAGGAATGTTTTTTCCTCTTAGCCTCATCAGTGTTTACCTCATCGAAAGAGCTAGGGGTTTTCTTTCTTTCCTTCGATCCATATTACCAATTTCACTATCAAGAAGGGTTCTTTCTACTTTCCTCCCTTCACCTTGCCCTACCTCATTTAATCTATGAGAGTCATAAAAAGTGCAAAGTCAAAAAAGAATACCAGACCGAAAAAAACCTCAATTGGTCAAGGTCGTGGGAGTAAGTTCGGAATTAAAGGAAGTAAAAAAAGACACAGGAAAAAATACAATGGACAAGGAAAATAAAATTTCGTTGAAAGCATTAGCAGTAATATCATCATGGAATCAATATAGTAATCAAACGAAAATCAGTAAAATATATCATAAAATAGTTAATAGCATAAGGAGAAAATAATGCCTAAACAAGATAAGCCATTTGATGGCGGCAAGTACACATATGTATTTGAAAACAAATTCAAAGATAGCGATAGCCACCCAGATTTTTCTGGGAGCAACTTGATAGTTAACGGCGAAGAAAAAGATGTTGCGATCTGGCAGGGGGTTTCAAAGAAAACTGGAGCTAAATACCTTAGCCTTCAGATCAAAGAGCCTTACAAAAAGGACAAAGGTGGGGACACCCAACCAAAAGATGGAGATTTACCCTTTTAAATCAGCATTTTTTGACAAATTGAAAACTACATATATAAGTGCCCCTCTGTGGGCACTTTGTATATAGTCAAGGTTATTATCGAATATATTATTTTATCGCCGTATTCGGCGAATTAGAGGCACTTTTCCCTCGTGAAAATGAACAAAATATAGGTATGATGGAATATTGTAAAATTATAGACAAAACCTGCCCACACGCATCAAAATCCAATTATGATCCTATGATTGATGGATCTGGCAAGCTAGAAAAAACATTTTGTGGAATGATGACAGGTCATGATTGTAGAGTTGATGAGCTAAAGATGTGCTGGCTTAGTATGACCAACTCCCAACGGAGTGTTCATCGAAAGAAAATGAAAGTTAGATACGAAAGTTATAAATTAAGTAGAGGGTAGATCTAATTGTATATCTCTTCTTCTCTCTGCTTTTCTTTTCATTCTATCAAAAACTGCGTCTATCCCTATATCTTCATAGGTTAATCTTTTTTGCGGATATGCTTCATTCCACCCATTTAATATTCTCATTGCCTGTTTTTTGTTTTTTGCTATTAGAGCATCTAATATTTTATTTCTCGCAAGACCTTTTCTAAACTTTAGATAAGCCTCTTCCTGTTGTTTTGTTTGGAATCTAGTTGCAATCCTTGATGGGAAAGCACCAAGCACTCTAGCCCCAGATACAGCTCCTCTTCTTACAGCTGCGTCAATACCAAACTCTTTAGACTCCTGCCAAAAATCAATAGTGGTTTTGTATATTTTTTCCGCATCAGTAAAATGAGAAGGCTTCACTAGAAACTCTAATGCTTTTAATCTTTCCTCGGATGCAATAATATCCCCAACTAAACCAAAGCCCCCAACCGCTCCAACGGTATCTAAAATGTCACCAACCGAAACTTGGCTCAAAGCCTTTTTGGCAAATTCAATCCTTTCAATATCCTGATAAATCACAGGTTTAATATCCAATGGGATGCTGTAGTTTTCATTATAAATATCTTTCCCAGCCATGGCCTCTGATATCATTTGCTTGGCAGAGTTCATAAATAGACCGCCAGCAAATCCGCCTGCAACCAGCCTCAATATAGGCAATGGATTTTTATAATCAACCCATTCTTTTCTTAAGGTCTCTCGTATCCAATTCGCCTGCCTGTACCCAAATCTCTTAAATAAAACAAATGGTCTAAACTTTGGATCATTAAAGAAAAGAGGGTCGTTTAGAATGTTCTTTTGCAGTTGAGAATCTCTGGCAAACTCATACATTGACCTTTGTAATTTTTTTCTAGTGGTGTTAGATGATGTCTCTAAATTTAAGTTGTTTTTTTCTGTTAGTCCGTGCTCTGCTAATCTTTTCTTGGCGAGCTCTCTCATTGATTTATTTCGACCTAAGCCCACCCCCTTTGCTATTCTTTGGTTTTTTAAAAGATATTCATATTGAGCGGCTGTAGCTGAATTAAAATTCCATTTATTAATCCCATGGAAACCAAATTTAGTTGTTGTAAAGTTCGCAAATTTACCAAAAAATCCCATATCAGCATATTCGCCACCAAATATCTGATTTAAAATATCCATATTATTATAGCCTACACTATCCTCGATTTTTTTACGGTATGCTTTATTTGTTCTAAACTTCCACATCCCACTAACCATTGGACCATATCCCAAGGCAACAGCGGTTGATATAAATGGCTGAGTTAAATTAACTACAGCTCCAAAGCCCATGCCAATCTTTGTGGCTACTTGAAACTTAGTGGCGTTTGCCCAAAAATTCTTCCAATATGGCGAATAGTTAAATTTAGGATCTGTTTCTATATTCCCAGTAAACGCATTATATGCTTTTTCTAAAATATTTGCTTCTCCAACTCTCCCTTGCTCGGCTACCATTTCATGGGCTGCCCTAATTATTTCCCCATCTTTACCAAAATTTTCTACTTGAGCCCTTCTTTTTGCGTATTGAGATATATATCTAGTAAGAAGTTTACCTACGTCTTTTTCTTTTAATTTTTCAGGGATATCTAATGTTCTAGATTTTTCTAGATTATAAGCAATATTATATTTCCAAGCGTGGCTTTGATCTTTAAGCTGATTAAAAGCATTCAGGATTTTATATTGACTGTTTTGTGGTAATTTTCCTACTAAATGTAAAACTGACTCTACCATCTCTGGAGATGCGGACCCACCTGGAATCTTTTCCCCTTTTGAATTTATACCCAAATAATCGCTGACTATTTTTTCTACTTCGGCTTTTTTTGTGGGGTTTTTAGACATTAGTTCATTCCGCATAGATTTATTATTGCCAAATATAGACTCAATATCTTTAGTTATTTTATTCAAAGCTTCTAACTTGTACATATTTGGTAAATAACCTTCAATATACCCCTTTATTGGTATTCCAGCTTTTTCAGCTTGGCTATATATCATTTCAAAAACTCTTCTTAATCTACTAGGATCTATTCCACCAACATCAACCTCAATAGCTTTACCGTCACTTACCCTCCTTAAAATCCCATTTTTATCTGACTTAACGCCAAGCCCAAACAACGAATCTTTATCTGTCATTATTTTATGTAAGTTTTCATTTTGTTCTTGAGTTAATCCTTTTTTACTTTTACCAAAGCCTGCTAATTTTACTTCAGCTAAAAGGTCGCTAGTTATAACAAATTCATCAAAATCAGCCTTCCTCATTTTCTCTGCTGAGAACCTACTAAAGGGGTGAGTGAGCCTATTTTTGACTTGTTTAAATCCTGTAATCGCTCTATAAAGAGGCTCAGGTAACCTCTCCTTCAATACCCCATCTCTATGAAAATCAACTATTTGTTCCCTAAAGGCTTGATTTAATGATTTATCTTTTACAAATTCATTTATAGCTTTTTTTCTTCTATAGTGATCGTATACCATTCTATACTGTTGTTGGTTTGTAGGTCCAACCTCTGGGTTAATTCCAAGTTTGTGCAAATCTTCTTTATATGTTTTGTCGCTAACGCGCATTTTTTTTCTAAGTACATTTGTTTCGCTTTGTAAAGAAACACCTATTCCATGTGGATCATACGGATCTTGATCTTTTTTTGACTTAGGTTTTTTAGCGGAAGGATCTGACTTTCTTGTAAAGTTTTCGAAGAATTTTCTCCTGTCTAAAGTTACTGGGCTATCAGTGTTTTTTCCCTTTTTTCGGAGCCCTTCCACGCCCCATATTCCTCCATCGTCTTTTATTTTGGTATATTTAAAATCTATTGTACCCTCGCCTACATCTTTTATTCTTCCTGTTTCTTTTTCTGTGTAATCACTTCTTTTTACCTTTACTTCGTTTCCCATAGGGTCAACCCAAATATCTTCATCTATAGCGTGTTTATTTCTTCGGTCAAAAAATTCTTCAGCTGCCTTAGCTTTAGCCTCTTTCAATTTTTTCGGAGACATTTTTTCTAGCGTTTTTTTATCGTATCTATCCTTTATATCCTGCCTAACGGAAAATGCTTTTCTCGCCAACCCTAAGCCTCCAACAACTCCAGCGGCGTGTACCCATTCCTCTGGTCTAGGTAGCCTAAATTCGCCCTTCATAGCGTCTTCGATTGATGGAATTGTACCAAATGCAGCTATTTCAATACCTTTTTCTCCTCCAATAGAGGCAAAGTTTTGAGTTTTGGGAGCTAGATTAGAAGTTGCTTTCTTCCCAGCCATCCTTCCTAATTGACCCAACCCTCCAGTTACAGCACCTATAGCCGCCCCATGGACAGATCCTTTTCCAAACCCAGAAGCAAAAGCTTTAGATGCATCAGCTAAATTTTGTATATGTCCCATATCTTTTTTCTTCAAAACTTCTAGTTCTGCACTTTGGAGACCAGAATAAAATCCAAATCCACCAGCTCCTAAACTAGCTTTTAATGCAGCTTTTGTTGAATTCGAAACGGCGTGTTTAGTCCCCTGCTCTACGGCTTCAGCTAGAACGGACTTCGGAAGATTGGTTTGTTTTAATGCTATATTTAATGTGTCGCTACCATATTTTCCTATTAACTTTCCTGCTAGTTTAGTTCCAGTGCTCATGGCTAGAATATCAGTAGGGGTAACGAAGCTCGCTATTGTGGCCATAATATCATTTAACATCCCTTTATTGTTAGGGTCTATGTCGTCAAAGAATTGCTTGCCAGTTATCATTTGATAAGCCATCCCCTCTATGCTGTTATTATAGCCTTGTTTATAAAACTCAGGTATATAATCTTCTGGAATTATACCCCATAGCTTTTTTCTTTCATCCTCATATCCACTAGGATCAGTAAAATCTGAAAAGTCAAACTTTACATCAGCTACTCGATTTTGGGTATTTCTTATGCCGTAATATGGCATTATTTCTTAAGCGTTAAATCAGTAAAAAAGGCTGCGGATGGACTAATCTGATATAATTTACCTCTAGTTTGCCTTAACATATTTTTTCTTATACTGTCTTCAGATTCCCCTGTTCGCATTGCTAAATCTTTAATTCTATCGTCTATAGTTTTACGGTTTAGTTCTGATTCTTTTAATTTCAGTTCTTTTTTTACTTCTGCGTAGCCCTTAAGTCCCGTCATACCCGCTTCTTCATATGCACTTATTTTACTTTCTAACTCGCTTATTGTAGGATCTTTTATAGGTGGTTTTTTATCATCATCCCCACTGAGCTTTTTGTCTCCCTCTTTATCTTCTATCATACCGAACTTTTTCATTATAGATTTAGTGTCATCTAAAGGATTGGCAAAATAAGCCTCTCTAGCTTCGGGATTATTCCATATTTTATCCATATCATCGTCACCTATAGGCATTATTCCCGCTTCTCTTTGTGGAGCTTGCATAACGTCCTGAGTCTGAAATTTTGCTTGTTGTAGAGCATTAGTATACTCAGTAAAAGTATATTTTGTACCATCCTTCTTTGCTTTTAACATACCTGGTTGACCCATTTGTGTATTAATTTCCTGTACAGAGGCCTTATAAATATCAGAATTTAAAATTTCTCTCTCACTTACATCGTATTTGCTCTCTAGTTGAGTCGCTTTAGAATCAAGCATTTTATACGCGCTAGGAAAGTATTTATTTAAATTCCCTCCTTCCCTTTTAAGATATTCTCTTATTTTATATGGATTATCCTCCTGCATTAAATTATCTTTTAATGGCTGCATACCATCCTTTACTACTCCATCTTTTTCAATTAAATCTGCCCTAGCGTTGTAAGATTCTTTCCCCGTTGACAAGGCTAACTTGCGAAGCTCCGATACCTGATCTTTCCAATCTGTAGCTGTGCTGGCAACTGCAAGATCCTCCGCTTCCCTTTCATCTCTTTGCTTTTTCTCAAATTCCATCTTAGTAATTTGATTTCTCTCTTGAGCAATGTCTAGTTGACCTTTTTGATATACGCTTTGCTGATCTAGGCTATCTTGACGATATTGATTTAAATCATCATCCGCATCTCTTTTTTGTTGTAACGCTGCGTAGTCTAATTTTAGCTTTTCTTGCCTAGCTTTATCCGCTTTAGCCATTTGGGCTAATGGAACAATAGCGTCCCATATGCTCGTTGTATCTTCCTGAACAATAGGAACTCTTCCTATGCCTGTGTATTGTGAGTCTATTCCGTTTGCCATTTTTTATCTATTAACCTTTTTTCCTCCAGGACCTACGGTCATTTGACCTGTCTTTTGATATGGATCTGTTATTTTATATTGAGTAGCATATGCAGGCAATGATGGATCTTGTCCTGTCGCAGCAGCTTGAGCTTGAGCCTTTTGCTGTGCAATCATAGCGTCATATGCTGGACCTGTTAATTGATTATCTGGGTCCATTGCTCCTAATCCTGGATCTATTTGTTTTGAACTATCGTCTGGGCCTGTTGCCGTAGAAGGATCTTGAGTTGCTGAAAGATCTGTTTGGGTCATTGCTTGTCCTGTCCCTGCACTTACTCCTGTACCTGCTCCTGCACCTGTCATACCAGCTCCAGACTGTTGTAATTGTAAAGCCCTATCATACATTGCAGATTGAGCTTTAGACAGAGCTTGTTGACCAGCCGCTACACGACCTGCTATTTGTTGTCTTACTCCGTACATTCCTCTTCCGTACTGAGATGCTAATTGATCAGCACTTAACTGTCTTCCTGATCTTGCTAATCCCAATGCTTGCTGTTGTGCACCTCCGCCTGCAAATCCTGATGCTCCACCAGCTTGTTGTGCCGTCATTACATCTTGTAATAAACTTGCCCTTAAACCTTGTTTTGATTGTCCAGCCTGCTGTCTTAATTGAGCTCTTTGTTCTCCCATCATACCAGCATAACCTTCCTCAGTCCCAGCTTTTTTCATCGCTTCACTAATAGGGGTAAAATATCCACCATATTTAGATGCATCAAATCCAAACTGAGAAGCTATATCTCCACCCGATGTTGCCCCTAATAAAGATTGACCTGTTGGAGATGTTAACGCTTGTCCCTGTCCTCCTCCAGTCATCGCTCCTCCTCCAGCTGTTGTGCCTCCTCCTGGCGTTGAATATTCCGATGTCGATGTAACCGCTGGGCTTGTAGCTGCCTGCATCTGAGTTCCCACGGATGGCTGAGTAACTGTCTGCATTCCCTCTCCTTTTGGAGGGGTCATAGCAGATTGTCCCGCAGTTGCAGGTGATGTACCTGCTGGCATTCCTAAATTTGTTCCTGTTACCGCTCCTTCTCCTCCGTCTAATTTTGTTGATACTCCTGCACTAGGGCTAGTCATTGGAGGCGCTCCTGCCAATGCTAAAAGTGGAGGTGCGGTTGGTGATGTGGGGGGTGCTACAACTGATTCTGCTGATGGATAAGCACTTGGTCCTACATTTTTACCTTCTCCAGGATCGTATGTAGTTGGTCCTGGCTGTGTTGGGGTTGCAACATCTTTGAAAGATTTTAAGGTTCCTAAACCTCCACTTGCTTCAGAAAATGGGGCTCCTTTTGGACTTCCCTGTACTGTTGGGGCGGGACCTTTTACCGCCTCTTGTGTTGCTATAGCTGGTGGACCAACCTCTTGCTTCGCTGGGTATGCTCCCCCAAGTGATATTCCTTCTTTAGTCGGTCCTTCTTCTCCTCCAATTGATGCGGTGGGAAGTGCGCTGGATCCTCCTCCTGTTGCAGATGGGGTTGCAGGCGTTAAAGCTGTTCCTCCTACTATAGCCTCTTCTCCGCCTCCGATACCTGGACCTCCCTTAGGTGATGATGGGGCTGCTGGTTGAGAGGGTTGAGCTGGTTGAGGGGGTTGAGCTGGTTGGACTGGTGTTGGTGGTTGAACCTGTGTCATCCCACCTAAAGCTTCCTGCGTAAATCCTTTATTTTCATCTGATGTTATATTAGCCCCACTTGTAGAGACCATTGGAGCCGCTGGTTGGGGCATAGGTACTGGCGGTGCAGGCTTAGGTATAACTGCTGGTGTTGGTGTAGAAACTGGTGGAGCTGGGGTAGGTGGTGTAAATGCAGTACCTGCACTCGGCACTCCCATACCTTGACCGTACGCAGCTCCTTCCGCCATACCTAATTGAGATATTCCAGAGGTTGGTTGAGTTTGACCTTTGAGAGGTGGTGGCATTAAGCCTTCACCCGCTGTTGCTCCTAATAAACTTTCTTTAAATGGTGGCATATTTAACTAAGCTCCGTGGTATACATCTTACCTTCATAATCAAATGTATTTTTATTTGATTTTCTAGCATCCCTAAATGCTTTTTTAAAAGGACTCATTCCTAATGCTGTTTCCCTAGCGGGGGATTGGTATAGGTGGGGAAATTTTTTTCTGTGTAAAGCCCCTGCGTCCTTTAGAAAAGTAGCCTTGTCTGGTAATCCAGCCCCATGAATTATTTTGGAAATGTCGGTTTGAGGTCTCTGTGGCAACTCTAAACTACTTGGGGCTTCTATGTTTCCAATTTTAACTGGCTCTGGCAATCCAGTAGTTTTACCGCTTAAAACATCCCACACTGCCCCTATTCCTTTTTCTTTTGCTACTCCATATGAGCTTTTAGCAAGACTTAATAAGGTCTCAGCTTTAGGCGCTAGTGCCTTTCCTGCCATATAGCCTCTTCCTACATCCATCGCAGCATCCCAGAATCCATATTTACCCATTTTATCAACATTCTCAGTTAATCTAGATAAATCACCCTGTCTGAATTGTAAATTTTGAAGCCCTCTTTGAAGAAATTTTCCCTGTCCTGTATATCCCATCACATCTCCACCTTGTTGATACTCTTTAAATAACATACTCCTTGGGTGAATACCTGGGACCATACCGCCTTCTTCACCGAATAACCAACCAGCAGCCCCTCCAATTATAGCTCCAGGAAGTCCAAAGCTAGATCCCACCTTAGCTCCAGTAGCAGCAGCCGCAACTTTTCTACTTTTCTTTGCCTTCTTAGCTTCTTTTTCTGCTCCTCGCTCCCTCTCTGCTTGTGCAAAGTCAGATTGTGCTATACTGCTGTCTAACTGAGCTTGTCTTTCAAATTCAATATCTCGTGACATTTCATATCCAGTCTTTGAAAAGTCTGTTTGGAAGTCAGTCATTGCCATTTGTGGTGCATACATTTCGAATACATCAGAACTAATACCTCCAGCAGGTCCTACTGCTTGTCCAAATTTTGGTAGTCTTGGGTTTTGTACTTCTACATTAGGCATAATATTTTTCTCCATTTAAATTTATATTTACCAGCGGTAATATTAAACATTTATGTTTTCTTTTTTTCATTTAATTTCGGCTCCCATAATACTCTACAATTATCTCCAAAGCTCCTGAACTTGGATTGGTTGTTCCATTCCCTGTCCCCGCATTACAAACATAAAGATACTGATCAGATGAGCCAACCCTAACAGTGTCTCTACATATCCAAGTGTCTCCAGCTTGATTTAAATCTATATCTGTTGCACTGGCACTATCAGAACTATCTGTATTAGTTACGCCAGCTCCAAGTAATTCAGTCCCCGATGAAATGCTTGAGTCGGCAGCGGTTCCTGATGTTGCTGACATTTGAATGTTAACTTTATGAGTTCCTAAGTTACTGTCCCCATTTACCCTCGCAGCTACCTCTGTAATAATAGAGTCTGCGGGAAGTTTTGTGTTTTTTAGCTCCATAGCAACTGTATTGTCAGAACTGTGAGCATATGATATTAATTGATTTGTAAGGATTCGGTGTTTTGTGTGCCCTATTCTTTGATTTGGAGCTTTCTCTGCTGACACAATTCTAAAGTCACCATTGGCGGTGGCTTCAAAAACTACGGCTATAATATCATCACCATCTATCCCGTTAGAGATGCTGGTATCGTTCCATCTCATATGTCCATTAAGAAATTCATACGGAGAGTGATAGTAGGTATGTCCACCGTTGGCTTGAACTTCATATATTTTACCTGCACTATTAGAGTTGTCTGCGCTCCCATATGAATCAGCACTTGGGGGCTTCCCGCATCTAATTGCAAAATTTTCTGCTCCAAAATACAAAGTTACTCTAGTTGATGATCCTCCAGCTATCTCTGTGGTTGTTGAGGGATCATCTCCTGTCCTAGGTAAAACAATTCCAGCAATTGTATTTTTATACCATTCATTGCCATTATCAATATAAACAGAACTTGCTCTATGACCGTACCTACTGCCATCGAGATAAAGAATAGTTCCATAAAAATATAATGTTACATTTGTTCCATCCGCTGTGGCATTTACATTAGAAACAGCAGAGGGTTGAGTCCCAGCATCCTCTCCAATATATGTGCCAATTGTAAATGATGTTGTGCTTGGCAATGACTTCACAACTGCGTGCTCAGGAATTCCAGTTCCAACCACATTCATACCAATCTTTATTTTCCCATTTACTATGTTCGTACTGTCGCACGCTATTGTATGGCTTCCATCTGTAGTGTCACAGGTTGAATCAGCTACATAATCAAAATACTTATCGGTTTTAGTGGTCCCAATATTTCCATCGCCTATCCCAATAATAGCCTCTTTGATAGCAGATGCGTGTATCTCTCCCCTTGTTCGCACTCTAGCATTAGGCCCTGCGTTTAAAGATGTGACAAACTGCCCCTGATCAAATCTACTCATATCAGAGACTTTAGCTGTGTTGGAAGATTGATATCCTCCATCGAAAGACGTTAGCACCTTACCCTTAGTATCGTCAAAATAACTTAACACATCACCTTCTTTAGCTTCGGTCTTTGGGATGTCTGGAGCCCTGTTTTTACTGGGCGTATCAAATGTTTTTACCTGCCTTGCCTTCGCAGGGGGAGCTCCCCTTCCAAAGCGTCTATTATACTTAGATGTGTCGATTTTAACAAAGCCCATTAGGTTGCAGGTACCCTTCCGTATAACTCTCTATATTCAATAGAGATGTCGTTAATATCAATTTTACTAGCATTGCTAGTTGGTCCATTAAATCTTAATGTAAGACTTTGGCAGTTAATAGGGGTCGTAAATGTGAACTTATGGATTTCCCAACTAGCGGCCTGATCTAATGTGTTGTTTGCAATTGCAGTTGAATTATCACCGTCTACGGTTACAAAGCTTGTTCCCCCATTTGTGGAGTAGCTTAAAAAATTAGATACACTATTACTGTCAGAATGTTTATAAGTTATGTATATATCATACACTTTCTTTTTCTTTCCAGGTGAGCCAAAATCAATATCCTTTGTGGAAAATAAGAACCCAGTGGATGTTTGGCTATCTGATTGCCAAGATCTAATTGTTACCGTATCTAAAGTCTCAGACGCATATATCAAATCACCATTCCAGTCGTATTCAAAATTAGACGCAACTCCACCGCTGGTAAGCCTGTTCTTACCAAACCAAAATGATTGGGTTTCCATATCATACACAACAACATCGGCTCCATTTCCTCCGAATGTTGTATTACTTGTTGTACTGCTACAGTCTATGTTTATAATTATTTCTTTATCTTTTTGAGAATATCCAACGATAGAATTGGCAGTAATTAATTTACCCCATGCATTAAAGCCATAATCATCAGTCCCATGCCCGTTTAATATTCTACCTTCTGATAATTCAGCTATTCCTCCACCTTCTTGATATATAAAAAGACCATTAGGGTTTACCCATGCTAGTCCAAAATCTGTTTTAAATATAGCCGCTGGATGTAAAATACCCATACCTTTGTGCGTTGCCTCAAGATACCACCCAGCTGGGCTTGGGTTAGATATATTTATTATGTACAATGTGTCTGCTTTATAAGCAAATAATCTATCGCCTACTGTTTCTAGCTTTAGATATGGTTCCGCATCTCCCTTTATTACATCTATAAAATTACTTGATGGGAAAACATCTGGTTTATTAGCAGGAGAATACATAATTCTATCCGCCTCTTGAACTTGATTCCCATCAGACCCAGTCATTTTTACATTAGCCACAAACATTCTGCGGTTAGCAAATACTGCTGTTTTATATCCATCCCCAGCGTTCCCTATAATTAATGGTCCATCACTGCTTCTATATCCATTTAGAGTAGCGTATGTATCAATAGGGGGATCTGGGATAACAATTTCTGCGGATGCCTGATTACTGACGACGGTCCAGTTGGCAAATTTGTCACCCATTTTAGATCGTATGCCATATGCGTGGCTATCTGATGAGGTACCAGTAATATCGACATCTACTAAAAGATTCCATTCACCCTGAACGGCTGGCGCCGCAGCTGAAGACCCTAATCCAGATGAGTATTTCCAATATATTCTCGCTCCAGTCTGTCTTGCATCATAATTCGTACTGCTTGCGTTAGCTGCATACACCGCTACCTGTAATGCTCTATCCTCATTTACATCGCTTGCCCCCAAACCATCAGCACAAATAGATATCGCCGACTCCTGATTCCCATCATATACGAATGACATACCAAATATATAAGTATCAGAAGCCCATGTCCCAGTTATTCCACTTGTCGATTCTATTTTAAAATTAAATTGAGCATTGTCATAGGTTGCACTGCTTACTAAAGTATTTTGAGTGTCGTTAGTGGTTGGAGCTGGAAGATTGTTTGACCCAGCATAGAAGCCAGATCTGTCCACTCCCAATTGACTTCGCTTAATATACATATAATATTTAATGGTACTAGCATTAGACAGATTGGTATCTGCTACTCTTATCCCATTATTTATTGCAGTTATTATCGGTAAGCAATCTGTTTGATCGCTACTAACATCTACACTGACGGTTGCCCAAGAATTATTTGTATAATCCCACAGGTTTAGTTCACCACTTTGGTCAACAACAGCAAGATAATGCTCACCTGTGTTAGCCCCGCCTTCAGTCCAATCTAGCTCAAAGTGTTTAAATCCATACCCTGCACTATTTACAATATCTGTAGAAGCAAGTGTATTGATTGATTTTGATGAAGCTGAGTTGTTTACTTGGCGAGGTGTTCCACTCCCATTACCCATGGTACGGATAGAACCAACCCGATCACCCATAGCATCCTGTGAGTAACCGAGTTGGTTATCCTGTATATCTCTAGGGTTAAACTGTGTGTTTATCCCGCCAGAAAAATCCCTTAATACTGCAATACTCCTTGGCATTACTTAGGATTCAATG
>Ga0080013_1002681_pt1 | contig 20339 bp, 22 predicted proteins | sample ETNvirenome_6_85_FD_69236 | JGI IMG/M metagenome (GOLD analysis project Ga0080013, IMG submission 69236) | Marine viral communities from the Pacific Ocean - ETNP_6_85 (SPADES assembly) (version 2) | ecosystem: Environmental > Aquatic > Marine > Oceanic | place: Pacific Ocean | collected 2013-06-19 | reverse complement strand
CAGCTCTAAAAACAGGTGTTCATGCACTTGAGGACGAGAGTCTAGGAGTGTCAATAGCCGTTGTACCTGGAAATACTACCCAAGCCGTACAAAATGAGCTTATTACTGTTGCTGAATCAACGCAAAATTTCCTAGCCGCAGTTAGCCCTCCGTTAGGATTATCCACGGCACAAGAGGCTATTAATTGGCACAATGGAAAAGGGGATGGTAGAACTGCTGCCATTAACTCTTCTTATGCCGCGATTTACTGGTCTTGGTTGAAGGTGTTTGACCCCTTTAGTGGAACAGACAAGTACATGGACCCTGCTGCATTTGGCGTAAGTCAGATGGCTTACTGTGATAAGGTAGCCGATGCTTGGTTCGCACCTGCGGGCTTAAACAGAGGACGATTATCCAGACCCACAGATGTTGAAGTGGTTTTAACTCCTGGAGACAGGGAAGCGCTGTACCAGCCTGGTCACGCGATTAACCCCATTGTCAAGTTTGATACCGATGGTATCTGCATCTACGGGCAGAGAACTGCTCAAAGGACCACAACCGCACTCGATAGAATTAACGTTCGTAGATTAATGATAATTATCAGGAAATCAGTTCTGAGTGCTTCAAGAGGTCTTGTTTTTGAGCCTAACGACCCAATTACTTGGAGTCGAGTAAAGGACGTTATAACTCCTCTACTAGAAGATATTAAGATGAGGAGAGGATTGGTAGCCTACCAAGTAATCTGCGACTCTACAACAAATACCGCACTTCGCGTTGATAGAAACGAGCTTTGGTGCAAGGTTCTCCTTAAGCCAACTAAGACTGCCGAAGTCATTGTCTTTGACATTAACCTCTTAAGCCAATCTTCATCGGAAGTATAATACTATATATAAATAGGAGACTTTAAATGGCACTCGAATACTTTTTAGACCGCTCAATAGACACCTCAATAGGTCACGAGCTACACCACTCGCTGGAATCTTTCCGTGCGTACGCCTGGGAAATTGAAATCCCAGACCTACCTGGTTTATATGGGCAGTTGGTGGGGACACCAAAAGATAGACTTACTCTTGCATGTAAGCAAGTATCACAAATTGGATTCACCGTTGATGATATTGAAGCTCATCGTGTTAATGAGAAATTCTTCTATCCTGGAAAGCCCTCTCCCGACGAAGTCACCGTTACTTTTGACAGTTTAATTAAAGGTGACATTGCTAGAGCTCTCTTCACTTGGATGAGAACTGTTTACGACCCTGTGTATGGAATTCATTACGGGGGCATTACTGGGGGAGTTGCCCAAGGTTTACTTGAAGATGCTTTTGCATTCAAGAGAACAGTAACTCTGTGGCAATTAGACGCCCACAGAAACCCAAGGATGCACGTTGTACTTTACGGTGCTTATCCTAAGTCCTGGAAACTTGCTGAGTTTAACTACTCAACAAATGATTTCCACACCATTGAAATGACACTTAGATACGATTTCGCTGTTCAGTTCACTGATGGCGACCCAGCCGTTCCCGCAGGCGCTCTGGTATCGTAACCTAAAGTTGATTTTGAGGTCAGTGTCACCTACCTAATAGTAGGTGACACTCATTATTTAAGGACATGGTTGAGACTACGATATTCGACAGTTTGCTGGATTCCTATTCCAGCCTAAGAAGAAGAACTTATTCTATACATGAACAGAGTTTCGGAGAGCGTAAGCCATTAGATGAGAGAACTACAAGAAAACTTAATAGAGTTATACCTAGGAAATATGGGTACGACCAATTAGTTAAATTAATGACAACACTTGGTTCAGGGCAAGAAGCCGCTGAAGGCGATACTTTTGCCGCCTCCCAAGATGAAACAGGAAAAATTAGATGGAATCAAGGTCCTGGTAGGAATTTTAAGGGTGTTAGTGTAACTGCCGAGGAGTTCATACAGTACATTAAAAATAGATTGTATGATATGGGGCATAGAGAAGGGGAAGGAGGTGAATTTGAGGAGGAAGACCCAGGTCATCAAGGACCGCCAACTGGATTCCAGGGTGTAAAACAAGAAGTATTTGAGCCCACCCAATCACAAGTGGATGATTTTCATTTCACGCTAAGTCAAGTTGGTGTTGATGATGAAGAGATAGACGGATTATTTACTGGGCTAATAAATACCCTAAATGGAAACTATGCCTCTGCCAAACTCAAGCCTTTTGTGCAAAACAACCCAGAAGTTTCTAGAGAGATTTTTAGCGTTTTTGAGGATGCCACAAAAATATTAAAAAAAGCTAAAAGACTAAAAACCCCCGAAGCTTTCTTGAGTGGTGGGGATGAGATTGAAGTTACCCACACAATAACTAGAAGCCCAGAAGTAAATTCTCTAATAGAGAAGATACAGAAAGGGACAACGTTACGTAGAAATAGCTCCGATGGCTCTCTGTGTATTGGCGGTGGTAGAGGAGGAAGTAGGCATTTTCCACTGTGCCATGCTTTATCTTCGGAGATAGGGGTTCGCAACTACGGAGTCGCTACTGGAGGCGCTACTAGGGACATAGGAGAGGCTTTACGTGGTATTGTTGTGATAGACTCGGATAACGATAAAGTCTCAACAGGAGCCTCCTTAATCACTCATAGTGGAGGCACTAGAAAGGAGCAAACCGATGTGGGAGGTAGTTTAGAGGGTGTGTATGCTTACTTCTTAGCGGAAGCTACTAATGGTATGTCAAACCCAGAAGAATTAAAAGCACATACGGAAAATCTAGCTAAAGCCGTGGCTGTCCTAAATGCCGCAACTCACTACGTAGGCGCTCAGTTTCCTGAGGGGCTGTATCCAGCGGAGTGGATTGATGAGGCAGAAACTGGGAAACAGTTACAGAGGGTTGTTGGGAGCGACTTGCGTGATTCTACTGTTAGATTAATTGCTACAGTGAGAAGATTTGCCAACCAAAAAGCAGAATTTCTTAATTCTTTAGGAGGTAAGATAGAGTCTGTTCAGCAGGTAGGCGAAGAAGGTGGAAAAGATGATGTTCTAGTTACATTTTCAGACCCAATGGATTTATCAATAACTCAAGCTGCATTATCAAATGCTGGAATTTCAATGTCAGATAGCAGGAATTCTTTTGGGGTAGAGGAAGGCAGGGGAGAAGGCGTAATGGGAATAGACCAAAAAAATTACTTTATGGATGACCATATAAAAAAGGGTGGTATGACACCCGCATCCGAGTTTGGAGTAGCAAGAACACAAAAGGATAGAGATAAATCAGAAAGTCTCTTCAGGCAGATGTTAGGTGTGTGTAAGGAGCAGGGTTGGGATGATGTACATATAAAAGCATTGATGCGAGAGCGAAAATTAGGTGCGAGAACATTGCAGATTCTGAATAATGGTGTAGGAAATTTAAGAGACCCTAGAGCAACAACAGCGGTACTAAACCTTTTTAAGAGTCAGTTAAATAAATTAGGTGGTGATAAGGATGAGGTAGATAGCATGATTAATACTTATAAACAAGCAGTATCTGATGGGGATAAAGACACTTTAAAACGAACATCAAATCAACTATTCACAGCGTGGAGAGCTTCAAGAGCTAAGAAGTCTGCCTTAATTCGTAGGGCTAGCGCCGCCCACACATTGTTTATGGTACCTTCCGATTTAGGAGATTCCATCGTGAACTACAACTCCTACTCCACTGGTGAATCATATTACACCAGCCAATCCCAGTTAATTGATACCCTTGTAGGAGGTCTTGCTAAGGGAGATATAGTAGCTGATGTAGGACATGATGGGCGAACTAGAATCTACCCCAAAGGTGGAGATGTTGATGCTGATTGGCTCTGGTCAATAAACACAGGTATGCACGGCACCAAAACCAGAACATCCGCTACCTGCAACAATAAACATCTCAAAGACTCTTCGGTAAGAGGCACTGACCTCGTAACCACTATGAGTGGTCAAGTGTAGAAGTAACCGTCGGGCAGTTCTAGGAACCTATTTAGTGGGTAGATGTAATACTTATCATTAAGTATTATTTCGTTTCGACTCTGTACGGCTACATCCCCATCCATAAGCCTGAATGGAAGTGTAACAAAAGGAGTGTGCCTATCCCTCTTATAAATTAACACCCACGGCTTGTTTGCATTTTTCCCATCCCTTTTAGCTTGTTTAATGAATTTGAAGAACATGCTTTTCTCAGCAAACAAATCTTCAAACTTAACCTCATACCCAACCTTAGCTTCTATAACAAATTTAAAATTTTCGGGTGTTATTAGGTCTCCGTAGACTTTAAGATATTGTGGGAGTTTATGCGTCGTGCCAAAAGCACCAGACCCAGGAGTCCTACAAAATTCTTTGGTGTCAAATCGAGCGTTAAGCTGTTGGGCAATTTTTCTTTCGAAATTACTACCCTTCGCACGGCTGTTTTTACGTTTCTTTGTTTTAAAGTCGCCAACGTCTAAAATCGAATCAACAGGTTTTTTAACCATAAAATATAATAGTTAATATGTCAAAAAAAGATAAAGAAGAATTCGCAAAGGGAGCAAAGATTAAAAAATCTGCTCGGCGAATTAAGTTATACATTAAGTTAAACCAAGAAGAAAGTGAACATTGGTCACAATTTTATGAGATGGCTGCACAGACATCAGGGTGGTCCGAACAGGCGTTCGCAAAGTTAATGTTTATCCAAGGTATCCAATCCTTCTCTGCCGAAATGAAGGCACACGTTGAAGGGTTATCTGATGAGGATAAAGAGAAGATAATGTCCGAGGCTACTGAAGAAGTAGTTGACATGGACGACAAAGACAAACCATCAGCCATCGTTAATCCTTACGAGTCTGAGTAAATGGCACGTCAAATAGTTGAAATTACTAAAGAGCCCGAATTCTTTCAATTACTAAAGAAGAAGAAGAAGGGGACGTTTAGCATTCTATACAGGTCTTTGTGGTGCTCTAACTGCAAAAAAATCATGGTCAAAGTGGATGAGTGGTCTAAACTTGACGGGGATGAGATTGTATATGTGGTAGATAGCTGGAATCTACCTAAGTCATTTGCCTCTTTCGGCATTACATCAGCACCCTCTTTAGTGAAAATTAATGGAGGTAGGATTAGGGTGGATGTTGAATACCCTAAGGTGTGGTCTTATTTTAATGCTCCGAAGAAGGCGTAGAGGTCACCCTTTTTTGGTACTCGCCAAGCTTTTCCTGGTACTTCTTATTTTTCGTGTACAATAATTTCAAGTTGTTAACAATCACAGTAGTAAAATAATTGAAGGCTGACCCTTTGCCAGACTCGAAATTCTTCAACACCTTTAGTGCCAATACAAAGCACTCTTGTTTTGCGTCATCAAAGTCAACTTTAAATTTAAAAGACATTAAGATGTTCGTAATTAACAAATCAAGGTCTTTTATTAGTTTGGACTCAGTGTCCTCATTGGTTGGGTCCTCGAGGTACTTTGTAATGGTTTCCTCAAACGTCTTATTGTTTAGATAGTTTGTTTTCTTTTTCGCCATATTGTAATAATAGTTAAATGGATATTGATAATTTATTTAAATCTTTTGAAGAAAATGATGATTTTCTCATGGAAGTAAAAGTGGGGGAAGAACCCATTGTATTTATCAGCGACTTCTTACACAACTCTAATGGTCAAGTGTACGAGTTTTCTGAGGACGCATACAAGATTTTCACGTCCACATTGGACAAAAGTTCAATACCCCAAGACAAGTACCAGATTATACCTGCTGTACGCAGGAGTGGGTTGAGGGAGGAGGATATTAGTACCGTTGAGCTTGCTAAACATAGAGAGGTACTATACGCTTCCATAGATGAGATTAAACCAAGTTTGATTATACCTTTAGGTAATTTTGCCATGAAAGCAATACTTAAAAAATCTGGTATCACAAATAAAAGAGGTAAGGAATTTATGGTGGATATGGACGGAGAGGGGATTCCCGTGGTTCCTACTTACCACCCTACTGCGGTTTACTTAGAGCCAAGATTACGCTCCTTGTTTCGTCAGGATTTAGATAATGCCTACGACAAGTTCATATTAAACATCAATAAACTAAATTCATCAAACTACGTGATGTTAGATACTGTGGATAAGGTTAGGGAATATGTATCCATGTCGTTGGGAAAATCTGTAGTGGCAGTTGACCTAGAAACTACAGGGTTAGATTTTAAAAAGGATAAGATAACCACACTAGGAATGTCTTCGGGAGAGGGGACGGCGGCAGTCATACCTGTGTACCATAAAGATACCCCCTTCTTAGATTCTGAATTAAGCGAGATTAGAGAAATGGTGTCAGAGTTAATGAAAACCGACACCACAGCTAAAGTTTTTCACAATTGTAAATTTGATTTGAAATTCCTTATGAATTGGGGGATTACAGAATTCAAAAATATAGATGATACAAAACTTATGCACACATTAATAAATGAAAATTTACCACATGGACTTATGGATTTGGTAAAGCAATATTTTCCGAACGAACTGGAGAAATACTAATGAAAACAAAATATACACAGTCAATTAAAGAAGGCGAGGCTGGGGAAGCTGGGTTCCTCAAAATTGTAGAAAGCAAAAATTTAGATGTCAGAAAAGCAACGTTTTCTGAGAATGTACACAAACACATTGATTACTTCGTTAATGAGGTAGCTTATGATGTAAAAGCACGGAAGAGGGTATCGAGAGGGAACTCTCTCGCGCAGGATGAATGGGTGTGGCTAGAATTCTCTAACGTTAGAGGTAGAAAAGGGTGGCTATATGGGGAAGCAAAGTATATTGCTTTTGAGACCAATACGTCGTTTCTAATTTTTGATAGAGAAAAGCTGTCCTCAAAAGCAGAGGAATTAGTGGATTTAGAAAACATCGTATTCAATACTGGTGAGGCAGCATACAACGCATACCAGCGCAGAGGACGCAAAGATATTATTTCTAGAGTGTTAATGAAAGATTTGACAGATTCTTTACCATTTGAAGAGTGGAAGAAGAATGCCAATTAAATCTAAGGTAAGTAAGCTGGAAGCCCAACATGCTTTAAAGGCTGCACGAGAAGCTAGAAAGATACTCCTTCGTGTTGGGGAAGTAACCTGCAAAGATTATAAAACTAATTCTAGGTACGTAAACATTATTTTTGAAACAGGGGCTATTATAGCTGAGCTTAAAAACTATGCTGACAGTAACTAACGGAGAAAAACACGACTGGGCTAATATGCCCTTAGACGAGTTAGTATTTGGTAACGCAATGGATTGTGATTTTACCTTACGTCTTTATAATTTGTTATCAGATGAGTTGAAGGCACTTGAGTCCTATCATGTGTATAAAAAAATGCTAAAGGACATTCTACCTTTCATGGCGAATCTAGAGAATAACGGGTTGTTAGTTGATGTAGATTACCTAAACGTAATGGATAGGGAATTAAAAAAGGAAATTGAGACGCTAGATTCACACTTAAAAACTCTATCTCCTGTTGATGACATTAACCCTAATTCTACTAAAGATTTAGGGGAGGTTTTGTTTGGTGCTAGTGGGTGGGGATTAACCCCTACCGATTTTTCCGCAAAGACAAAAAGCCCATCTATTACAGAAGCACACCTTAAGTCGTTTTTGAAGGCAGGTTCTAAAACCCCTAAAGAAGCGTCTGATTTTATCGAGTCTCTATTAGCTTACAAACAGAAAGTTAAGCTACATAAAACATATGTTATTGGGATTAAAAATGCTTTAGAATACAATGATGACGGTAAAATATATTCTCAATATAATTTCGAAGGGACAGTAACTGGAAGATTAAGTTGCTCCGCATATTCCGCAGGCGCAAGCAAAAAGAAAGGTGTCTCCTTTCACACCTTACCCAGAGTATCAAGTTCCGACACTTTGAATATTAGAAATGTAGTGGTGGCTGATAAAAAGAAAGCTTTTATAAGTGCTGACTTTTCAACCGCTGAGCTTAGGGTACTGGCGCAATGTAGCCGTGACCCTGAACTAATTAAAGCGTTTAACGAGGGTATGGACCTACACAAGTATACAGCGTCTTTAATATACGATAAGCCTATGGAGAAAATTACGAAAGACGAGAGACAGGTGGCGAAGTCTGTTAGCTTTCTTATTGTATATGGTGGAGGACCATTCAAACTTGCAGAACAGGTAGGTAAATCCGTGGGATATTGTAAAAGTATCTTCAAGGCATACCAAGAGTCTTTCCCTAAAGTTTTTTCTTGGATTAAATTCGTTCATAAGTATATTGAGGATAATGGTAAAGCTGTAAGTCTATTTGGAAGAACACGCAACCTCACCAACGTAACGAGTCCTTCTTTTAAAATGAAACAACGCTCTCTACGTCAAGGCATGAACTTTGTAATTCAGAGTTCAGCCTCTGATTTAATGTTGCACGGCATAGCTAGAGTAATGAGGACATTTAAGGATTTAGGTGTAGATGCTGATATATTGGCAACTGTGCACGACTCAGTAGAAGTACAGTGTCCCGTAGACCAAATAGGAAAGGTATCTAAGATTTTAAAAGAGAAATTGCCGTGCTCTAAGGATTATAAAACTTTATATGGACTGGATTTTGTTGTGCCTTTTGAGGTAGATATAGAGGTTGGAAAGTCTTTCGGTGATGGTATAGAGGCAGTTTTCGACAATAATAATAATTTAATTAATGAAAGAGATATTGTCAACTATGTCAAAACCACATAAAGTCTTACTACTAACAGATTTACATCTTAGAAGTAATTACTTACCTGGATTTCTTGATACCCAAGTTAAGACTTTATCCCGTCTAGCTAATGACAGCCAATCGGACTCAATAGTTATAGGGGGTGATATTTTCGAGAAGAGGAACCCCGAAGGGGAGGAGATGTTGGCTTTTGACAGGTTACTAGACTTGTTTGTGTGTAAAGATGTGTATGTTCTCCGAGGAAACCACGACACCCTAAGAAAAGACGGTAGCACCTCCAGTGTACTATCCTTGTATGAGAATAAAGCTACCATTATTACCAGAGCCGAGACTTTTTGTATTGGGGGTGTAGATTTTGATTTTATACCCCATTATGAGGATGAGAAATATTTAATTAAACTTTTAAATAAAAGTAACAATCCACTGTTTGGTCATTTTGGTTTTGATGGGTGTGTATCTAACGGATTCTACGAGTATGAGTCCAAGGTTAAATTGGACCACTTTAAGGATAAGTTAACGTTCTTAGGACATATACATAAGCCAATGATTTATGGGAACGTTCGAGTTATGGGGACTCAGTATTCGAATACGTTTGGTGAGGCTAACGCCCAGAAGTTTCTAACATTATTAGAGATTAGAGACGGAGATATTGAAATTACGTACAACCCTATAACATATGGAATTCGACATGTTGTAGGAACCTATGATGAGATAAGTGATTTAAATGACAGGCATTCTTTTGGGGACTTCTTCACCATACTTCGAGTGAAAGTAGATAAGTTAGACGAGCACACACAAGAAGAGATTACAGATAATATACTAAAAAAATATAGTGTTTCCCACTTGGAGATAGCGTTTGAGGATATCTTGCCTAAGTTCGATTCTAATTACGAACCAGACGAAAAGGTTTTTTCGTTAGATGAATCTTTAATATCAGATTACATAGATGCTAGTGATACCATATTTTCTAAAAAAGAGTTATTAGAGTCACTAAAGGAAATAAAAGATGAAAATTAATAAACTTAAAATTACTAATTTTTTATCGGTTGAATCTATTGAAATAGATTTCGATTCTTATGGTAATCTCGTGAGAATCGTAGGGGAGAATAGGGATACAAATCCATACAGCTCTAATGGCGCAGGAAAAAGTTCTATTATTGAGGCTATTGTTTTTGCATTGTTTGGAAAAACTATACGAAAAACGACAGAGAAGAGTATTATTAATACATTCACAAAAGGCAAGTGTTCAGTAGAACTTACAGTCAATGATAATGTAGTTATAACGCGAGTTAAGAAGCCCCCTATGCTATCTCTGTCCGTAGATGGTGATAACTACACTAAGTCCTCAATACAAGAGACTCAGAAGTACCTGGAGCAGATATTAAATACAAACTATACTATTTTTCTAGCCTCTATTGTGTTTGGGCAAGAAAACTCAACTAATTTCCTATCTTCTTCCCCAGAGGAGAAGCGAGCTATTATACAAAGCTTTTTAAATTTGTCCGATGTTTTTAAGTATAGAACCCGCATCAAATCACTTAAGTCGAAATTTAATAGTGACAAGAGAATAGCATCTACGTTGCAGGGAGAGGCTACTGCAAAAGTTAAATCTTTGGTGGGTAAGATAAAAGCATGCCAAAATAATAAGAAAAATATTTCCAAGCTATTATCCTCCGACAAAGCAGAGTTTATTGAGAACAACACACCATCTGAAATACGAGATAAAGAGCGTGTTTACCACGATAAAGTTGTGGAGCTAAGGGCAGCGGTTGAGTCTAAAGAGGAGAGCAAGTCTGAACTAGTTTCAGTTACAGGTAGGATACAGTCTTTTGTTATGAATCCGTGTGAGTTTTGTAGTAAAGTCCCCACCCAGCAGAACCAAGCCAAGAATTTTCTTATAGAATCTAAAAAATCTCTGGAACAAAAATTAGAAGATATTAACGAAAAATTGGCAGAGGTAAGCAAAGAGTGTGATTCTTTAACAATTCCAGTAACTGCAAAAGATTTTGAAAGTATAGATAGTTTAAAGACGATTGATTCTGAGATTTTGTTTTTTAGAAAACAAAAAAGGGAACAGACTAAACTGAGAAAGAAGTACGCAAAAAAAGTTGCACTTCTCCAAAAGAGGTATGATTTAATGAGGTTCTGGGAAGCTGCATTTTCAGAGCAGGGGTTAATAAAATTCATCATTAGAAACATACTAACCTTTTTCAATGAAAGGTCCAAGTATTACTTAAATGTACTATCTAAAGGCGCACTGACTATTGTGTTTGATGAACTATTAAACGAGACAATATCAACTAAGAAAAAGAAGGTTTTTTATGGTGCTTTATCTGGTGGGGAGAAGAAAAAAGTCTCCTTATCAGTTATGTTGGCACTTAATGACCTGTTAGTGTTATCAGGAAAGGACAGGTCAGATATTCTATTTTTCGACGAAATAGCGGATTCCTTAGACGAGGAAGGAATTCATGGTCTTTACGAATTGATAGAAAGCATAACACAAAACAAGAAATTATTTATAATTACCCATAATGAACATTTATCTGGGATAATTGATGAGCATGGAGACAACATGACTATAATAAAACGCAATAATAAATCTAAACTAACATGAAGGAAACACACGAATTAGTAGAAGGGACACTACCCCACACAATATTTATGGATAAGTACGCATATCCAGGAGAAACCACCTGGAAGGAGTGCGCAAAAAGGGTAGCACAAAAAGTCGCAAGCGCCGAGCCTGAGGAAACTAAAGATATGGCTTATAAAAAATTCTTCGACGCAATTGATGCTGGGGATTTTTGTCCTGGAGGGCGTATTTTATTTGGTGCGGGCAGACCTAGGTACAACATGCTAAATTGCTACGTGCTAGACCCACAAGATAGTGTGGACAGTATCGGGAAAACTATTTCCGACATGTATAAGATATCTTGTGCGGGTGGGGGTGTAGGATTTAACTTCTCTAATATACGACCCAGAGGAGATGATATTCAGAATATCAAGCACTCCGCACCTGGAGCACTGTCCACCATGCGTATGATAAATGAGATAGGAGACCATGTGAGAGCGGGAAAGAATAGACGTACAGCACTTATGGCTATCCTAAATGTGACCCACCCAGACTTCCTTGAGTTTCTACACGTTAAATTAGATAGAAAAGAGCTGACTAATTTTAATGTATCTGTAGCAATATCTCAAAGGTTTATTGAGGCGGCTGAAAATAATGAACCTTGGCATTTTACTTTTGGAGGAGCCCATAATAAGTATTACGTATACGAAGTAGAGCGAAAATCTGAGGATGGCGACGACACTATCACTATAGTGGCTAAAAGTGAAGAGGATGCTATCGCCAGAGCAACTCAGTTTAATAAAAAACATTACCTAGATACTTTTGATAATGCAATACAAAAAGAGATTAGAGCTCGTGAATTATGGGAGAGGATTGTAGATAATGCTGTGGAGTCTGGAGAACCTGGCATTTTCAATATTGATTTTGCTAACAAGTTTACTAACGTTTCGTACTTTGAGACAATGCCTGCCACAAACCCATGTGGCGAGGAGGTTCTTCCTGCGTATGGAAATTGTTGCCTTGGTCACGTTAACCTTGCCAATATGGTTTCTGATGACGGTGCTATTGATTGGAGGAAGCTTGCTCGCACTATTCGTGTCGGTGTTAGATTTCTCGACAATGTTCTTTCATCAAATCATTTCCCAATACCAGAATGCAGAGAAGTAGGTATCAAGAGTAGGCGAATAGGTCTTGGTGTGGTTGGGCTACATACGTTTTTGTTGAAAGCGGGGTACACATATGGAGATGAGAGTTGTTTGGAATTCTTAGAAAGATTATTTTCAACTATAAGGAATGAATCCTATAAAGCGTCTATGTACCTTGCTAGGGATAAAGGAAGCTTCCCCGCATATGATTGGTCCAAATTAAAAAAGGAAAAGTTTTTCAAAACTTTACCTAGCAGAATACGGTCAGATATTAAAAAGTATGGATTACGTAATGCAATTTTGTTAACTGTTGCCCCCACAGGCACAATTAGCATGGTTTTAGCGGTTTCTTCTGGTATTGAACCTATTTTCTCTCCTGTTTATAAGCGAAGGTGGAAAACTGGCTCGGAAGGTGTGTGGAATGAAAGGATAGTTGTGGACCCTCTTTTTAAGGACTATTATTTAAGAGGAAAGGATGTATCCCACTTTGTTGGTGCTTATGATGTAAAAACTGAAGACCACATTAAAACCCAAGCAGTAATTCAATCTTATATTGATTCTGCAGTATCAAAAACTTGTAATTTACCGAGTGATTTCAAGGTAACCGAAGATGTATATGATACTTTATTAGATTTTTCTTCTGAAATGAAGGGTTTTACTTTTTACAAAGCAGGTTCTCGAGGAGAAGAACCTTTAGAAGTAGTAGACTGGAAGGAGTTTAATTTAGATGAATTAATTTTATCTGGGAAACTAGAAGAGCTATCTCAATCGATAGACAACTGTAAGAGCGGGGTTTGTGAAATTTAATGCCTACTTACTCCTTTAACTGCTCTGCCCACGGTATTTTTCAAGATATGATGAGCTGGGATGAGCATATCGCCTGTAATAAGAAATGGAAATGTCCCGAGTGTGGGGTCTACTGCGAGCGACAATGGGCGGGATGTGCTCCAGCTATTATAGGGCAAGGAAAATATTATGACATGGCTTCTAGGAAGGCGAAGGGTACACAGGGAATGGAATCCCTAATTGATGACACAAAACAAGCCTTGAAGTTTGAGTCTGGAATATCCCCGTATTCAAAGCAAACTATAAATAATGAGCATTTTGAAAAGCAGGGGAAGGCGAGACGGCTAACAGACTCTGAGGTAGAAAAAAGGAAAGAGACAGTTAAGCAAGTGATGAAAGAAGCCTCCTCGAAAATGAATTCAGAAGAAACCAAGAAAGCGGGTCGAAGAATGGATGGGTAGCACTCTTATAGTGTATAATGACCTATATTGTTGCGCTTATTGATTCTGAGAGTTTGCTTAGACACCATACGGAAGGTTCCGCAGGGTTAGACATTACAACAAATGAATCCTTTTCTTTGGAACCACACGAGACTAAATTAGTTAGAACTGGGATAAAAATCGCCATCCCAAAAGGAAAGGTTGGGATGATTGTCCCACGAAGCTCACTAGGTCTAACAGGCGTCACCATACCAAATTCCCCAGGAATAATAGACGAGGATTATCGCGGAGAGGTTAAGGTTATTTTATTTAACTCATCTGATGAAACGCGGGTTTTCAGTGACGGAGATAGAATCGCACAATTAGTACTGATTGGGTACGATAAAGTAATCTTATCTCCCGTTACCAAATCAGTATGGAAAAATCACTACAGCAACACTAAAAGAGGAGAAGGTGGCTTCGGCTCAACAGGAAAATAATGGCATACGAATTTCAGGATTCAATTCAACGGGGACTACTTTACTTATGTAAGTCTAGTCCTAATTTCTTTGTACAGGCGAATTCTATGATTAAGCCTCAGTACTTTGAATTCCCATCACATCAAAAAATTTACACGGCAATATCAAGCTACCATGACAAGTATAATGGTGTCCCCACGGATGACCAACTTTTGGAAGGGGTAAAGGTTTTAAAAGCACATAATGAATTATTATCTGATTATGTTGATGAACTATCACAAATAAACGACATTGAAGAAAAAGCCATTGAGAATGAAGAGTATTACTTAGATAAAGTTGAGCACTTCGCAAAAGAACAATCTATAAAAGAAGCTATCATAGATTCGGTGGACTTGCTTAAGCGTGGTAAATTCGAACAAATAGAAACTAAAATAAGAGAGGCTTTATCCATTAACAGAAATGTTGATTTGGGTATAGACTACTTTGGGGACATTGAAGGTAGGTGGGAGAAACTAGAATCAGAAAGAAAGGATTCTCAATATAGAACACCATTTGCTATTTTAAATGAGGCGCTGGACGGTGGTTTAGCTAAGAAAGAATTAGCTATGGTGGTAGCACCCCCAGGAGTCGGCAAATCCCTGTTTTTGGCTAATCAGGCAGTTAGGTCTGTGTTGGACGGGCATAACGTGGTGTATATTTCGCTGGAAATGGCGGAAGCTAGAGTCGCTCAGAGATTTGATAGTATCTTTACTAGAATTAAGCAGCATGAACTACCACACAGAATACCACAAATCAAGGATAGGTTAGGGGAGATTACAGGCAAGGTCTCTAACCACGGAAAACTTCGAATTAAAGAATTCCCAACCAAAAGACTTACCTCAGCTGGTATTAGAGCATACCTAAACCAATTAAAGAATTACGAGGGCTTTGTTCCAGACGTCATTGTTTTAGATTATCTTGAGCTGATGTCTACTGACGCTCAAATGCCAGAGTACCAATCCCAGGAGAGATTGGCGCAGGAAATACGCGGCTTAGCAACCGAGTACTCGTGTTTAGTTTGGACCGCAACACAAACAAACAGGGAAGGCAAGAGAGTTAACATCATTACTGATTCTGAGTTGGCAGATTCATACGGAAAGATTAGAGTTTGTGATTTAGTATTTTCAATTAACCAATCGTCTGAGGAATTTGATGAGGGTACAGCTAGATTGTACGTAATGAAATCTCGAAACGGAAAAGCCCGTTTTATTATACCAGTCGCCATGGACTATTCTAGACTGGTTATCTCCCAAGGACAAAATTAAAATGGCAGGCTCGAAATTTCCAAAATATACACACCCTATGACTGTATACACAGGCGTAAAAACTTTTACTATCAAGCAACAAGCTCTTACTAAAGATAACTTATATGGCTGTGTTGAGTTTCCAAAGTCTCTTTTATCGATTGACCCTAATCAATGCGAAGAAGACTACAGGGGAACTTTACTGCATGAGATTTGTCATATAGGGTGGGATTTGTACGGATTGGGTGATGATGATGAGATGCCCCAGATGGGGAATGAGTTTTTAACTACTGTAACATCAAACATGCTTCAGCAGTTAGCAGGATTAAATCCCGAATTATTTGCATTCATTTTCCCTAGAGGGTAGTCTTTTATACTTGTAATACTATGAAAAGTATAACGGACACATATGACACCTTAGAGGCTGAGTACTTGAATATTACTACGAAGTACTTGAATGTATCTGAGGACACGGTGGAGTCAGCTTTATTGCAACACACTGCGGTATATGCTTTCTTTGGGGCTGTATTAGCGTACGCAAAAAAGAAGGTAGATACCGAATCATTGATGGTAGAACATATGGAGGCTCAATCACGAGAATCCAGACGAACTGCTTTAACAAGCCAAGGTCTAAAAGTCACAGATAGAGCCTTGGATGGTTGGGTTAAGACACAAGACAATTTAAATAGTTTACGGTCTAGTCTATTAGAAGCCCAACATAAATACAATCTATCCAGAAATATTGTTTCATCATTGGACCACCAGAAAGACATGCTGGTTCAATTGTCTGCAAATAAACGTGCTGAACAAAAGATGAACAGTGATTTGGGGTAGGTTTTAACGAATTTTAACTAATTAAACTAATTTAACAGGAGATACTAATATGGTAAATATGGACGAGCTTCGTAAGAAGCATAAAGAGATTAATAAAGCATCTGGAGGAACTTCAGATTTTTTAGCTAAGTTTTTCATGATGGATGAAGGCACTTCGGTTGTAAGAATTCTTCCTGGGGGTGACCCAGAGGAGCAATTTTATGCCGAGACTGCTATTCACCGAATTGAAGAAAATGGTAGTTGGAAAAATTATCATTGCCCACGAGTTAAGGGGGGCGATTGCCCAATTTGTGATTTTTACTTCAGACTGTGGAAGACAGACAGTGAAGCTAATCACAACCTTGCTCGAAGCATTAAAGCACGGAAGAGGTACTACGCAAACGTCGTTGATAGAAGAGATGGAAAGGTTAAAATTCTTTCTGTCGGTATGAAGCTTTTTGGGAAGATTCTAGATTGCTTCTTTGACGAGGATTATGGTGATATCACTGATACAGAGAAAGGTTGGGATTTTAAGGTCGTAAAGGATACAATAGGTCAATTCCCAAACTACGACAAGTCTTCTCCAAAGCCTAAGCAAACGGCTGCAGGTACGGACTCTGAAATCGCAACTTGGATGGATGAGCTTCATGATATTCATGGCTTAGTTCAGCTTCCTACTTATGATGATATGAAGAAGGTTGTTATGAACCTGGCTGGTGACGCTCCCACAACTAAAGATTCTACACCATCGGAGTCTAACAATTCCGAAGATGAAGATTATCTTAGCCATCTAAAAAACATTGACAGCTAAGGAAAGTAAGTGGAACATTTTGGTCGTACCCCCCAATTCAGGGGGGTGCGCCTATTACCGCGCTATTCTTCCCGCAGAGAAACTGAGTGAGCATTGTTCCGATAGGGTGAATGTTAAAACGGAATTAGACCCATTAGGGGTTACTAAAACTGAAGACAAGCAGCCTATGAATGTAGAAGAAAATGAGCTTCTTAACTGGGCGGATATTGTGATGATTTCCAATATTCCGAATTTTGGTGTCGATTATTTAATGACACTGATTAGCCAGTGTAAAAAATTAAATAAATTAGTTCACTATGATAATGATGATTATCTGATGGGTCTTTATGAAGAGCATCGGATGTATGACGCATATCATGAACATCAAATACCTCAAACGGTGCAGAAAGTATTTCGGGCAGGCGCGGACTTGGTAACAGTAACAACAGATAAGTTAGCAGATAGAATAAGTGGTGATGTTGGAGGTACATTAGCTGTTGTCACTAACGCCATAGATTATAATGCCCCACACTTTAACTCCCCAAAAGCCCCTAGTAAGGCTACTAGAATTGGCTGGGTAGGTGGGATACACCACTCACCAGATGTTAAAGTTTTCAGTGGTGTGGCAAATGCAGTGACCGCCCTAGTGGGGAGAGAAAGAGTAAGTTGGAATTTATTTGGTAGACCTCCACACAAGGAAGGGGATTGGCAGCAAAGTACTTGGGATGATTATGTAAAATATCTCAGTGTTGGGTCTAAGGGAAATACTAATGTTTTTCCTTCAATGACCACTGATACATACGGTCAATTTTATTCTCATATGGATGTATCCATAGCTCCTCTAGCGGTAAGTACTTTCAACGAATGCAAATCTGAAATTAAAGCTATGGAAGCTGGGAAATATGGCATACCCCTCGTGGCGACTAACGTCGGTGCTTATGATTCTGTTATTGAAAATGGGCACAATGGGTATTTAATACCTGTCGAGAATAGCTCTTCTGATTGGAAGAGGGTACTAGTTAAGCTGTGTAAAGATAAGAAACACAGAGAAGAGCTAGGTAGAAATTTACATAAGAGTGTTATAGACAGATACGATATTAATAAGGTTATCTCTGAACGAGTAGACTTATATGATGAGGTATTTAAAGGGCTAAAATGAAAAGTATAGTAGTTCTTGGGATGCATAGAAGTGCCACATCTCTAGTCAGTCAAGGTCTGTCTCGAGCCATGCCGCCAGTACACATGGGTAATCAGGGGTTTTTCGGTAAAGGTATAGGGGAAGATGGCAATTCAGCTAATGACCAAGGGTTTTGGGAAGACATTAGGTATGTACAATTAAACAATGCTCTTCTGGAGGCGGCTGGTGGCTCTTGGCATGACCCACCTAGCAAGAAAGCGATTTTATCACTATCCCCTTTATGGGATGATAACATTAAAAAGTTAGTGCAAGATTCAGAAAATGAAGCAGAATCTTACGGGTGTAAATTTTGGGGTTGGAAAGACCCAAGAACAGTACTAACTTTTCCACTGTATAAACCGTTTCTTAAAAATTTACACGTTGTAAGTATTTTTAGGGGTATGGATGATGTGGTGAACTCCCTACTTGAAAGTTCAGGGGATGACCCAAAAAAGAGTAAGGAGGAGTGGGAAGTTGTATACAAAAAGTATAATAGTAGATTATTAAGCATAGTAAAGGATTACACATGAATATAGGAATAGTAACTAGACCAACTGTCACCACGAAATGGGGTGGTGACTTACGCGCATTGTATGCAATTGGAGATGGATTAGAAGAGTTAGGGCATAAAGTTTACTATGGTCCAACTGCAAATGAGGTTCTAAAAAGTGAGTATATCTTCTTGTCAAATACATGTTCGGATAATAGGAAGAACGCTGAAATATTACAAAAAAAGAATAAGTCTTACGGTGTTATTGGTTTTCACGAAGATTTTATTAAGTATTTTGGTATGGCAATGGCAGTACCAACTTACGTTGATGGGATGTTAAAAAAAATGAAAGATGGTGGCATACCTTATTCTATTGAGGCTTGGTGCTCTAGTCCTGAGGTACTACGCTATTACGCACAAAAACCAGCTAAAAACGGGTTTATAAATCAAAATGTTCTTGCTGACGCGCAGGCATGTATTGCTAACTCTCCAATGGAGAGGGATACTATGTTGCGTGATTCCCCAACCTGCAACGCCAACTCTGTATTTTGGGAGTTAGGACTAGGTGGAGATAATCCAGAATACTCAGATGAGTTCTTGAAGGTTACTGGTCTTAAAAAGGGTGAGTACATTTTACAAGTAGGGAGACTAGAAACTAGAAAGAACCAAATTTCTTCTGTACTAGCAACAAGGAATTTAGATATGCCATTGGTGTTTATCGCGACCACAGGATATCAGGAAAACTGGTATGACCCGATGGTTCTTGAATGTGCTAAGAGGTACAGAAAAGGGGATACCATTATCCTTCATGAGGCGTACGAAGATGCTGACTATGGAAATGGTACTAGAGTCATGAGAATGCCTAAGGGTAAGAGGCTTACAGATGAGTGTTTAGTTAGTGCATATCAAAATTGTGGTCTACACCTACACCCAGCCTTCTGGGAGTTGCCTGGATATACTTACCTAGAAGCGGCTAAATTAGGAGTACCAACCGTAGCCTCTTCCTGGGGTTCTTTGCCAGACTATTGTGAAATGGATGGAAACCCAAAAGAGATGGATGGCAGAATTAAGTACACACTACCCTATGATTTAAATTCGATTGAGGGTGCATGCAAAGAAATGTTTGGAAAGACATTTGATGCTTCTTATACGCATCCAATTTTTACTAGAACTAAGAAAGATGTCGCAACGGAGATAGCAGGAATATGCAAATTCGCGATGCCTTAAACAACGAGGTAATTACCCTAAGTGAAAGCATTGCTATCGTAGGTTCTAGTGATACGTTGTTGGATAATGAGTATGGGGATATAATAGACTCCTTTGAGCAGGTAGTTAGATTTAATAACGCATTGGTGTGTGGTTATGAGAAGCATGTGGGAAGTAGGACTTCTATCATAGTAGCAAACCCCCATGTTTTTGAGGATAGGAAAGGACATCACCACCAAAAGATTCGCAAAGGTAGTTTAGCCTACCATAAAAATAATACAGGTGAAGAGTCTGTTTTGGTTGAGGCTAATTCTTTTAGAGGGGTACTACAGAACCATGTTGTTTCTCGTGGAGTGCCTGCGTGCCCAACTGCAAGAAAGATACGAACAGAGCACACCGTGGGTTTTAGTTTTATTTTACACTGCGTACTCAATGGAATTAAGCCAGCAATGTTTGGATTTAGTATGGATATGACTCGTAGAGGGTCACACTATTGGGAAAGCAGAGATAGTGTTAATAAAATAGGTCACTCCCCAGGATTAGAGCTAGAAGCTTTGCTT
>Ga0080013_1002680_pt1 | contig 20347 bp, 11 predicted proteins | sample ETNvirenome_6_85_FD_69236 | JGI IMG/M metagenome (GOLD analysis project Ga0080013, IMG submission 69236) | Marine viral communities from the Pacific Ocean - ETNP_6_85 (SPADES assembly) (version 2) | ecosystem: Environmental > Aquatic > Marine > Oceanic | place: Pacific Ocean | collected 2013-06-19 | reverse complement strand
ATCATCAGTTACCTTGGGAAATCTCCCATTTTCACCAATTCTATCTAAAAACGCTCCTGTGATAAATTTATAACTCTTATTATCACATTCATCAATCAATTCACTTATTGGTTTTGGATAAACATGAAATTCATCATCATCCGATACAATCCACCAATCATCTGGTTTTAATAACTTTGTTTCATTATATAACTCTGTAACTCTTTCCCAATTAAATGGTTCTTCAAAGGTTTTTCTATGAATATCAATATTTAAATCACGAATGATTTCTTTGACTTCTGATAAAACTCTATCTTTGTCTGAAGACAAATACACCACCACAAAAATATCATCTACCATATCCTTATAATGGTTTAACATATGTCTTAACATTGTGGTGTTATGACCACAAACTGTAACTAAGTTTATGCTCATATTAATTTTTTACACGTATCATAAAAACTTTCAAACATAGGAAAAGTTTCTAAGAAGTTTTTTCCTCGTCTTATATCATATTCATCAATAAATTTTACAAAATCCATTCTAAGTTTTATTAATTCCATAACATCGTCATAGTCTGATTCTACCCAATCAACAACACGTCTTAACTTTTCTCTTTCAAAGTCATAAAATCCACCATGACCATGACCATAAATATAAGTATATTTTTCATCTGCAAATTTTGTCATTAATTTTACATCATCTCTAATTTTTTTAATCCACTCTGTAGGTAATATTCTACACGATAAAAATCTAGGATGTCTTAAATATGAAGTATCTAAAATAAGAGCATAATGTCTATATCGTTTTCCATTATAATGTTTCTTTTTCAATTCAAATACTCTTTTAATAACTTTATGATACGTTGGAACGCTTGTTAAATTATAAGTTGCCATGATAGTTGCTTCTGGTTTTTGACATTTGGTTAAAAACATATCTAAATTACTCCAAAATCTTTCAGTATCTAAACCATCTCTCATATATTCTGCCTGTTTTCCCCAAGATTCTATACTCGTAAATAAAGTAAAATTCCAAATTAAATCGTTATCTGTAATATACTTTACTTTGTCTATAAATTCTTCAATTAAATCTTGAGGTCCTGACAAGTTAGAATTAATAGACATTTCTAATCTTGGATTAACTTTTGGATTTTCTATGATATAATCTAAAACTTTAAATGTATCCTTATGTAAAAGTGGTTCACCTCCCGTAATCCTAAACGTATGAAGTCCTGGAAATAAATCTGGCCACCATTCCCAAAAAGCATCTCTGTATGGATTTGGTTGTGAAAATGGAATAGGAACAATATTTTCTCGTTCCATCCATTCTGTATTATTATACATTCCACTTGTTGGATAAGGTCCTTTTGTAGAGATTTCTTGTTGCCAATTAGAACTACTTTTTACGTCACAATAACCACACGCTTGATTACATTGATTACTAAATGATATCTCTACATATGGTGGATTAAAATTAGAATTAGGATCAGAATCTTTAATTTTATCAAAATATGGAAATGCCCAAGCCTCACCACTTTTCATAACTCTATCACTAAATGCTTTAGAATTAGCATCTTCCACATTCCAACAATAATCACATTCTTTAGGACGGCCACCTTTTAACATTGATGCCCTCAATCCCTTTTTAAGTTCTGTATTATGAAGTGCGGTTGGATTTTCTTCTAATTCTTTTAATGGAACTACATGAGGATATGGATGGTGACAAGAATGAGTCTGTCCAGTCTGTAAAAGAATACTAACTTGATTCCACTTTGCTAAACAAAAACCTTTACCAACTTGATTTAATTCTTCTCTTAAAAGTTTTTGATTTGCAAGACCATCAACACTTATCATGTCCCAAAACGTATCTTTACTTGCTAATTTTTCTTTGTCTTTTACTTTTTGTTCATAATGGTCTAAATTAATTCTTGCTCTAAATTCCTCGTCTACATCTCTAACTAATTCCTCACCCAATAATCTATTAAGTTCTCTTTTTATATATTCTGAATTATAATCTTTAAGACAGTCTTTTAAAATATATTTTTTTTCTAATTCATAAGCTAAGTAATCTTTTGGTAATACCAATCCCCTATCAAGCCAAAACTGATATCTCTCCTCCACTCCACCTTTATTAAGTTCACCAATCTGAAATAATTTTTGTCTATCTGGTAATTCTTTTTTTAATCTTTCCAATGTATCTAAAGACTGATAACTAATGAATTCTTTAGAAGAAATTCTTTTTTCAACATACGGACTCGAATGTAATTCATGTTCACTCAATACTTGTCTAATATTTGTTTCTTCTTGTGGATTTTTAAAAACCATACCTTTACATTTTTTATCTGTATATGATGATACATGCATTTCAGTACTTATAAGTTCCATTCTACATTCAAATTCATCCTTTGGACTGTTTAAAATTCCTCTTTTTCTCCAATGTTCTATCCTTTTCTCTGTAAAATCACTTGCATGATGTTCACATTCTCTCAATGCAACAATTTGAGATATTTCATCATCTACATTTAATCCTTCCATTGCAGAATAAAATTCTGGTAACCTTTCCCTAAGATAATCAACTCCCTCTTGTTCAAATATTTCACCAAGTGTTATTCTATATCCAAGTTCTGATGCAAAGGAATCAAATTTTTGAATTTTACATCTTTCAGCAATATATTCTTCATCATTATCTTTTACATATTGTAAACTAGCTACATCATCAAGTTCTTCAGTAATAGATTTATATGAATTCTTATATTTGTCATATACTGGTAGATATCTATCATCTAAATTCTTTATTATTTTCCACATTTCGTTTAATTTAATTAATATATAACCTATATCTGATAATTTTTTTGGTTTGAACCCACAGGATTCCAACTCTCTAAATCTATTGTGTACGAATTTGGTCGATAAATAATTTTTAATCTCAGGTTCTACCCAATCTTTATTTTCTAACAAATTCCAATGATCAAAATCTTTGTCAATTATTTTTTGTTCTTCTTTTGTAAAAGATTTATACATCTTTTTTCCTCAATAAAGTTAATCCTGAAGAAGATAACTTTTCAAATTTTTCTTTATAATCAAACAAATTAAATACTTCCCATTTATCACTAACTTCTTTTACAACCTCACTTGGTCCTGAACATTCATCATGTTCCTCACCATCGTATGTATCAAAATTATCCCAATATTTTCTATCTGTATCGTGTATTGATATAATTCCATTTTCGTTCATTATCGTAGAGTATAAATCAAAATCAAGTTTACAACCCTCGTAGGTATGGTCTGCATCTATATGTAAATAATCTATCTTAATATCTCGTTTTACAAAAAAGTTATAAAATGCATCTTCCGTAGTAGTGTTTAAAAATTTCGGATTAAACTTTTCCCGTAAAAAACTATCTTCATCAGACCAATCAACTTCACCATTAAAACCATTTGTTGCATCAACCACATAAACCTCACCATATTTATCTTCACCATACATTTGAGTTTCATTTAATTCGTGAACACAATCAACCATCAATCGTGGCACATATCCACCACCACTACCAAGACAAACACAAACTCGTGCCTTTAAAAAATATGGAATGGAAAAATACATAATTCCACTTCCCATATAAGTGTCGTTGGCACCATGAGTCCATCTATATGATACTGAGCCTGAATCTTGATTTCTTGTTATTGAATCGTAAATCCAACCACGATTTAGTATTGACATATAAAACCTACTATTATCCTTAAATAAATAGTTAAAAAATCTTTCAAATCATATTTTATTCTGGGTCTGAATTTGTTCCTTTATTGTGTACCAATAAACCACCTGCATAATAAACATCCAATGGTTCTACATCAAAGTTAATAACTTCAACTTCAAGTGATACATAATTAAGAAAATCTATTTTTACTAAATTTCCATTAAAATCTAATAAATGGTCTCCTACCTTTAATTCTGTAGGTTTTCTCCATGACCAAATATCATCCCTGTAAGACCAAAGATCATGTTCCGCTGTAACATTTACTTGAAATTCATTATAATCCTTTAAATCATATCCCTTTATATTCCAATAACCATCCTTATAATCATAAAACATCTGTTCAACTGTTGCAGTATCAGTTGATAGTGTACTCATATCATCAGTTGAAGTAAAAGTTTTCCACTCGTTATATCCTAAATCTTCATCAGGAAGGTTTGGTATAATTGATGATAAAATCTCATCCCCAACAGTTATATCTTCAATATCCTTTTCAGTTCCATCCGCCATTCTTATCATAGTTCCTGGTAAGAAACAAGCTATGGCTTGTCCTGCATAAGTATCTTGTATCTCAACTACTTTACTTATAGCAGTATTGTATCTTGTTGCGTGGTCATTGAATCCAAGATCATCACCATCTGAATCATTATACTTTCCTGTAATGGTTACATTGGTATCACCTATATTTGCTCCTTCCCATCTCTGGAAAGCTACAACATCTAATGACGGATATACACCAGTTGTTCCGGCATTAGGAGCTGTAAATTTTAATTTTAATGTTTGATTAACATTTGAAGAACCACTTGTATAAAAATCTTCTCTAAATCCAACCCATTGATCTGCGGCTCTAGCTATATTAGTCCATCTATCACCTGATGTTTGATGATAAGCACCACTAATATATGCTGTCATATTACTATTATCCTGGTCAGCGGTATAAACAGATGCTGTAATTTGATAAACAGAATTTCCCTTAACTGTAAATGATTGTTCAACATATGCACCATCTGATTTAAATTTTACAGCATTACCAGACTGTCCACTTGTATTCTTTTCTATCGTACCACTTTCTGTCCAATCATCAAGTAGAGTTGTACCAGTCCAATTCTCAAATTCACCATCTGTAACTAAGGTACTTTCCATCGAACCTGGGGTAGATACATCTGCTATTGCACTTCCAGTCATAAGTGCAGTAACCCCTTGGTATCTACTTGCTGGTATGTTAAATAATGATGAATTGTCGGTAGTCCAAGTGAAATTTCCAGCTCTTGTTGCTATACGAGATGTAAATAATGAATTTGCATTGGTAAAAGTTATCTCATAAGTTTCATTTGTTGATTCATCTACATATGCATAACCAGTTAATGAACTATCAACTGCACTTATATAAAAACCACCTATAGAATGGTCTTGATCAGCTGTGGTATTCCCAGCACAATCACTCATAAGTGTTTCTGACGTATAATCAGAATTTCCTGCAGCGGTTGCCCTTCCTAACTTTCCTAAACTTAAATTAGAATCTGCTGCTGGTGTAGCCAAAATTCTCTCCTATATTATTCTTCCGTGAGTTCTTCATTATTCCAGAGCTCTGTTGTATCAACTTCAGGATCTGAAAGTAAGTTATCCATTGCTTGACAAGCCGCCATATTTACTTCACATTTACACTCACATCTTTCATAATATGTCACACCAGTTAATTCACTATACCCTACCAAGATATCACCACAAGTGGCGTTATCACTCTCGTTAAATTGGGTACTATTACCATTAGTATCTGGTTCTGTATACAACCCAATCTTCTGTTCAAATGCGAGACCCGTACAATTCTCACAACACGGTCCCCGAGCTGGTTCTTCTGTCCAATTTCTTTCATCTGCCATTTTATTTCTCCTTTGAAAAATTTACATAAAAAAATACGTCTATCGATATATACGCGTATCGTTGTTATGTTTTACTACTTATAAATATCAATTGTTATAAATTTCCAAGTATTTATCTGCCCATTCTTCCTTATTGTCATATTGTCTACAATGATCTCTTAATCCATCTAAATAATCTTGTCTTTCTTTCTCTGATAACTCTGATATATTATGTAATTGTTCATCAAACTCTTTCTTATTGAAAGCTCTGAATGGATATTTATAGGTTACCGCCCAATCATGTTGTAATATAGGTAATTTACCATAATCTAATGATTGAAGTATAGAATAACCGAAAGGTTCGTGTAAATGACACGAATGACTTATTCCCCAATCCTCTCTATCAAAGAATCTATGTAAATTCTTATAATTAAATTGAATTAATTGTGTTTTTTCAAATTTTAAATTAAGATTATTCTTCCACCATTGAAAATCATTTACATCCGTAAATGCTATTGAATCCGTACCATCTAAATAATGTGGACACTTACGAGTTTCACATCGAGACGCGAATCCTACTCTATTGTTCATACACACTTTTTTATTTTGTGTAAACTCATAATAATTTGGTATATCAATAATATCGAATTTATCGTGTAACGGTGTTTTATTTATACCAATCCACATTACATTCTTTGCCCATCCAATTACTTTCTTTTCCCACTCTGGAACTGCAGAGAAATGTAAAAATCTTTTTAATCCTAAATCAAAACCAGCCTTTAATGATAAATCTAATGATACATGAACACATAATGATTCTATTTTGTCTTTATTATACTCAATTACTTTATGTGGTGTATAATATCCGTGTAAGATATGAATCCTTCTTGCATTCTTTAATGTTTCTTCAAACCCACGAGGATCATATCCTTGCCAAACAATCTCTATTGGACTATCATATTTAATTTTTACATTTTCAGGTCTACGGCGATGAATTAGTAACTTAGAAGGATAATCTAATTTAGGGGCTACCTCTCGTAACCAATTATTAACCCAAACATCACTTCCACCATAAACCATAGAACCACCGCCTGTAGTATAATATACATCATAACTCATCTATTTTATCACCTATTAAATATGAAATACATAAACGATTAACTTCTGTTCCTCTATTTAATTCTTTATATTCATCACCACCAAATGCAAATATAACACAATCACTCGGTTTAAAATTATGCTTTTTACAAAATTTAAGTTGTTTATCTCTCCATTTATTAACAGGATAATCTGGTGGAAAATGTGATAACAATTTCGTACCAAGATGTGCTGATAAATGACTATATTGTCTCCATTCATTATACATATGAATATTATCATCATAATACTCTTTCGTATATCTAATACCAGCGCGTATTCTATTAGATAAATGAAAACCTTTACTCAAACTAAATGTTATATCTTCAATACAATCATACTCTGTAAAATCAAAATTTATCCCTTCTCCAATAACATAATATGCACAATCTATCAATACAGGGACTTCCCATCTTTCACATTCATCCAATATTTCTCTCATCCTTGGATGTTCTTTACCATAATCTGAAAATGGTAAACTTATAACAACTGCATCATTTGTTTGAATATGGTCATCTTCCAAATAACACCACGTGTGAAACTTTTTCCAACTTGCTTTATGATAAAAGAACTCACCTTTGAAACATCTAAATCTTTTATCATGATTTCTCAACCAAAACGAATCAAACGTTTGACTCGTTCCATGTACATAAGACCTATGTTTATAGGAATTCAATCCTTTTAAATTATTTAATTTAGATGCTTTAATATATTTATCAAATTTATCTACAAAAATTTCACCAGTATTTGGAAATGAATACTGGTCTGTAAGAATCACATCAGTTAAATCCTTTAATGACTCTTTCCAAAAGTCTACAACTTCCAAATCGGGAACTGCATTTCCACCTTTATATAACTTAACTTCTTTCATGGTCTTTCTCCTTCTAACATTTTTTTTTAAAACTCCTTTACTATAAATACTTTTCCTTCAATTTTTCATAAATACAATTTTTATCATATTCTTTATATGGATCCAATCCATCATATCGCCATCGGGAAGCCCATAAATGAATACAAACAGATTCTTCATGTATAGATGTTCCATCTACTATTTTATAAATATCAGACCAATTAGGATAAGAAAAAATTTCAGGTTTTTTCACATAATCCATCAAACCAAACTCTCTTACTTTATAATCAAATAAAATAGGACCAATATCACCATGATTTAAATCATCTTTATTTCTTGAATTTACCTCATCTATTAATTCTTTAAATAAATGTTCCCCTTTATCTTTACTATACATTAATCCAGTAGCTACTTTTAAATTTCCTTCATAATCTATTTCACTCGCAAATACAAATCGTTTACTCAAATCAAAATCTTTCAATAAAACCATATCGGTGTCTACCCATAAACCACCCTTTTGAAATAATAACTCATATCTAAATAAATTAGAAAATGCAGATGGTGAACCTTTATTTAGTCCTCTTTTATAAACAAATATCTCTGATTCATTTAGAACTTCATTTCCATCTAAAATATTTACACCACTTGGTATATTATTAACATCATGATAAACATAAAGATTATATTTTATATTATTTTTTAAAAAAGATTTTATAGATATAATTTGTAGTGGAGATAATTCTTCTCCAACCCATAAACTATTAACTTCATTCATTAAAAACCTCTAAATATTTTTCAGTCCATTCTTCTCTATTATCATACTTTCTCAAATAATCTCTTAAATCTACAAGAAAATTATTTCTATTCTTTATAGTTTTAATTGCGTTATAACATTCATTAAACTCTTCCTTGTTTGATGCTCTAAATGGATATTTTAATTTTGGTGCAACTTCCGTTGTCCAATAATTAACCCATACATCAGACCCACCTGCTACAAGTGAACCACCACCTGTACTATAATAAACGTCATAATCTTCCATTTTTATATAAAAATTGTTATAAGATTTCCCGATAATCCAGATGGGCCAGCAGAAACTGCCCTGTAATTTATGCCTCTCCCATAATTTTGGGAATAAAAATCCGGACTATAATTCCAATAGCCGGCTCGGCCGTTTCCCTTATCTGCATTTGTAAAATCATCAAATGGTTTACCAGCTGCTCCGTGTCCATTTGAACCTGGTGTTATTCCAGATTTACCGGGGGATGCAGCATCTGCTGAAACATTTGCAAAATGGCCAGAAGAAAGTGTTCCTAATGGTCCACCACTACTTGGTGTTCTATTGCTTGTAATAAGAATTACTACTCCTCCATTTCCAGGAATTCCAGCAGCACCACCGCCACCCTGTCCACCATAACCGTGACCCGAGCCAAATCCATACTCTGCCGTCGATAAGTCAGCAGCACCACCACATCCGCCGTCACCGCCTGAACCAGCATGGCCGCCGTTTGCTTGAATATAACACTTATATGTACCGGAATCATAAAGTGCAAGACGACCCCCTTCAGTTTGTCCCGTAGCTCCATCTGGAGCTACATCATTTCCATATTTTGCTCTATTATAATCAATAACTGGTGTAACTATCATTGCAATTCCGCCATTTCCGCCATTACCACCAGCACCACCGCCACCTCCTCCGGTAAAATATACATCTCTAGTGCCATTGTGGTAATCCCAAGTTTCAGATGTTCCACTTGCTCCTCCTGTACTTCCTCCGTTTCCAGCATTTGCTGCTATTCTATATGGAGTATCCGATGTACCATATAGGTCTCTAAAAGTAGTTAATAAATGTGGGTCTATGGATCTTAACTTTGTACTTGCATTTGCAGCAGTTCCCGTAGCTCCAGTACCTCCTCCTGAGGGAGATGTTTGTTGTCCATCCCCGTAGTAGGACATAGCTGCAGCTCCTGGTTGCCCTTGCTCTCCCGATACTCCATCTCGACCATCAAATGTTAAGTTGGTAGTGGAGAGTGGGCTTGGACCAGGATTTCCTGGAGATCCTGATGCACCTGGTTCATCTGTTTTTGTTCCCAAATCTGCTGCATCACCACCTTCCTTTCCAGCAACACCAGATGGTCCTCCAAGTAAATTATCAGTAGCATCATTTGTATGACCTGCTCCACCAGCTCCACCAGCTCCACCGTCACCGCCAGGGACGGTGCCATTATTCAGGTTCGGCGCCGCGGATCCCGCAGTACCAGTCACACCGTCACCGCCACTAGATCCATTTGCATGAAATTTTACGTACCCGTTAGGATGACTTGAATTACCACATATAAAAATACCTTGTTGTACGAAAAGTCTATATCCATTTAAATCCCAATGTATCCATATATCATAACCACCGCCGGTGTTGGAGTAAGTACCAATAATTAATCTTTTAAGATAAACATCTCTATTCTGTGTAATTTTTCCATTTTTATAATAATCTCCCAGATCACCATCTGGACCACCTCCACTCGAAAATGATAGAAACGCATCACCATAAATTCCATCATCTATGTAACCCTCAGCATTGCTATTCGTTACCCCTTTTGTTCCATCTGTTATATCAACATCATTTCCATCAAAATATTGAATTCTCCAAGGTTGACCATCATAAAATCTGTTTATATATAACGTTCCATCAGATCCATCTCCAAATATTTTTTCTGCAGCTATAACAAATTCATCACCACCACGAACATATATTCCTGTTCCTCTAATTTTACCATCACCACCAAATGAAATTTCTGCGTCTTCTCCTGTATCTGCAGATGCTCCTGCGTAAAATGCACTTACACTACCAACATCTGCGTGAGCCGCTGATTGTTGTACTAATCCTATAATTTTATCATCATATGTACTGGATATTTTACTATCAGCTATTGTCCATCCACCCGTACCACCTATGAAACCAGTAGTTGCAGTAATTGCTCCTGTAATAGTCAAACTACCATCACCATCATATACTAATGAATTTGTAGAATCACCTATTCCAAAAGTATAATAATCTCCTTCTCTTCCTAAAAAGAATCCAGCAGTTGTGTCGGCAGAATCATCTTTACCAGTAGTTTTAATAACACCACCACCATTTAAAGTAATACCACCACCAGTTATTGTTGTTCCTGCAATTAATCCTGCTTGAGCAGTTCCTTGTGAATTGGTATTATCAACATTTTCAAGACCAACATCAGTAGCAGATGTTCCCGCTTGTATATCTCCTGTAGAATCTTGGTTTGACGAAGCACCTAACCCCGCACCAGTTACAACTGTTGATGCTGCTGTTCCACCTATTGTTACAGTTCCAGCAATTGCTGCTGTTCCATCAGTATTAAGTACAATTAACTCGGTATCGGTATTACCAGCAGCATTCCTACTTATCATAGAAAGTTTTCCAGCGTTGGATACCTCTAACCTTGTTTTGGCTGCAGCTTTAGCACCAATCCTCATAGTAGTACCAAAATGTGAAACTCCAGTACCTGGATCAGCTACTGTACCGTCATTAAAAATTGTCATTCCAGCAGATCCCATTACTGCTTTGGTATTAATATCATCTCCATATGCAGTAAATCCAGCATCATAAGCGGTTGCTTTAAGAACATTCGCCGTATAAATTGCCATACCATCAGCGTTTATTACTACTCTATCATTAGCACTTGCCCCATATAAAGTAACAGTACCACTTGTAAATGTTCCTGTAGTAACACTATTGTCTACCATTGTCATTCCACTACTATTAATTCGAGAATAAGTTGTTGCATTATCTCCATATAAAGTTACAACTCCACCAGAGAATGTACCTTGTGTAAAACTATTATCTACAATTGTTAAACCACTACTATTAACTTGAGTATACGTTGTTAAGTTATCTCCATAAGCAGTGAATCCAGCATCATACATAGATGCTTTTAAAACATTAGCCGTATAAATTGCTAACCCACTACTATTAAGAACTATTCTATCATTTCCACTTGCCCCATATAATGTAACTGTTCCTGAAGTAAATGTTCCTGTAGTAACACTATTGTCTACAATTGTCATTCCACTTGAATTCATCGTAGTATAAGTTGTTGAATTATCACCATAAGCAGTTACACCAGCATCAAGTGCTGTTAATCGTGTAACACCACCTGAAGTAACAGTCATTCCTGTATTATTTATAACAACTTTGTCACTGGAACTTGCACCATATAATGTTACTGTACCACTCGTGAATGTTCCAGTAGTTACAGAATCGTCTACCATTGTTAAACCACTTGAATTAACTTGGGTGTACGTTGTTAAGTTATCTCCATATGCAGTAAATCCTGCATCGTATGCAGATGCTTTAAGAACATTGTTTGTGTAAATTGCCATGCCATCAGAGTTTATAACTACTCTATCATTAACACTCGCCCCATAAAGAGTTACTGTTCCACTTGTAAACGTTCCTGTTGTTACAGAATCGTCTACGATTGTTAATCCCGCTGAAGTCATTGATGTATAGGTTGTTAAATTATCACCATAAGCAGTAAATCCTGCGTCAAGTGCACTTGATTTAAGAACATTATTTGTATAAACAGACATACCTGTATTATCTATCACCACTCTGTCATTAGAACTTGCTCCGTATAATGTAACTGTACCACTTGTAAACGTTCCTGTTGTTACAGAATTGTCTACCATTGTTACTCCAGCTGAAGTCATTGATGTGTAAGTTGTTGAGTTATCACCGTAAGCGGTAAATCCTGCGTCATAAGCAGATGCTTTAAGAACGTTTGCTGTGTAAATTGCCATACCATCAGCATTTATTACTACTCTATCATTGGAACTCGCCCCATAAAGAGTTACTGTTCCTGAAGTAAATGTTCCCGTAGTTACAGAATTATCTACCAATGTTACCCCAGATGAATCAAATGTTGCGTAAGTGGTTGTGTTATCTCCATAGGCAGTTATACCACTTGCATTTAATTGTAACTTTACATTTGCTGCTAAATCATCAACACCATCATAGAACTTTGTAGTAGTACCATAATCTGCTACTAAAAATCCTGATGCAACTCCACCTGAACTCCATAATCCCATTCCACCACTATCAAGAACAACTTGTGTTTCCATTGTGTCAATAGCCGTTTGAGCAGTTGCGGCATTTGTAGTTGCCGTGTTAGCTTGGGTTTGGGCAGTTGCGGCATTTGCAACTCCTGTATTTGCTGTGGTTTGTGCATTCGATGCCGATACGGCCGCTCCTGCTGCATAGGCCGCTCCTGCTGCGGTCGCGGAGGTTTCTGCCGCTGACGCGGATGCGGTTGCTCCAACACCAACAGCAGACGCAAAACTTTGTGCGTTACTCTGTGCCGCTCCTGCTGCGGCCGCTCCTGCTGCGGTCGCGGAGGTTTCTGCCGCTGATGCGGATGCGGTTGCTCCAACACCAACAGCAGACGCAAAACTTTGTGCGTTACTCTGTGCCGCTCCTGCTGCATTAGAACCACTTGTTACCGCATTAGTTGCTGCTGTATTTACATCAGCTTGTGTTGCAAATCCTGAACCACCTGTGATTGTTATACTACCCGCAACTGATAAATTACTTCCATCCCAAACTAATTTATCTCCTAAACTAAAATTACTACTACTATCTAAATAAAATCCTGTATTACTATTATCATGTGTTCCAGTTCCAGTAAATAATTTACCTGATTGCATTTCTATACCAGCAATAGAACCTGTATTAGCAACTATAGCACCTTCTAAATATACATTCTTTGAATATAATCCAAATTGACCAGCTGGATTTGTACCATGTAATCGAGCTGAACTTAAACCACTCAAATCCCCAAGTCTTGCCTTTAAATCTACATCATAAATATTACTACCAGTTCTCTCCACTATATCAATATATGGTGTATATGGATCATTTGGATTAGCATTTAATCTAATATAACCAGTTCCAATTTTACCAGTTGATACTATTACTTGACTTCCACTATATGTCTGAGCACCTCCTGGAGATTCACCTAATGATCCAGAATCACCAACCCAACTTTCACCATAACCTCTTTGAACATAAATCTGTCCACTATAATCTACTTCACTACTGGGATTAAATCGAGAAGCACTTTCAACTAAAAAATATTCTGTTCCAAATCCAGTTGAATGAACTTTTTTAGCGGAAAGTATTTCTCCTTCAATAAATCCTGTTACATTTACAACTGACATTGTAGTATCTGCTGCTGCATAAAACCCAGCTGGATTATCTATAGATGAAGTTAAGGTAGTTGAATTTGCTACATATAACTGTCCACCAACTGCATTGACTGTTTCTTTCTCAAATACAGCAGTTGAAAGTGTACCACGAATTCTTGCGTTTTCTACTTCAAGAAATCCTCCCGATGCAGCAGTTAATCTAAATCCACTTCCAGCAACATTACTTGCAAATCCACTTGATTCAATAGTACCATCCTTTCGGATAATCATTTGTCCCCCAGTTAATTCTTCTGTACCGAGTTCCCATCCAGCTATATTACCAGATGATGCTTTTAAGTATCCTGCATTCGTAACACTAAATGGTGCGCTTCCAAAAGTTGCGTGACCCATATGTATTCCACTTCCAGGAGTAAGTGCTACAGTTGTAGTTGTACTACCACCTGTAAGCGCTGTGGCTGATAATGTAAATCCACCTATAGTTCCTGACGTAGCTTTTAATACACCTGCATTTGTAACACTAAATGGTGCACTTCCAAATGTTGCATGACCCATTTGAATACCTGTGCCTGGAATTAATTTAATAGTGGTAGTAGTACTACCAGCAGATAAACTATCTGAAGCTAATGTCCATCCACCTACTTTTCCACCAGTGAATAATACTTGTGAACCTGTTATTTGTCCACTATGTTTTACATTAAATTCATTACTTGAACCTGCAGTAAATGCGTATGTTTGTCCAGTTGGATGGACACCAATTCCTGTAGATGTTATACCAGTAGTTGCTATTGTAAATCCAGCAATTTTACCACCAGTGAATAATACTTGTGAACCTGTAACATCTCCATCAGCCGTTACTTTAAACCGACTTGAAGAAATAAATAAATTAGTATTATCTGTACCATCATTTCCTGTTGCAGAACCACTTAAAAAGAAATTACTGGAATAAATTGCATCACTACTAATACTAAATCCACCAATTTCACCTGCTGTGGCGGTAATAGTTCCTTGCATTGTAGTATTACCAGCATTATCAAGATAAAATCCTGAAGAACTTATTTCTAATAACCCATTAGAACCACTTACATATTGACCAGCACCACCTAAGAAAAAATTTGATGAACTTAATATTAAATTAGTACCATTAAATTCTACTCTTTGACCATCTGCATCTCCCGCTCTGAAATATCCACTATTCCCAATCCAAACACCATCTCCTATATTAAGGTCGGTGGCACTTCCCATCTCTATCGCGTCACCGGCGCGTAATGCCATACTTGTTGCAGTTAAATCATCACCACTCACAGTCCAACCAGCAATTTTACCACCGGTAAATAATACTTGTGAACCTGTTACATTACCACCAGCAGAAACTTTAAATGCACTTGATGAAATAAATGATGCTGGATCTGATGTATCTGCGGAAGCAGATATTCTCCAATATGGTGAATAAGCTAATGATGCACTTTCTATATCTGCTCCACCAATTTGTCCAGTAGAAGCAGTTATCTGTCCTTCAAATACTGCCCCACTTGCTATAAGAATACCAGTACTATCTACTGCAAAATTAGGACCAAATTTGACATAATAATTTGTAGTATTTCCTTGATCTGCAGGTGTAAAATCAATATAATATTCATCCCTTTGAATATCAAATGTTGCCGAACTATCAGTATCAGGTCCCTTGTCGGACATATATAATGCTGCCCCAGTAGCGTCTAATGTAGCATTACTACCACTTAATTTACCATCTTTAATAATCCAATCACCAATGTTACCGGCATCTGCAGTAACTGTTCCTGTCATAGTAACATCACCACTCGATGATACATGGAAATTAGATGAACTTATTTCTATATTTCCCCCACTACCACTTATAAATTGTAGACTTGGATCACCAACAAAGAATGCATTTGCTCGAATATCAAGTTCAGCTATTGGTTCTGTTCTATATCTTAAATAACTGCCACTATGTGCTACAAGGTCTAAACCAACTCCATTATATTCATCTGTTCTATGAGATAAAACAGATCCACTATAAATCATAAATCCAGGTCCACCAGTTCCTGCAGATGCACTTGTAAATCCTGAATATCCTATTGAACGAATAAATCCAGAACTAACTCCAGCTAATTCAATACCAGATCCAAGTGCACTACCAATAACCATTGAACCACTCAATATATTATCAGTTCCACCTATTGAAGTATTTTCACCTGTGAAACTCTGAGCGTCACTAAAAATAATTGAATCAGCTATATTATTATTTACATCATAAAACTCTACTAAAAATCTTAAACTATCAGGTCTTGTACGTAATTGTGGTACTGGTGCAGTAACTCGTACATAATCAGGATTAAATGCAGTATCAGTAGATGCTTTAACAGAAATATCTGATACATACCATTCCCCAGATGGAACTTTAAATTGTATTTTTCCTGTTCCAGTATTATCAGCTATAAAATCTCCTGAAATTACTCCGAAATTATATTCCGTTACTCCTGTTGGGAAATCAGGAACTTTAAATTTTTGAGATCCCCAATGAGAAGCTTCAATTGAACTTTTATTAAATGCATCTCCTTTAACATAAACTAAAAACTCACCTTTATTTGATAAAGCTCCATTACTATCTTTTTTCCCTAATTTTTTACCATATAAATTTGCTCTAACAGTATATAAATTTCCTGCTATAAAATTTACATCCTGAATAAGGTCTACTCTTAAAGTATCTTCGTATTCTTCATTATCACCAGAAACTTTCATAGCATTTTGAATATAAGATGAATCATAAGTTATAGTAGTTGAACCACCATTTCCATCTTTCCCTTGATATAATTCCCAATATTGTTGTAACCTTGTAAGACTAATAAAATATCCCATATTACCCAATAAAGTATTTTCATTATTATCAAATAAAACTTCAGAACTTTCAATTGGAGAATCATATATTTTTTCAAAGTCTCCAAGTGAACCATCACTTTTTACATAAACTTTAATCTTATGAACATCACCAGAAAATGTTCTTAAATCTGATAATTGTATATCTGCAAAAGAGAAATAATTTATATATGATATAGCTTGAACTGGTAAGTCTTGATAACTCCCTGTAATATATTGACTGGCTAAAGGGGCGGGTACAAGAGTAGGTGGTGTAGTTCGAGTATCATTAACATAAAAAACATCTTTAGGTACAAAAGTAGTTTCATTTAACACTTTCATTACAGAAGAAGTATAAGGTGTTGTTACAGAATGATAAGATTCCATAGTAAATTTTGACGTGTCTACTTGAGGATCATTTATAGTTATAATGTTACCAACATATAAACTATCTACCTTAGATGTACTATCAACAGATATTACATAATCACTTGGAGCTGGTGAATTTGTTTGTAATAAATTACCTATTGATCCTATATGTCCTCGTCTACCAGTAAGTTTAGTTAACGCTTTATTTTCTTCTATTATAGATAATTTTGATTTATTAAGAAAATCTAATTGTGGATAAGACGCTGGAGTTTGTAAACCACCAGCACTTGTATTAGACTCGGGTACTATAGGATTTAATTCTTGTCTGGGTTCACCACTTCCTGTTAAATAAGTAGTATATGAAGAACCAGTTGTAACATTTACATGACCACTAAAAGTTTCACCTACAGTTATTCTTGGTTGTTTATAAAAAAGAATTGGTTGAGAATTTACAGCTGCACTATTAATTGTAATACTCTTTGACCACCTTACATTATAAACATTCTGCCATTCTGTTGGAATAGGATCATCTGATGTATCTGGATCAAGTTCACCAACTACATATAAAGTAGCAGGACCTGGTTCTATATTTTCGTATACTTCAATTGAAACACGTCTTAAACCACCCTCCCAGTGATTACGAACTGCTTCAGTATAAATAACTTCTCCAGTTAAATCATGAACTAATTCAAATTTTACTTCAGTTTTAGCTTTGAGATATCCTTGTGGAGAACCACCTATAAGAAAACTACTTTTCCCTTGACTGATTACTGAAGGGCACTCAAGAATCCGAAAATACTTCGAATCTGGTTGTGTATCTTCTATTAATACATCGAGATTTTTTAATCCTAAATATTCATTTTCACGTTTTACTACGCTCAATTGTTATCTCCGAATAGATTTATTCATTAATAAATATCGTATCTGGAAATAATAGTAGAATTTTTCATACTCTTTTATGATTTTTTTATGAAAATATCTATTTATTAGTAAGGAGAATTAAAATGGATAAATTTGTAGATTTAAAAATTAGAAAAAGATATAAAGAACTTCTCAAGGAATACTGTAAATATAATGGACTTAAAATGTATGCGTTAGTAGAACAACTAATAGAAAAAAATTGTTCCATTCATAACCCAAATAAACGAAATGTTTTAAGGTCAAATGAATCGGCGTAGAAAAAGAAAAATAGTTGAATATTTATGTGGACATCGTAAATCTCCAACTCAATACAATTGGTGGATTAGTGAATTTATAACTGGAAAAGAAAAAAGTATTTGGGATTTAAATCAAACCTTTTGGAAAGAAACAAATAAATGGTATGTTGATTATTTAAAAGGAAAATATTATTCGAAAGTGACAAGCTTAACAAAAAAACAAGATATAACTATTCTACCCAATCACGAAAAAAGAGGAAAATATAAATGGGAATTAGATCATATTATCCCAATAGCACATGGTTGGCGCAAAAAAATATCCCCATATATTATCGGGGACATTTCTAATTTACAAATGTTGCCGTGGCGAGAAAATCTATTAAAATCTGATAAATTGCTCTCTAACTAAACTTAGAAGGTAAAGAAATATTACTAAAACCACCAGTCTTAGTAATTTCGAGCAATGAATCAACTGTATCTCTCATGGATTCAATATGAGATACAATGAATGCAAATTGGAATTGAGATTTAAGATATTGAAATAACATATAAACAGAATTAAGGTTATCTGAATCCATATTACCAAATCCCTCGTCAATAGCTAAGAAATTAGCACGTGGTAAATTACAGACATTGATTAAACCAACTCTCATTGCAAGACTTGATATAAATCGTTCCATACCACTACTCAATTCAAGAGGCCATATATTATCTTCATCGTAAGCAAGATAAGTATTGATATTTTTACCATCCATTTCTAATACGATACCAAAATCTACCATCTGTGCAAGAATATCATTGACTTCACCCTCAATCGTAGGTAAGGCCTTTTCTATAAGTTCGTATGGTACACCATCTCGTTTAACAGCATCCATATAATATTCATAGGCCTCATATTTTGTTTCTAAATCTTCTACCTTGTTCATAGTTTCCACAATAGTTTTCTTCTTAGTTCTATTAATTTGTATTTCACCATGAATAACTTGTATCTTATTATCTATTGTTTCAACTTGGTAATCTAAATCATCTACAGAATTTTTAAGATTATCAATTTCTTCTTCTACTTGTTTATTATAAACAATATCATTTTTACTTTCGTGATATTTTTCTATTCTTTCTTCTGTAAGTGTAATCTGATGAAGGGTATTTTTCTTTCTTTCTTTTAATAGAACCTCTTCTGATTCTAATTTATTTTGACTTATATCAATATTTTTTAATGCTTCCATTGACCTGTCAAAATCAACTTTAGTATCATGAATATTTCCCATATCTTCAATTTGTAAATCAAGATAATCTAAATTAGAAACGTATTCACCGGCCATCTTTTTATCTTCATCTAACTTCTCATTAGTTGCGATTGCATCTAATGTAAAAGGATTGCTCATACAAAATTCACAATCTTCATCCCATTCTAAAATACCAAGTTTTTCTATTTTATCTAATTTATTACGAACATCAATTTTAAGTTTATCTATTTCAATTCTTAATTCTTTTTTGTCATCTTCTAAAGTTATTAAATCAAGATATTTTTTATTAATATCTTTATCAACATAATCTTTAATTCGATGTTTTAACTCAACAATTTTAGATTTATTTTCTTCTTTGGTTGCACCTACTGAACCTAATCGTATATCCATTGATTCAAGTAAATCTTCATAACCTATTTTATCTTTACTTAATTTTTCAATGTCAAGAATAGATTCATCTACTGGTCGTAACTTTTTAGTTAAATTAAGTACTTGATTTGAAAACTCTCTCTTTTTTGTTGTTAATGTTTTCTTTTGACTTCTTAAATCTTTCTGAACTACTTTATATTGAGTATCATTTTTTTCTATATCTGCCAAATCCACATCATAATCTGTTTTTCTGAAATCTTTTAATATGGCCGAAATATCAGATATTTCTTCGTGTGCTAATGTATAAAGTTGGTCAAAAATTCCCATTCCCATAAACTGAGCTAATAAATCTTTTCTTTCTTTTTGAGTTTTATCAATAAATACTGTAGAATTGTTCTGTAAAGATAATGCCGTTAAAACAAAGTCCTCATAAGAACCAATAACTCTACGAATATTTGCATTTGTCGTTCTTCGTTGATCACCATTCAAAGAAACTCTATCATCACTATCATCAATCATCCAAAAATCAACA
>Ga0080013_1002679_pt1 | contig 20354 bp, 15 predicted proteins | sample ETNvirenome_6_85_FD_69236 | JGI IMG/M metagenome (GOLD analysis project Ga0080013, IMG submission 69236) | Marine viral communities from the Pacific Ocean - ETNP_6_85 (SPADES assembly) (version 2) | ecosystem: Environmental > Aquatic > Marine > Oceanic | place: Pacific Ocean | collected 2013-06-19 | reverse complement strand
TAACCGAACTTTGGTCGCCTTGCGTAAAGTCATAGTTAGTGCCGTCTGTGGCAATCAAATTCACTTTATCGCCAGCATTAAGTTCGGTGTAATCTGTAATGGTGATTGTTGCGGTTGCGAAAGTGCTGGTTTGAGCCTGATAAACAACACCGCCCACACAGCTCGCGGTATTGAAATTCAACATCTTTTTGTTAATTAATGTATGCTTGAGATTATCTTTGAGTTCATAAGTCTCGTTGTTTGAATAAACATTTAGTCTAACGAGCTTATCATCCATATGAAAGCAGCGATATACATTTCTAATTGCTTTCTCTGTTCCTTTACTCTTGAAAATATTTGTCAGGTTATTATAAAAATTCAGATAAATAAGATTCTTTGTTTCAGTTAAGTCCCCCTCAAATAACATTGTGGGAGTTCTGTTCATAAATCTTTCTAAAACAGTCGAGTCAATGAATATCTCTGGCATATATAGACCAAGTGACTGTGGCAAATGTTGTGCAAATGAAATCGGCGTGTGGGACGCGCTTGTATAATTCAAGTGCTTAAAGCTTGGAAGCGCCTTTATTTGTAGTCTTAGTTTATCAAAATAAGCGCCTATGACATGCGATACCATTTCAATATTGTTATCGTAAGGATAAACAAAATCTGAACCATCGGAGGTTTCTTGTGCTTCAACAACCCAACTTGGGATTAAACTCTTAAAAGAGGAGTTGTTACTGTGGTCGTGGGCGGTGCCTTTCTCCAATAGAGAATCCCGAAGGGTTACTATATCTGGATGGGAACTTTTCACGATGGGGTCTTTAAACTCTGCAGCCGATGCTGTTGATTCAATGATCGCGGATCCCGTCGCCCTGCCGTAAGTACCGTAAGTTGACGCGGGGGAAGTGTTGACCGTCGAGTCATAACCCACCCAGTTACCATTAGACAATCTGCCGCTATAGTCCAAAACACTGTTATCCACGCTCGCAGTGCCTGTTATACCCTCGTTAAATTTATAATACAGCCCAAGGGTCGTGTTAGAAATATCTGTGTTTGTACCGCCTCTTACGTGCGTAAACCAGTTTTTGCCAATCTCGTCGGATGTGCGCGCAACTTTCCAAAAACGGAACTCGTCCAAAGAGGCGCTTAGTTTGCCGGCGCCGGCCGAAGTCTGACCGAAGCCGTATGCTGACGTCTTTAGGGCACCAATTCGACCACCCATTGCTCCGGCGCTTGTTTTTGATGGTAGTGTCCCGATGTTGGCGACGTTGATGGTCGTGGAGTCCAAGGCGCCTGTTATATATAATTTTGTAAGAAATTTACTACCAGAATTTTGCATGGTAAGGGCATAGTGCTTCCAAGAACCATCACCTACTGTTCCTTTTGTAACTTGGCTACTTCCTATGTGCTTTTCCTTGAAGTTATTACTACCGCTAACGATAGTTATTATAAATGCCGAACTAGGGCTTCCAACGGATCCGGCGGGGCCGTTGGCGCCACTTAAAGCAAGAGTTAAGCGGCCATAATCATGCTCGCCTGTAGCCTCACCATTCCAAATATCAAAAATGACTTCTTTGTGGGTCTGGATTCCTTCACCCCACGCACTTTTCTTAAGCCAGAATTCAATTGTAACGCCTTTATCAAAATTACATTCTAAATTAGATTCCCGAGAGCCAGTTCCATAATCTGATTCAAGGCCGGCGTTTGTATAGAGGTCATCGTCATAAATATTTGAATAAGCTCTTTTTGAAGTTTCATCATCCGGAAACAATGTCGATACAGAGCTTCCAGAAGTGGTGACACCCAAAGATGAAGACCATTCTCCAACGATACCTATGGTATGCGGGCCTCCTGTAAATTCAATATATTCTTGATTATCTGGCAAACCGTAGCCGGACTTGATCTCGTCCTGGGATCCCCACCCATTAGCGCTAAAGCGAGCAAAACCATTCGTGCGAGGATAAAGGTTATTAAATACGTATTTTTCAATATCTAATGATTTATTATAAAACTCAGTAACTTCATATTCAGAGCCATCGTAGGGATAATAGTCGGCAATCCTGTCCATTGCAGATTTGTAATATACCTGCGCTGAGCCAAACTTGGCGAAGTTTACTGGATTAGAATAGTCTATTTGTGGGACAAATGTCTGTTGCTTCGTAGATATCGCGGAAACATTTTCCGACGACTCAACATCTTTAAACGCCTCTTTCAAGTCTGTGTTGGAAAGATAGTTGCGCGATGAATCAACAGATTCAAAAAGCTTTTTAATACTCATAGTTCTCTACTCTGAACTTAAATCTATCAGGCTGTTCAACCCAGGAGTTAAGAGCATTGTCGTAAAAAGAGAATTTAAATGCGTAGGCATACCCAGGCTCTAGTAAGTCCATATCAAAGTCAAAATAGTTTCCTGAAACATCATACGATAGCACAGTCTGTAAATCACTTCCGGTTCCATAAGGCACAGCAGTGTATGCATCCAATACTCTATAAACACTATAGGACGCGCTCACAATGGTAGTTGTCGGTGGTGTAGAATTAGCCACCGTATATATTGTCGGATTCCAGAACTTGTCTCTGATATACAAGTTAAACCTTGCAATTTCATTAGCGCGATATTTATCTCTAAGGTTTGTGAGGCTCAAATAATAAGACGGGCGCTCAACTCTTCCTTGTGCCTCAAGTATTATAGGACTGATGGTGCCCGTAAAAAATTGTATGTCGGCAGTAACGGCATTTGCAGTGAGAAGGCTGCCAGTCCACCACACATCATATATACTCTCTAACAGCGTTGCGCCGGTGAAAGCAAAAGAAGCGCTATAAATACCAGTAGACACAATACCGCCCGTTACAACAGTCGGATAACTCGTACGCACATTGGCGTTATCGCCGCCATCACCGTCAGCAGACAGAACCTGAATACTACCAGTGGTACCAGAAACTGGCATATCAGAAGGCGCTACGTCGTCGCCATCGCCGCCGCCCTGGTTACTGTAAAAGCCGCCAGTAGAGCCTGAAAAAAGACTCACATAAACACGCTTGTGTGTGCCCAAGTTAGGAATATCCGCTAAGTTACCACGAACATAATTGTAAAAGTAAATGGTGTTTATATTATCGGCGGCGCTAGCTAGTGAACTACTATAATAAAAGTTAGCGCGATCATCTTTTACTGATGAATTCCAGCGCGCCTCGATCACCGGACGTTTGAAAAAATATTCTGTATTGCGACCAAAAAATCTCTTAGTAAAATATGATTTGGTTGAGCCGCTTGGGTTGTAAATAACACTTTGTGTGCTGTCTTCGGACCCTTTGTCAAGTTGGCCAGGAATGCGCTTGGTCAAAGTATTTGCAGTGCCCGAATGGAACGTTTCATAACTTGCCGATAAATGAACACCTACACCGTAATTTGAATATGTCCCTGCAATCCACTGTTCCACAAGCGGGGTAATATCTATTTCTAAGTTTTCCAAGCCGGTTGTCAAAGTCTGCGTAAAAGTGTGTATTTCGGTATCAACTATCCCAGATACAGTTCCTCCTGTTAAATAAGAACCTCCAGCCAACACAGCATTGCTAATGTCCTTCCAAAAAGCCGAGTTCGAAGCGCTCATCCAGTTTGAGCCTTCGTTGCCCACAGTTAAGTCTTGATAGTTTTCCAAGTCCAGTCCATCGCCCTCTTGCCATGATTGTGAAACCGCTAGCACAGTTAAAGTATAATCTCTAGGCACCGTCTTGGAGTGTTCTGCATTGTGCATACGCAAATAAAAGCTAACACTTCCGCTGGCTGGCACGTCACCGTTGGTCCTGTCAGAAGAAATGTCCGTCACGGGAAACTTGATAAGAATTCTGGAAAGCTCTTGCGAGCTTGTCGTTACACGGCCATAGATTGAAAAAGTTTCTAATACGTCGGAGGCTCCGGCATTAGCGCCGGTACCTCGTGTTCGTAAGTTTGGCTCGTAAGCATTAACTATGGTGTTGTCAGCTGAGGCTGTATATCTTTTAATCGCCATTACACAACTTTTCCTCTAATATCTGTATTGGGGTATTTAATTTCTACTAGCGCGTTAGATGGTACTATTACATAGCTGCCATCAGGAGACAAATTGGCATTAATATCTATGTTAGCCGATGTGTAGTTTGCGCCGGTTTTGCTGGACACTGTTACTTTTGTCACGTCCAAAACTCCTGTTACATTTTTTAACTCTGTGTAAATATCGCTAATGTAAAAAGGCTCCCCAATGTAATAAGCAGTCTCATACTTTGCTGACAATGCCGCAATGGCATCATCCAGCAAGACAAATTTGTCCACACCTGTGGCGGCTTTTATAATGAAGTCTATGCCAAAATTTAAGATATAAGCATCTAAAATATCTATTGTATCGTTAATCATTCTATATTGGTTTAGCCAGGTTTTTAAATTCTCTTTAATGGTACTGTTTGCCGTTGTTAATTTTCCTGCACTGTCTTCAGAAATAAGATATAAGTTTAGATTTCTCTTCTGCGCTTTGGGGTCTTTTTGCACAGAACATCGCTTTATAGAGCCAAGTTTAAGAGGCATCCTATATGTAATATTTTCGTAGTCCGCCTGAGTTACCGCTCTATCTTGAGTGGGGAAAGTATCAAAAATCCTTCTCTTAAGCTCATCCGACGTCGGCGTAGAGACATCTCCAATAATCGGCTCTTCGTTCGACACCTCAAGGGAGTTGGTAACGGTTTGCTTTTTCGCAGCAGTCAACGTGTCTGGAAAAGAAAATTCCACTAGTGCGTTTGTAACAGTATTTAAGCCTGCCGTGGCCACGTTCGCGTTTGTAAGGCTTGTCAGCCTATAGCTAACTGTTAGCGTCGTATTTGACGGCACAATACCCAAGCTTTCACTTTTTGATAGTCTTGTTGGATCAAAGGTTGTATCTGTTATATAAGCTTTTCCAAAAGTATTAATAGCCACCGATTGTGGATCTGCCACCACATCCGAGGCACCTGCTTTTCCGCTGCCAAATTGTAAATAAGTACTGGTTCCGTCTCTCTCGACAACAAATTTTCTAGATACCAAATAAGGCTTTAGAATAGAGGGGACATTATCATTTCTGTAATTGGTATTGGCGATCTCTTTTAATACCATATCTTGAGCGAGGTAGTCTACCTCAAAATATTCATTTCCCTGAGCATCGGTAACTGATATTATTTCTGCTATATTATTTGCCGAAAGCTTCGCTTTCAAAAATCTTTCATATGCGCCAACTGATATTGTTTCTTCTGAAAAGTAGCCAGAAACCACGGTTCCAGTTGCCCTAATCGCAAAATAGGAGGGCGCGCCTGTTGAAGAGTCGACAGCTGCGACGACAGTAATGTTGCTGGAGTCTGAAAATTCAACGTTCTCCGTCAAAACAAAGTTCAAACCAGTTTTCGAAGTAAAGCGGGTGCCCCTTTTAACAATCGGAATATAATTTGTATCAGGGCCGATGCCAGAGGCCGATGCTGGCACCAGCACATACAAATTGACAGTGCCATATGTAGACGCGGATACTTCATCTTTATAGCCAAGAATTCTTCCATGACGTAAAATATTTTCATATTGGTAAGCTGTATCTAAGAATGTTTCGTTAACATTGTAGTCTAAATAAAAGGATAACTGGTCTCCAACATATGCAACAGCATCTATCATCAAGGCGCCGAAAGATGCCTCGCTCCAGTCTTTAAAAGAATCCGGATATAACCTCTCGGCCAATTCCATTAAGTCTTCGCGAATCGTATTGAACTCACGGTGTGTGTAGTCGATTGGTACTATTTTGTTTTGATCGTCTGCCATTAAAAACCCTCTTTTTTAAGTAGTTAATTCTAATAAATCTGTAGTTCCTATGCTCGGAATAGCATATTCTATGGAAATGCCCAGATAGTTACTATCAGGGTCAGTGACGCCAAACAAAATATTACGAATTTGAACCGCCGGCATATAAATTCCAACCTGCTCTCTAATTTTGCTATCTATCTGTGACGTTGTATCTTGGCCAAAATTCTCAAAAAGGTATCTGGAAAGACCTACGCCAAAATTGGGTTCCATGACCCGCTCTCCGGGGATGGTGAGTATAAGCATTTTTAAATTTTGTTTTACCAGGCTGTTAATGGTTTTAAGCATTTTAAAGCCATCTGCTGAATCTAACTCCAGCGGAAGAGCAATTCCAAAAGAAGCCATAGTTTTTTACCTCTCCTTGTAATTATCACCTAATCTTTTTCTTCACACATTTCATCGTTCGCATTAAAAGGATTTGTACGAAGCATTCTCTTCTTCCACCACGGAAGAAGGTTTTGGCCGGCTTTTACTTTAAATCTTTGTTTGAATTCGCTGGTTATAATCGTGCCAGGGCTGTCTGAAGAATCATCTGGGGAGCCAGGATCGAACGTTCTAGAATTATAATGGCTCTTAAAGATCTTTTTAATTCTACTTTTAGAATTTCTTAACAATTCTTGATCCCACGAATCCCATTCCCTAACGAAAAGGCTTCCAAATGGGCCAGGGTCTCGATCTAATTTGCTTGCCCAAGCGCCCTCTTCGCCTGATGCTGAAACTGTTGGCGCGCCGCTATCCTCATCAAAGCTCACAGCAACGCCGGGCTTAGTATCCAAGCTTGAGTCCGAACCAACCGTGTCCCCATCTTCTGCAACCTTTTCTCCAATTGAGGGCAAAAACGCCATTCCATTATAAATGGCCAATGTGGCTGCAATCTTCTTTAGTGGAAAAATATATTGCGCGACTAACTTGAACTTATCATCTTCTTTGAGTTTGTTAATCAAGCACAACAGTAATTTACTATCACCCTCAAGGGGGTCAATTTGGCTGTACACAACATCTAGCGCATCTACTTCAACATCTGTTATGTGAACTTGAGTTCCATTAATTATAACAGAAAAACTTAAACCATGCCTCACTCCCAGCTCGCCTTCAAGACCAACAACTTGTCCGTTGCTATCTGTCACTAGCTCTAAAGTTCCCGGGTAGATATCTGAAATATTTTGGCCAGTAGAGCCGACGCCTGTAATTTTACTGACAGCATCAGCTGGTGAATATTGGGTACCGTCAATACTAATATATTTTTCGATAACAAATGGTTTACTAGTATCGCCTGTATCAACATCAACGCTTCCATATTCTGTAATGTCCCCAATTGGGACGATGATCTTGTTCGCCATTGGAGTTAAGGTGTCGTGTTCAATTGTATCTGAATGAGCTTCTCCAACCATGTAAACAGGGTTGCCGTCAACTGTATTGACATGATAATACCCTACATATTTGGTACCATCTGGTAGCGCAAATTCCTTGCCGGCTGTATAATATCCTTCTCCCTCGGTGGGCAAGTTTGAAAACTCTTCTTTAATTTCTTGATCAAGTGTTAGATTCTCGCCACCCTGAGATAGATTTTGAAGGAGATAATAATCTAAGTCGTATACATCCGGCGACATGCCTACAATTTTAAGGTTTTCTATAAACCTCTCGCCCATAATATTCAACTGTTCGACAACAAGTTCCTTCAAAACCATCTTGGCGTCTTCTTCTGTGGCTTGAACGGCTTCAAGATTTTTCTCTTTTCTGTGGCTTTTCAATGTTTCAAACGTTCCGGCGTCCCCATCTTGGCGTGCACGTTTCATATCTTTTTTGTATGGATAATGAAACATCTCCTGCTTATCATTAAGCCGCACTAGCGCGTCTACAACCGAAGTTGGGGGGTCACTTATTTCTCCATTATCCACACGACGAGAGTATAGCTGCACGGACTGTTCCAAGAACGCATACCAGAATTCAGTATCCTTAAACGGGTTGAACATTTCCCATCCTGCTTTTTGCGCGTCCCTTAAGGACGATTCCATCTCTTCTACAATGTAAGCTGCGTAAATATTACTAAAAACATCTGGAAACTTTGGATTGAATTTAGTGAATGTCGCCATCGATTTGATAAAGAAAGTACTCACATAAATTCTAATAGCGGCGCTAATAATACTCTCCAGGCCGGCGGCAGCAGATCGATCCAATATTCTCGCATACGGAGTCTCCACCACGCAATCTGGATCTGATTTTAAGCGCTCATCCACCGGGATAGTGGGATAAGAATTTTCTACTTTTTGTTGAATACTTTCAAAATCGATCAGATCTGTCCTGTATGGCTTGCATGGACTTAAATCTGGAAACATCACATCTATAAACCCAAGCCAGCCTTTGTTTTCTAGAGGTTTAATATATAATGGCGGGTTCATATACGAGCCGCCAAAAGTGTTGGGGTCGAGATAAATCACTCTGTTATTGTCTTCATCATTATATTGCATCCTGCTTATGCCCATAATTTGATCATCGTTTTTAATCAGTCGGGTGCTCCCGTCATCATCAGTCACTTCTGCTTCGTAATAGTTTGTTCCACCGGGTGAATTTGTTTGGCCACTATCCACTACGTATTCAACATCATCAAAAGATAAATCGTCATAAGCTGCCCCGTACAGAAAAGCATCTTCATTATCGGCAATTAAGCCTATAAAATTTTCTGTTATAGAGGACATTATTTCATCATGGCTACTTTTAATATTATCCGCCGCTATAGACTGGCCGGCCTCCTTTATCATTTCTTTCAAAAGAACAATTTGCGGAAGGTAGCGCTGGTAGCTATTAAAAGTGGAAAGAAATTTGGGGTATGGCGTCAAATCCACATCGTCAAAAGTATCATCAGTTGCCAAAAATTCAAATTTTGATTCAGTAATCTCAATAACTTCTTCATTGTTCGGCTTTAAAATACTGATAACGGTGTCATATGTCAACATCATGACAGGTACCAAAGAGGCCAATTCTGTTTTTAAATCACCTTTAGCGTTATATTTTCCAGTAATTTTAATTCTGGCGTTGTCATCAAAGCGGTTATGAATGGTGGCGATATCATCTCTTACGGTACCACGGCGAGTGCCTACGCCCTCTTGTGCTGGTGGGCCAAAAAGAATATCAGACAAATAAAACCCTATTTCGAATCCATAATTAAACATGCCATCTACATCGGACAGGCCCTTTGTGTTGTCTTTATAAGACAAGGTTAGGTCCGGATCTTCTTTTCTAATCTTTTCTAAATAAACCACTTTCTCATTGCTAAAGTCGGCGCGAACTTCTGTGTTGTATCCCAAATTTGGCAGCTTTAACAAATCCATGCCGCCAGCAAAAGTGGTAATACCTGCGTCTTCAAAAGATTTTGTATATTTTTTTTCATCCTGCACTGAATTACCAGAAGAAAAGTCAGCTGTTAATTCTGTTTGCATGTAGTCTTCTAACCATGCAGCAACCTTATATGGAAAGGCGCCCAGCTGCCGCTCAATACGAGGAGGGTTAGGAAAGAGAGCTGCGAATATACCGCCGACGGTACTGTCGGCGGGCTCGGCACTGGAGTCGTCTGCTTCCGGATCGACGTAAAAGTCAACATAACGCCTTCTATTGGAAGCTTTTCTCATGTGGGCAGTAAAGGGCTGGCCCATGGTATCTGAAAGAATCATATTGAGCAGTCCCCAATTTGCTTCCCCGGGACCGTTGCCAAGCATGTCGGTTGCAAAGTCTACTCTTAGCTGCTCCAGCATGCCCGTTAGAGCCGAGGTGGCAACTGCTGCGGCTTCGTCAGTTTCGTAAGGAATTAGACCGTTGTCGCATCCGGGGTCAGAAAACAAAGGCGGTAAGTCCGGAGTTGGGCCGCTTTGCAGCGCATTAACCAAGTCGCTTAGGTCATCAATAGGCCGCTCGCAGAGCTTAGCGATTTGGTCTTCGGTGGCTCGACCTTCCAAAATATCAGATCTTGCGGCACAAAAATCTTCTATCTGTTCTGTTGTTGCACATAGGCTGGGGTTGGCAGGCAGCATGTCATCAGCCGGAAGGCCGGCAGCAAAATCAGCTAGCTGATCTCTAAACTTTGCCGGCATTAAGTTGCCCATATTTCCAAAGAAACTTCCAATGGCCTCTTCGCTACCCAGGGCTGCTTCAAACTCGGGGTATTCAAACTTTACCAAGGTAAGCACGCTCTTTGTAAACTCAGCCGAAGGGTCTCCTAAAAATGCGTTAGACAATTCTGCTCTCGTAACCATTGCAGATATATCTCCAGCTAAATTTGTTACTTGCTCTGTGTCGCTTAAGGCGGCGGCGCCTAGGCCCAAATCCGCAAACATATTTACAATTGTATTATCAATCTGCTCTGAACTAGTATTCTCTCCGCAAATAGATTGTGAGATGATATCCGCTATAGCGTTAATGTCGGAAGCATCTGGCACTGAAGACGCCAAGTCTCCACCGAGTTTGTACATGGAACATCCAGCACCCCCTATAACTTCACAAATTTTAATCATCAATTTCATTAAGACTTGAAAAAGCGCCTGCTGAATTGCAAATTTAGCCGCCACTTGAAAAGCGCCACTTATATCAATCAACCTTGGCTGCCATTTGAAGGGGTTTATCATGGGCTGCAAACGAGGGCCCGGATTTGCATTACGGCAAAATGGCAACTCCTTGTCTTTAATCCAGTCAAAAACACTAGGCTCAATGAGTGGCGGCTTTGGACAGTCAACCGTGGCGATAAGTCCGGCGATAACCTGGGCGCCTGGGAACTTATTTAGTTCTTCTATCAGTTCAAAATAGCTATCCGAATACACCTCCAATAGCGCCAGAATATATGCTTCCCACACATTATCCGGGCTTAACTGTTTTTTGGCCGCGGAGCCGAAGTCAAGCTGCTTTACAAGAGTTCTTCTAGACGCATCCGTTGGTTCTTCAATTGGCGTCACTGGCACTGGCGTCTCGCCGGTTGGGCCCTCTTTCATGCCTTCGCTGTTCTGGGTTGCTATCAGCTCTTCGTCTTCGAATGGTTTTGTATAGTCTAATTTGCCAGCCAACACATCGGATGTTTGTTGAGCCGTTGAGCTTTCTTTAAAAAATTCTCCATTTTCAAATTTCTTCTTAACTAACGCATCTAGTTCGGCTTGCTTCTCTGCTGGGAGTCCAACGAACAATTTTCCAAAGTTCTCAAGACTCATTGCCTGAAGTGCGCTTTTCGCGAGGACGCTTAACGTCTCTTCAAGGGAGAAGCCGCCGAACAAGCACCCAATTGCATCGATCATTACATCGTTGAGGCCGCAAAGCTTAATCTTACTAAAGCCGTCCATGAACTCTTCCAGCCCGTCAATTCCCCCAAAACTATCAGTTAATACTTGCGCACAAAAATTATCAAAAACTGCATCATCTTGTTCTAAAGTAAAAAACGCCTGCTCGGCGGCCATCTGCTCAATGTTTTTTGTAGCGTCTGTGTTTGGATCCCACACTACCCCAAGGCCAACCTTATCGTTTATTGTTTCATCTATTGTTTCTCGACACAAATTGTCTTGGAATTTAAAAGCAAGGGCGTCACCTAAACTAAATGATACATCAAACGCATTTTGAGCAAGCTGCTTTGCTTCGTTTTCAAGCGCCTCAGCAATACAACTTCCAGCTGAATCTTCTGGGTCGGTATTTGCATATCCTTGATTTAAACTAGAATATATCGCAGGATAGGTGTACTTCTTTACGAACTCTAACCACGGCATCGGTTCCCTTGCTGTCAAATCTGCTTCCATTTCAGACAACTGAGCTAGATAAGCCATGGCGGTTGAATCTTTCCAGGCCGATTTGTTTTTGAGGGTTTTTAGCTTTTTTGCATATGTAATCGGCTTTTCGCCACACTCAACTGTGTAAACTATTAGCTTTTTTAATTCATATTTGCCATTAAATTTAAAAGTGACCTTTACAACCGTATCGCCAAACATGCTTTTAAAGTTGCCACCAGCAACACCGCGAATGTTTTTACCTTTGCTATTTAAAAACTTGTCTAACTGCGGCAAGATTTTTGCCGTTATGGATCCGCCACCAACACCCCAATCGCCATAATCAGATAAGTTGAAAACGGCGCCAGTCCTTGGGCCGGCCTGGTAAAATAAGTTGCCGCTCTCAAGGAATCTCCATGGCCTCATATAAGCCGCATACAAGTGTAGGCCCTGCCTGATCCGAAGCAGTTTGCTTTTGAGTTCTTGAATTGTATATGTTACTTCTACTCCGCCGGCGGTTCCCTCTTCTTCGTCTGCGGCTTCTTCATCCTCGGCAGCTTCATCTTCATCTTCGGCTTCTTCTATATCACACAAAGTTTTATAAAGTACAGAATAAAGAAGGGATAACCTTGAGTTTGGCCGGCCGGGCAATTCATAATCGGTGTGCTCAAGCGCCTCCTTGACTGTCCGCATGGATGCGGCGCCCGTGTCTCTGTTGAATGCGTCTAGTAGCGCTTCGGACGCTTGATCGGCAAATTCTTCATACCTTTCTGAAAGAACGTCGGCGCCGTCATCATCTAATGTAGTAGTATACTTTGTCTCAACGACAACTTGATACATACAGCTCTTTTCGTTTAAAAACGCTTCACCATCCCCCAATTGACGCCAATTGGGGGTAATTGCCGCACCGTTTGCAATACATTTGCAGTCTTCACATGCGGGCTCCGGGACGTCTGTGTACACATCGCATACATCGATAAGGCCGTCGCCAGATGGGTCTTGATATTTTAAAAATTTTGATTCAGCCATTAGCGTATCTTACTGTAATTAAGTTGTCATGACGTTTTCGCTGCAAATATATTTGTAGCCTTTGCTGCGCTTGGAAACATAATTTAATTCCCACATTGCTATACTTGCACGAGTCATGTGCAGCGAAGTTATAACAGATTGAAGAGTAAACGGAGTGGTGGCACCTACAGCGGTGGCATGGTGAGCTAACGGAGTAACTCCAAGCACAGTATTAAGACTTTGCTGCAGCAATGACATATTTTGTACAATATTCGCAAGCTCATCCACCAGATCGCCCAACTCCCGTATACAGTCGACTGTGTTCTCTCCCAGCACAACTGGCTGTAGTGTATTAACACTTGAGGCTGCAAGGAATTTTCCACCAGGGATTTTGCGACGAGAAATATTATTGCCCGCAAGCAACCAAATTGGCGGAGCTGGCGTTTTTATTTTGCCACCACGAGAATTTAATTCGCCATCAGGGCCAAGCTTTACTCCATCGGCCTTTCCTGTGACAATCTTGACTCCTTCTCTTCCGATGAGCCTCACAGAATCGGCTTTTATGCTAATTGCCGAACCAACTATCGCCTCATCGGGGCGCCCAAAAAGTTTATATTCGTTAGCAATACCAAAATTCTTATCAACTTTAGTCAGCTGACTAATATAAATTCTAGCTGCATCTGTAAAAAAACTATTGCCAACTTTCTGGCCAGGTTCGGGGCCATCGCCATCATTAATGCTCGACATTCTTCCGACAACTAAATCAATTGTGGGCGACTTTGCGCCTTTGCCTCCAAAACCAGATAAAAAGTTGCTAGGCATGTCGGCGCCCAAAACAATATAAGCATCCCCTTTGCATATTGTACGTATATTGTTGGCGTTAGGCATGAATTTAGCACATTCATCCGTAACGGATGTGTTCATTAAATTACTTCCAGCCGGTATTTGATTTATTCTAACACCCTGGTCGATTAGATCATTAACCGTCCTACGGGTATTACGTGGAATTAATTTTTTACTTTTCGCCATAAGATTGTTTATCCAGTTGCGGTTTCTTCATCAGTTGCGGCGCCAAATGCCGCTAAAGCCGCGCCGGAGGTGCCGTAACTACTGACCCGCTCTAAAAAGTTGTCCCAATCGAAGGCGGCGCCTACATAACCATTGCCAGAGAATGTTTTGGAGCTGCTAGTGGTGGCATCGGTTTTCACTAATGTGTCGCGACCACCTGGGTTCAGAGTAATAAATGTGCCAGGGTCTGTCTTTCTACATTTATACGGGTCCTTTTTGCATTCGGCGCCCTTCTGGCCATCTGCGGTTTCGTCGTGGCCCAGGATCCCCGGGGTTCCGGTCTTCTCATTGCCCTTCTGTATTGGTATATTATATTTCATGCATAAATCATGTATTAATTTGGCCAAGGTATCTATCAATCCATCGTTATACATTCCCATTCCGGAAGCACCGGTACCCTTAAAGTTGTAATTACCTCCAGTCGTCACCTTATAATGCTGGCAATGCTTGCCGATGTATCCCGGGCATTTCCATGCCTCCATCCCCGGGCACCGCACCGATGGCTCCCAGGGCGTGACTTCATGTGAACGACTATGCATCTCGATCTCCCATATCGCTTTTGCTTCATCCCCGTCTCCCCAGAGTTGTATCCAAGAGTCTGGATTCGCTAACTTAAAATCCTCGGGTGCGGCCCAGGGAGATCCGTTGGTCTCAATTCCGATGCAGGTCTCGTTTAAACCAACATTCACATTGCACTGGTCCTGATCCAACACTCCTTGCACAACATTACCGTTCTGATCTACGCCATAATGCCAGCCGATGTAGCCCGGGCACCCAGAGTACGCGAGCTTGCCCGCGGGGCCCTTGCAGTTCTTGTTGCGCGCGTCCAGTACGTAGTGGATGGACAGTGACTGATAGGCTTCGTTCCTATAGTTAGTAGCAGTCCACGCGGCCGGGCCGGGGCCGTAGTACTTCTTGTTGACACATTTCCCTGCGGTATTATGTATGACAATATATTTGAGGTCGGCTTTCGTAGCCAGAGATATGCCCCCCTTCTGCCAATTATTAGCATGCATGCTAAAAACATCCGGGTTGCCTTTGGCTCTTGCATCATGGTCTCCTGGCAGGCGCTGCCATGTACCATCTTCTTTTTGTTCAAGTTTACCGACGTTATATCTGCCCACCTGATAACACGGAATTGGATTAGTTGGCAGACAATCCTCCGGGCCCTGGACGGTTATGGTGCCAGCGGCTTCTTCCGCGAGGGCTTCTTCGAAGGCTTTGTGAATCTCTGCGCCGGCGGCAATTTCTTCATCTGTCGGCCACGCATCCAGCTCGGCTAGCTCTTGATCCAGTGCATCGGAGATGCCCTTATCCATGACCGCCGTGAATTGGGCTTCAGCATATTCTGGGTCCCAGCCGGGTTCGAACAGCTCAATGTATTCGCCATGTTGTAAATTCCAGCCATTGTCACCTTCTCTTAAGCGCACGATAACAAGATCGCCTGGTGTCGGCGGTTCAGCATCAAACGTCGAAATAAATTCTGTATGTCTTTTGACGGCATCAAGGGTCAGCTGCGGGGCGATGGCGAAAGTCAAAGGGCTCGGTTCTGGTAACATTTTATGCTGTGATTCGATCCTTCCGAAAAATGAGAATTTAGAAGGCTTGTCCCTCAATTTTGCATATTTGGCTTCAAGCTCTGCTCTGGTCATTGTGCTTTCCTCGGTTGTTGTTCGAAGCCCCGGAGCAGGAAAAAAATCAGTTACTGCCACTGGGTCCATAGGATACGGCGCCGATAAAACCTTTGCAAAAAATTCTGGCCCATCGAACCTTTTTCCAGCTACTGTTTCCCTAAGAACCTCACCATACAAATCAGTACTATGTTTCTTATCTAAAAGAAACCCAGGCAAAATCTTCTTACGGTTAGCCATCGGCCGGCTCTCCTTGAATCATATCGAATAAATTATTTTTATCTTCTTCGGTTAAATTAAAATCTTGTGGTTGATTCTTTTGTCTTAGGCCGATTATTTTAACAAGCTGCTCGTTGGACCGCTGCAGGGACTCGACATGTTTGGCAGCAACGGGGCTTAAATATTTGTTTTTATCCGGATCATTTGCTATTTGATTGGCAATCTCATTTAAAAACTCGCGAGCTACCTTTCTATCATTACGAATGTTGCCGAGAGCCTCATCGATTAAGCTTTGTAAATCCTTCTTGCTCACAGCAAACCGCCTTCCCAATTTTGTTTAAAAGAATGATATCTCTTTCTAAATTTCTTGAGAGAATTAACAATCTGTTTTGTATTCATTCCAGTGATCTCCCGAAGATATAAATAAATAGCCTTTTTATTAAAAATATCGATCTCCTCTTTCGACTCAAAAAGGATGATGATGGCTTTATAAACTTTTGTATCGTTCTCCTTCATCTGGGACACGTCCCATGATTTCAATTCTGTATAAAATGATTTCCAAAATTCGTCTTCTTCTCTTTGGGTCACATAAGAATCATTAGTCGAAAGATATTCCTCTTCATAGCGTTTAGAGATGTTTCCTAAATCAATCTCGCGCTTGTTTCTCTTTTGCTGACGCTTTACTTTGTGAATAAACCAATTCTTTGTAATAACTGAAAAGTAAGAAAAGGCAGCGGAGCCTTTGTTGGGATCATACTTGTCTAATATGGTCATTAACCATATCTTGCACTCCTCGCGCAATGAATCAATGTTCGGCAAGTTAGTAAACTTGTAAGTAAAAACTATTTTGTCGACCATCTCATTAAAGGCCGGACCGATGAATTTGATATATAGTTCGGTTCTTTCTTTAACGCAGTTGGTTCGTGCGTATCTAACAATTGCATCTTCATGCACAGAAGTAAAATAATAATTTTTTTTATTCCGCTTCTTCTTCGTCTTCTTCTTCTGGCTCGGTATCACCATCGGGTGTTTCTCCTTGTTCCTCGACTTCTGTTAAAGAATATATGTATTCAAATGTTCCAAGATATTCGTTGAATGAAGCGGCATGTTCCAGCAAGCTGGCTAGCGTTTCATCTCCATAAAACATTTCCAACTCATACACAGATTTCAAATGAACGGCAAAGGAATTAATCATTTGTTGTAAATCTCCAAGTTCTTCCGAAACCGACAAAAGCCGGACAATTACACCCCTGGCATATAGCATCAAACCCACGTTAAGTAATAAAGAAAAAGTTAAAATTGCTGTTAATATTATCTCAAGACGGCTCATGTGTTTTCTCTTTTGCTTCCTTTTTTTGTTGTTTTAAAATCTCGCGGTTCGCTTCAATATATTCTTTTGTTGTCTGGCCAACTTTTTTGTTAACCGCTGTTTTTTTCTTAATAGCAAGCGGCGTCGATAGCAGTTTTTTCATGGTATTTTCTTGAAGGCATTTCTTACAATCCGTAAGTATTTCCTTGATGCGATGAAAAACCATCACCACGTCGCCGCAGCTAGTACACTCGTATCTATAACGAGGCATTATTCGGTGGCAGTTTCTGTCTGCGCCTCTTGTCTGTTAACATGCACAGTCGGCGGGTTCTTAACGACGAGCCCATCTTCCGTTTCTTCAAGTTCGAAACCCTGAAAAACCGGAACAATGTCTGACTGGTGCAATAAAGACTCCTGAAGCGCTAACATAATTGCGCCAATTGCTTGATTAGATAATTGCATTATATTCTCCTTTTACCATTTAAAATTATTTTTATAATGTTCAACAATATGGTTGATTTCTTTGTCAAAGCTCTTACTCGGCCTCCAACCCAAAGACCGCAGCTTATCATCATTAAGAGCATACCTTACGTCTTGTCCTTCGCGAACGAAAGACAAATCCAAATATGGCTCCCAATCTCTTTTTTCTCCAAAATAACATTTTAGTACTTTAGACACCGTATCAATGTTCTTTTGCTCAAAACCGCCGGCAACATTGTAAATTCCATCGTTCATGTCGGCATCGATCAAAGTTACTACAGCGTACGCAGTGTCATCTGCATGCAACCAATTTCTTATTGGCGTGCCTGCATCGTGAAGTTTAATCTTCTTGCCTCTCATTAAAAGTTTGACGGTAACTGGAATAAGCTTCTCTGGATACTGACCTATTCCGTAATTGTTCGTTGGCCTTAAGATGAGATACTTTAGTCCATAAGTTCTTCCCCATGCCATCACAAGCATGTCAGCAGCCGCCTTCGAAGCAGAATATGGGTTGCTTGGTTTCAAAATGTCTGTCTCAACATGAGCCCCTTCCGTAATATCTCCATATACTTCGTCGGTGCTAAAATGGAAAAATACAGGGCGTTCGGAAACGTTCTGCTGCTTTTGACGTATCAAGTCCAAAAGGTTCTTGACTCCCATGATATTAGACGTTATGAAGTCGGTGCTATCGACAATACTGTTGCCAACGTGCGACTCTGCTGCCACATTGATTACGTAATCGCAATCTGGCAAATATTTTAACGTTGCGATGTTTTCTTTGACAAACGTAAAATTATGGTTGTTGTAAAATTCAACCAAGAACTCTTCGTTGGCGGCGTAAGTACAGCAATCCACGCCATATACTTTCCACCCTTTCTCAAGACACCGACGCGTTACGTGAGAACCAATAAGTCCCAAACATCCTGTTATAGCGACTAGCTTCATTTTAAACCTTCTAGAATTTTTGTAGTTGAATATTCTTCCATTCTATCGAAAAAATATACCATCTTAACCAGCTCGCTGCCTACAACGTATTTCTTTCTCCAATCGGAACCAACTATCATTGTGTCTATCTCGCGTCTTTTTAAATGATCTCGCAAACTATCGTCAGTGTCGAAAATCACAACTTCATCGATCCATCGGATCGCTTTTAGAACCGCCATACGATCATTAACATTATTAAATGGTCTGCCGGCGCCCTTACTTTCTCTCACTCTTCTGTCGCTGTCTATCCCAACAATGAGACGAGTCCCCAAGCTCCTCGCATATTTAAACAGTTCTATGTGTCCTCTATGAAGTACGTCAAAACAACCGTTTGTCCAGACTCTCACCATTTTATCTTCCCCGGGGAAGATAAATAATGTTGATAATATTCGTTAAATGTCATTTGTTTTCCTTTGAGAAAATTTCATAATCTGGTTTTTGTTCAAATTTCTCAATAACAGAAGCATATGTTTGCAGTAATTGTTCTTTATGGGGATGTGTTCTCCAATCGGTTTTTCGTTGCCTTTTGGGAGGCAATTTAACATTTGAATATAACCGTCCTCTTACAAAATTTTCTATGATCGATTCACAATTATATAAATTTTCATATTTTATGCACAAACAATCAAAATCGTTTTGTCTCCACCATTTATCAAGATGCTTTTCTAAATTTAATATATCGTTATAAAGATAATTTTTATTAAAATCTTCATCTGTATCACATTCAAGGAATTCAATATAATGGGGATTTCCACCAGCCCACCCTTCATAATCATCATTTATTTTTTCGTAAAATGATAATAAAATATTTAATGGGTGAGAATATAAATATATAACTTTGTCTTGTTTTTCTATCTCCCACAAACATCCTCCTGAGACTATTCCTTTTAAGCAGTTTTTGTTTTTCCATTTAATGTGGTACGAATGAGATTTAATAACGGGATATATCATCTCCTCAGTGCCGAAACATCTTCCTATATTATCATATAACAAGCTTGAACCACTTGCGCCAGGACTAACAACCCAAATAGTAGGACAATATTCATTCTTTGGTTTTATAATAAAGTTTGCAACTTGACCCAAAGGTCTAATCAAGTATATGTCCGGATTCTCATTTAATTCTAATTCGCGAATCATTGTTTTCATTTTTGCACTATTTGTGTACTGCCTCCCGTGTACTGTCGGTTTATTTTTTTCTATCATTGTATTGTATTAACTCCTTTTTGTTGGACGACCTTCGTGGCGCATTCATTCGCGAACACGATTGAGTCATGTATGTTTTTGTTTTGAACAAAACTAAATACGAGACCTGCAAGAAACGAATCACCAGCGCCAGATAGATCTTTAATCTCCACCTTTTCAACTTGAAAGATTTCGTCTTTGTACAAACAACCCTTTGAACCAACAGTAACTATTAGTTTTTCTTTAATCCACCTTTTATTCTCGATTAAATGCTTGGTTTTATTATACTCTATCTCATTGATTTTTATAAATGTAATATTCTTAACCCAGTTCCCAAGTAACTTTTTGGTATCCAAAAACACCGCATCGTGTTGTTCTGCGATATGCTGAATGTCTTTTTCCGACAAAAATCCTTTGTCGTAATCTGAAATTACTATCGCATCATAATCTTTAAGGTTGAGTAAGTGTAGGTTGTTGATTTTTTCAATCTTCTCTTCACCAGAATCGATTCTGACTATCATGTGATTGGTTTTTTGTTCTACATATCGCGTCTTAGTAACATCACTTTTGTTTGTAACAATAACACATTCGGCACCCAACGACAACAAATTCTCATATACATTGCCGGCCATTCCTTTATTTTCTCTCTTGGTCTTCGGAATAAACACGGGAACAGGCGCAGCTGGACACATACGTTCACACTGTCCATAAATGTATACGTCTTTGCAACTATCGCCAATAACCAAAACTTTCATTCTTCTACTTCTATCTTCCCATATGATATTTGATTACTAACTCTTTCATAAAAATAATAAATAATAAACCCAGTTAAGTTCATAAACAATGCATTTAATAAAGCATCATCAGTTGTAGCACTCACCAAAATAACATAACTATTAAGAATTGCAATCATTCTCCAT
>Ga0080013_1002677_pt1 | contig 20366 bp, 25 predicted proteins | sample ETNvirenome_6_85_FD_69236 | JGI IMG/M metagenome (GOLD analysis project Ga0080013, IMG submission 69236) | Marine viral communities from the Pacific Ocean - ETNP_6_85 (SPADES assembly) (version 2) | ecosystem: Environmental > Aquatic > Marine > Oceanic | place: Pacific Ocean | collected 2013-06-19 | reverse complement strand
ATAGACAAAGCTGGTCTTCAAGCTCCGGGAAGCTGCCAACATGCGAAATGCGTCCGATTGGGTACAAAGCCGAAATTGGTTCCGCTCTGATGTGTTTGCCTCTGGTAGCATGTACCTCAATAATGGGCAGAGCTTTTCGAATGGTTTGAAGTGTGTGCCGACACATATCGCCGCCTTGATTCTTTTCAATAATGATACTGTCCGCCTCCCATTTGTCAAACATTGCTACGGCTCTCGTTGCCCATTGATGGGGTGATCCGTGGAGGCTGGCGTCTTCGAGGAGGTAGCCATGCCCCCCGCTGTCGAGCCCGACAACCACGATGCCATGCTCATCCGAGCGTTCCGTGTCGCTGACAGCCGGGTCCACGGCGACCAGTATACGTTCGAGATCGTCGGGATAGTCGGCTCGTCTGTTGTCATGGATCACCTGCCTCGAAAATATGGCCCCGATCGCTTGCGGCTCGAACTGGCCCAGCCAGATGTGACCGTATCGATCTGGGCTGTACTTTTTGTCGTAGAGCCGCTCCGCCCTCAGCTCCTCGGTGAAGTGCGGATTGTCCATGTAATTGGCCTCGACCACGACGGCGTTCTCAGGCGCGTCCAGGCCCCTCAGAAACTCGATAGGGTCCGACGCCGCTCTGGGGTTCCAGCTCGCCCATATCTGGCTGCCTGGTCGCCGTATGGTCGGCCTGAGTAGCTCGATGGATCGTTGGGAGATTACCTGGGCCTCTTCGAGCAGCGCGTAAAAGGCACCCTCATGCGACTTGATGCTGTCGGCTGTGTGGTCCTGCATGCCGACGAAGCTGATCAGCCCGTCGCCAGGCGTCTTGATCTGCGTTGCCTGGACGTCGAAGTATTGCTCGACGCCGAGCCTGGTGATGGTGTCGGCGATCAGCCGGTGCGAGCTTTCCCGGAGCGACTTCTGTACCTCCCGGACGCAGATGCCCCGGACGCCGGGCTCGGTGCAATGCTTGACGACGATGCGGGCGGCCATGTCGTAGGACTTGCCCGATCCCCGGCCTCCATGACTTGCCAGGTAGCGCGCCCCCTCGGCCTCCCAGAGCGGGTTGAAGACCTTCGGCGGCGTGTACTGGATGCCCCTCATTTGTCGAGCTTCACAGTGATCTGGAAGTCGCCGACATGCTCGACGTGGTTGGTCTCTTTCCAGCCCATCCTGGTCTTGAGCCAGAAGATCATCGCCGTCGTGTCGCCAGACATCGCCTTGTTGTAGAGCTTGCCGCCAACCGCTGCGTTGGCCTTCGTCGCGGCGTGATCCAACTCCTCGGCGTACCACTTGCGGAGCGTCTTCGGGTCGATCTTCAGAGCGCCTGAGATGGTCTCCTGGTCGATGCCGACCGCCGACATCTGCTCGACCGCCTGGCGCGCCGCTGCGTTGGCTCGATGCGGCGGCTGGCCCCTGCCTCGTTTGGCTATTGCTTTCGTCATCGTTTTATAGCCGGGAAGTATTCCCGCTCCTATTTGCAGACAAATCCGAAGAACTTGGTGCGCTCGATCAGCTCGACGTCGGCGAAGAATGGCCGGATCAAATCGAAGAGCTGCTCCGCCGATCGGAGGTCACGACCACCGGCTGCATCGGTGCCGTTCAGCTCCTTGGTATTCACCACGGCGAACAGGGCGCGGCCTTTCGGCCTCACCAGCTTGCTCACCAGGCAGACGATCTCGGTGATGAGATGGTCACTCGGCTGCACGTTGAGAACGTAATTGCACATCACCGTGTCGTAGTCCCTGGTCAGCGCGCTGACGTCAGGGTTGGTGAATGCGTCGTACTTGAAATATTCATGCTGGTCTTGCCCCGACCCGAAGTCGAGGACGTCACCTTTTAAGAGCTTCTTAGAGCGCCAGAGCTTCAGCGGTGCCGAGCCCCTGGCTATCGCCGTCGCGCCGCCGTAGCCTGGCAGCGTATCCTCCTGGAGAGGATCGTCGAGCTGCATCAGCTCTCCGTCGTCGAAGCCGATCAGCGTCAGGTCGAAGCCCTGCTCGCCGAGCCCTTCCAGCTCCAGGGTGAGCAGCTCGTTGTTCCAACCTGAGTTGAGCCCGATCCGATTGTCGGCCAGGACGAAGGCGCGCTTCTGCTTCTTCGTCAGATGGCCCAGGACGATCGTCGGCACGTCTTTGAGGCCGAGCTGCTTCGCCGCCATCACTCGACCGTGGCCTGCAATGATGCCGTCCTTCTTGTCGATCAGGACTGGGTTGTTGAAGCCGAACATCTCGATCGACGTGGCGATCTGAGTGATCTGCTCCTGGCTGTGCGTCCGAGCGTTCACGGCGAACGGGACGAGGTCTTCAGTGGGTCGCGGTTCGATCTGCATCGTCTCTCCAAAAGCCGCCGAGGGAAAAGGGGTCTCCCTCGGCTAGTTTGTGGCCCGCCAGGTATCCTGGGAAACGGGCCAGGGAGGCGTTCCCGTTGGGGAACAATTTCTTTCTACCCCAAGTCGGCCAGGCTGGTCAAGTAATACCGAGCGATCAGCGCAGCCTCGGCGACGCCGTTCTCGACATTTTTTCGCCAGGGCTCGTCGGTGCCGAATATCTTCGTCGCCAGTGCCGTGGACTTTTCCTTGTCGCTGTCGAGCCCATAGCTGCGCTTCCAGACCCTGGGCGTCACCCAGGTGACATCAGCGTAGCTGATCATCGCTGCTGCCTCCACAGCGCCCGCTGCACGACCGAACGAAAACGAGCTGGTGACGCCCTGGGCTGGCATCGCATGAACCGCCTCGATGATGATGACGTTGGGCAGGCACTGCTGAAAGACTTCGTGCAGCGCCATCGCGTTGACGATCTTTTTCTTCTTGCTGCTTTTAACGCCGCTGCTGATCTTGACCGTCGGCATCCTCAAACCGAGGATCAATTTTCCGTCTCCGTTGATGGCAGAAACGCCGCCGTTTATTCCTGGATCAATTCCGTAAATTATCATTTTCCCGTCCTTTCAAAAAGTTCAGTTCTCAGCTCCTCAAGAGATGAGCCCCCTCCCCCAGGGGCTCTCTCTCTTAGAGAGCATATGATGCACAGGCTGGATTACCGTTTAATTTCAACAACTTAGCCTCTCATATTCAAGCTGTGCAATGCGTTTGCATGACTGGCAGGATAGCTCAATGTTTTCAATGACTTAGCTCCAATAACCCCTGCACCGATTAGCAAAACGATGCAGCGTTTTTGTGAAATTTGCATCGTTTTCACTTTCACTCGATTTCCAGCCTATATTTGGGGTTTTCTCCTTGCCTGAGCTGCTTAAACGTCACCCCGCCGACGCCGTCCTGTAGCAGCTTCACCAGACTAGCCAGGTGATCCGGTCGGAGCTGTTTGGGGTAGGGCCACTCCAAGCTGTCGCTGTCATACGCTGCTGCCATTCGCTGCTCAATCTGCGTCTTGCTGTCGTGCTTGCCTGGCCCCATCACAGCCCTCAGAGAGCGTGCCACGATGGCCCCCCGACCGGCATCGATACCGGCGTCTATCAGGACGCTGTCGGCCTCGTCAGCCGACGCCAGGCGGCAGACGCCGATCGGCTCCCCCTCGCCCTTGTCCATCTCCTGACCGACCAGCTCGTAGACGATCGGATGCACCGTCTCACCCTCCCTGACCTTGCAGCTATCGAGCCGCACCCAGCGCGCCAATCGATGCTCCAGCTTGGCGGCCTTCCAGCTCTTCCTGGCGTCCTTCCCAGGCGGCATGTACGGCGACAATGTGAAGCCGGTGTCCAGCCCGCTGTGGATGGCTCCAGAGCCACGCCACGCTGCCTGGTCGCCCTTGTACCAGTCGTCGTCATCCGATCGAGCGCCCTTCGGCGTGTGGTGAGCATTAGCAATCGAGCAGCGAAACTCGGCCAGCTTCCAGACGGTCTCGATAATCAAAATGAAGGCGTCGGTAATCATGGACGCCGTCGTCGAGGAGTTCTCATCGCCGCCGACCGACAGCGTCACATATGGGTCCATCACCGTCACTTCGGATTTGGTCTCGATGATCCACTTGACGATCCGGGCCACGACGTCCTGGTCGATCTCCGGCTGGCCCAATTCATTGACGTTGACCAGACGGAGCTGCCCCTCGTCCTTGCCTCGGATGCTGATGTCGGCGGACGTCTTATCAGCGTGCTGCCTCTGGCAGGCTTTTAAGCGCCTCACAATATCCATTTGTCTCTCTTCGTTAGCCAGCCATAACGTGGAACGGGGCCGCCCACAACTGGGCAGCCCCATCCTCTCCGTATCGCCGACGGCTAGGGACATGACCCACCCGGCAAGCCAGCGAGTTTTACCGACGCTCGATGCACCGGCCAGGCTGAAAATATTCCCCGCCGGTAGAACGCCTGGGATGATCCAATCGATCCCCTCAATGAATGTCTTCTTCAGCGACTGAGCTGAGACTGTAATGAGTTGCTGATCGGGAAGAAGATTTTCCTCCGCAACGAGCTGGCCGATCTTGTCGGCTGTCGGGGCTCGCTGCGGGCCGACGTGTCGCGCCCCGTCGGCTATCATCCTCCCCAGATCGATTATGCTTTTATCAGCAATGGCGGCTCCGATCGCCAGCGCCTCGTCGCTCATCAGTGGCTCGTTATGTTTCCGATTGGCGCTCTCGACCAGGTCGCCGATCTTCGAGTACCGATCCAGCCAGTCCTCATGCCTGGCGTGTCCCTCGTCGGCTGCGACGCTGTCCTGCATCACTGCCTCCAGGGCATCGATCTGTTCCTGCTCCGACAGCGACTCGTTCATCTCCGGCAGCCGGTAACTGAGAGCCCGGAGCGCCGGATACAAATCACTGGCATCGACGATCCGAGTAATCAGCGCGCCGTCGCTTTCGCTGTCACCTGACCCGTTGAGCTTGCCGGTGCCGCCCTTCGCCTTCATAGCATCGACCAGGACCCCCAGCGGAAACTTCTTCGCCGTCTTCCTATTCATTGGCCTGTAGCCCTCGGTCGGCGGGAAGCAGACGTAGCCGTTTCCGGCTGCTTTGATGTCGACGCCTTCTCGCAGCGTCGCCGGGAATTTGATGTCGTTGCCTGGGTGCTTGAAAAAGAAATGGTAGCCGCCAGACCTGGTCTTGTGGCACAGCGTACCGGCGAGCCAAGAATTATCGTCGACCCACTTCTCCAGGTCCGGGTACTTATAGACGTCCACGTCGATGCACAGCAGGCCCGACATCTCGCCCATTGGTACGGCGATCTCTGTGGCTCTGGTGTGATCGAATAATTTCTGGATTTCGTCTGGGTTTTGCGTGGCTATCCTGTAACCGCCCTCACCCTTCTTCACGCCGAGGGCGCTGTTGCTCCAACAGGGCTTCTTATTGATGGTCGGGAAGACCGGGAACTTCTTGGCGACTACCAGGGCAGCCTTGATGATGTCTGTCATGTCTTTAACCTCCAAAATAAATCGAATCGCCAAAATAGTCCAATTTCGGGCTCGATGGCAACAAAAAATTATTTTCATAATAATGCCCGTCAGGGGTTGACATCAGCCTCTGATGGGTTTAAGTTCCAAGGGAACTTAACGAAACGAGCCAAAAAGGAAGATATGACATGAAAAACTTTAAAGCAGTACGCACCGCCTCTCAAGTCCCGACCTGGGATTTAAAGAATGAGCAAGGAACTATTATTGGGTGCCTTACTAATTTTGAAGGCGAAGGCCCGATGGCAACGGTTCGCGATAATGCTACCGAAGCCGCTTTTCAAATCGAATGTAATCGCACCGTATCCGCCAAGACGGTTGAAGAGTGCCTCACTAAAGCTCGCAAGGCATACCAAGATTTGCTAGGTATGGCCGACCTCTCTAAGCTGACCTGGAAAGAAATGACCGAAGCCCAGCGGGATCGCTACCAGGCCGAATATGTCGAGAGCTATGTTTTGGAAACCGGCGAAAGCGAAGAGACCGCCAACCTGATCTTCGAGTGTCGCTTCGATTGCGCCCCCCGCGACGAAGCAATCTTGTGCCGCCGCGACGCATCAAAATAGTCGAAACGCCCTTCGGGGCGTCAGCCGGTCCCGCGCTCCCGGCTCTGATGAGACAGCGCAATTTGAAAAAGGAAGACATGACATGACCAACGATTTTGAAAATTTCAGCTTTCACATTTACCGCGACACGTTCCTCGGCTTGAACAAGCAGTGGAGCTGCGACGTTTGGGATCACTCCGTTGCCCCGAAGAAAATCATCAAGCCCTGGAGCTACGGCTTCAGCTCCAAAAAGAAACTGGTCGAGCATATCAAGGCCGTCGCCGGAGAGTTCGCCACCATCACCCGCCACAAAGATTTCGACATCATCAACTAGTCGAAACGCCCTTCGGGGCGTCTGCCAGACCCGCCCTCCTGGCACTGATGAGACAGGGCAATTTGAAAAAGGAATTTTAGACATGACCAAGTTCAGTAAAGATACCGGGTTCACTTACTACAGCACCCCAGCCGCCGCCGATCAGCCCATCCGCATCACTGCTTTCTGCGGGGCCATCCGCATGGTCCTCGACGCTATCGAGACCGGGTTAAAAATCAACTCCGTCGCGTCCATGCACTTGGAGCATTTGGACGATATGAAGACCGCAGCCGTCGCCCTTGAAGCCGCCCGCTTTTACCGGGGGGAGAAATAACATGAACCGCAAAGACAGACCGCTCATCAATACCGTTGACAATATCAGCGACTGAGCGTACAACCATTTTTCAATTGGAGGTTAAAGACATGAAAGAATTACTAGATCATCAGATCGAAGACGCCGCTTTTCTGGCGTCCAAATCCTTCGCCGGGAACTTCTCCGGCATGGGATCCGGCAAGACCCTCACCGCCCTCGCAGCCGTTGACCTGGTCAGCGACACCGTCGAGGACCGGGCCATTATTGTTTGCCCCCCGATCGCCATGAATATGTGGCAGCGGGAGTTCTCGGACTTCCTGGGCTACACCGCCCAGATCGTCAAGACCGGCAAGACCAAACTTGACCACAGCGCCCTCGCCTACATCTTGAGCTACCAGATCGCGACCAAGCGCCGCGATGAGCTGAAGGAGCTGGGCGCGAAGGTTTTGATCTTGGATGAGAGCCACGCCCTTAAATCGATCAAGGCGAAACGCACCAAGGCCATCCTCGGTCGTGGCGGTCTCTGCGAAAGCGTTGACTTTTGCTGGGCGCTTTCGGGTACTCCCGTGACCCGTTGGAATAATGACATATTCAGTTTTTTGGTGCGGGCCTCCAACGGCCTGCTCAAAGAGAAGATCGGCAAAGTCGATGCCGACCACTTCAATCTGCGCTACTGCATCGTGCAGAAGCGCCAGTTCCCTGGAGCCCGCTTCCCGACCAAGATGGTCGTCGGCAACCGCAATACCGAGGAGCTGAACGAATTGATCTTCGACGGCGGCCTGGCCGTCCGCAGAGAGCTGAAAGAAGTCTGGGCCGCCATGCCTCCCATAACGACGACCCGCTCCACGATCAGCCTCTCCAAAAATGCCGACCTGACCGAGGCTCTGGCTAAAATGAAAAACCAGACCCAGGCCCAGATCGCCCAGGGCATCGCCCGCAACGACGAGAGCCTCTCCAGGACACGCCGCCTGATGGGCATGGGTAAGGTCGAGGCAGCCTCTAAGGTCATTCTAGAGCGCCTGGAGAGCGGCGCAGGCCCCATCCTAGTGGGCTGCTGGCACACAGACGTCATAGACGCCCTCCAGGAGGCTCTACAGGGCCACAGAGTGGGCTGTCTGGATGGCCGCACCAGCCCCAAAGAAAAGCAGCGGCTCCAGGACTGGTTTAACGAAGGCAAATTGGAAGTCCTGATCGGGCAGATCGCGGCAATGGGCGTCGCCATCGATCTCCAGCATGGAGGCAACAACATCATCTGCGTCGAGGAGGATTGGAGCCCGGCCCTGATGGATCAATTCTATGCCCGCATGCATCGCATGGGGCAGGCCAAGCACGTTCACGTCGAAATCCTCGAAACCGATACCCGGCTGGATGAGGCCGTCCGCAAAATTGTCGCCCGCAAGCGCGTCGGGCATAACCAAATTATGGAGCAAGCCAATGACTAATATCAAAGACCTGACCATCGCCGGTCGCACCGCCATCGAAGCCGAGAAGAGCTTCAACGTCGATCGAGCTAAATTTATGACCGCCTCAGAAGCCGAGAGCTGCATCCGCAAGCAGTGGTACTCGAAGCGCCCGGCGTTCGAGCCCCAGGAGCAGGATTGGGGCTTCGCCTGGCGCGGCACCCACATGGAAAAATATATGGCCGAGAGCCTGGAGGCGGCCAACGTGCCGCTGCGCTTTGCCGGTGACGATCAATTCACCCTCCACGACCCGGAGACCAAGATCGCCGCGACGCCCGACGGCGTCATCGCCTATGAGGACGAGTGGGTGCCGATTGAATTCAAGACGATCGACCCCAGGACGAACAAAAAGAACCTGCCCAGGTCTGGACACGTCACCCAGCTCAAGATCGGAATGAAGTTGCTCGACCAGTACCATGACAATCCTGGCATCAGGGCTGGCCTGCTCGTCTACACCGACGCCTCTAATTACAACGACATCATCCAATTTCGTGTCGATTTCGAGGACGGCATCCTGGAAGAGATGGCACCCAGGGCGCGCCAGGTACTCGGCAAGAAGAGCGCCGACGCCCTGGATCGTGAAGGCAAGAAGAACGGCGACTGCCGGTACTGCTCATACACCGAAGTCTGCGGCGTCGATGTCGCCGAGGCGACGGGCAGGACTAAGGGCAATCGGGGATCGAAGATTGAGACGGCGGCGCAGCGCCACGTCGCGATCAAGGACGAGGAGGAGGCGCTCAAGATCGAGAAGGCCGCCCTCTCTGAAGACATTAAGGCCGACCTCAAAAAGAGGGAGACCAATAGTTTCGTCGCAGGCGACATCGTTATCGAGTTGTCTGAGGTGAAGGGCCGCACTTCTTTAGACAAGAAGGCGGCGAAGGCAGCGGGCGTCAACCTGGCCCCGTTTGAGAAAGTGGGGGCCTCATCCGAGCGCCTCCTTGTGAAACGTGTTAGTTGAAAAGGAAAAGCAAATGGCACAAGAACTGAGTAAATATATTAAAGCCGAGGGAAGCAATCTCCCGGCGATCTCCAACGAGGCGGCTGCGGCTGCCCTCCAGGAGACGGCAGACATCGCAGGCACCGGCAGCGGTGGCGTCGATTACTTGAGGTTTTCCGGCAAGACCGGAGCGTACACGATCGGGCAGCGCAAAGAGACGCCTGACCCGGATCAAGTCTACCTGGTGGAGCCTCTCTCCGTCATCGAGGGCCACGTCTGCTGGAAGGCCTCAAAAGCAGTCGATCGCTTCGAGTGGTCGATCTATCGTCGGGAGACCGACACGATCCATGAGAGCGAGCTGGACGATCACGGTCCTTACCGGGATGGCGAGGGCTGGGCCAAGTTGGTCGGCTTCGGCATGGCGTCCCTGGCGGACGGTGCGCCGGTCAAGTTCAGCGTCAACTCGAAGTCCGGTCGGAACGCCCTCGGCGATCTGATCCGGGAGATCGGGCAGCGCATGGCGAACCAGGAACCGGACATGGCTCTTCTCACCTTGGGAGCGGAGACCTTCGTCGCCCAGGATCAGAAGAACTACAAACCTGTCTTGGACGTCATCACCTGGACAACCAGGGGGGCCGTAGAGGCCTACTTCGATGGGGATATGTCAGAAGACGACCTCCTCGACGGCGAGCAGCCCAAAAAGAAGCGGGGCAAGCGCGCTAAGAAGTAGCCGCATAGAATTAGGCCCGGCAATTTCTCGCCGGGCCTAGTTCTTTATCTTTCGCCGTACACGCTATCGCTGGAGGTTAAGACCAGACATGACATCTACCACAGAATACGAAATGATTACAAGTTTCAAACGGCTCAAGTCCGTCGTGAAGCACTGCGCCAAGGAAGGCCACACTGCTCTCGACTTCGAGACGACGTCGCTTATTCCAGCCGAAGGCCGGGTCCGCCTGGTCAGTCTATGCAATACAAAAGTTTCTGCCCTGGTCGATTTCGACAGGATAAGGGGCGGCTTCAAAAAGTGCGCCAAGCTCTTCGAGCAGGGTACTTGGATCGTCTTTTACAGCGGCTTCGAGATGCGCTGGTTCATGGACGCCGGGGCCGAGCCCACAATATACGACGTCGGCTATCTCCGACGCGCCATCCTGGGAGGAGGCCGTTTTAAGCTCGCTCAGATCGCCTTGTGGGATTTAGGCTACGAGATGTCCAAGGAGGAGCAGGCGAGCGACTGGGCGGCCCCTGTACTGCGTCAGGAGCAGTTAGACTACGCCTACCTCGACGCCGACATCACCTGGCGGCTGTGGGAGCATTGGAGCCAGCAGGCCGACCCAGGGAGATGGACGGCGTTTCACATGTTCAATAGCATGGTGCCGGGCGTCATCGAGATGGAAGACACGGGGATGGCGATCGACATCAAGCAGCACAAAATCCTCTGCCAGCGCTGGGCCGACATCAAGGATGAGAAGCTGGCGAAAATCAGGGAGATGGTCGGCGTCGATGAAGTCGAGAATATAAATTCCGGCCCGCAGTGGTCCGACTACTTCGCCAGGACGATGCCCGATCATATCACCAGGGCATGGCCCAGGACGGAGAAGACGGACCTGCTCCAGACGACCAGGGAGACGCTGACGATGCTGGCGGGTACGTTCCCTGGGACGCCCCTCGAAGAGTTCTTCGACTGCTTCGCCGACTACAAGACGATCCAGAAATATCTGTCGTCATTCGGCCAGACAGTCATCGACAAGGCGCAAGAGCATAGCGACAACCGGATCAGGGCGCGCTTCAATATCGGAGCCGCCAAGACTGGCCGCTTCTCCAGCTCCAATCCGAACCTCCAGCAGATACCCAGGGACAAAGAGCTTTTAGGCGAGGCGACCAGTGTGCGGTCGTCTTTTACGGCAGACCTGGGGCGCAGTTTGGTATCGCTAGATTATAGCGGTATCGAATTGCGCGCCCTGGCCCTGCTCTCCGGCGACGATCAGCTCCTGGAGGACATGATCGAGGGCGACGTTCATTTGGAGGTCGCCTCGAAAATCGCCGGTCGCAAGATCGACAAGCAAAAGGATAAGGCGCTCCGATCGGCTGCCAAGGCCGTCAGCTTCGGGATCATTTACGGCAGCGGAGCCGGGGGGCTGTCGGCGACCATGCGCTGCCCGGAGACCGCAGCCCAGGCTTATATCGACTTCTGGTCAATCCGCTACGCCAAGGCGTTCCAGTATCGCTACGACATGCTCAACGAGGCGAAGCGCACCAGGTACATCCGCATGGCCGACGGCGGCACCATCTACATGGGCAAGAAGCCGGACCTACCAAAGTGCGCCAATTACCCGGTGCAGCGGGCGGCCCTATCGATCATGGCGGCGGCGATCACCAGACACAAGAACAGCCTCGACGCCGCTCGCTCGGAAGGCGGGCAGGAGTGGACGAGAATGCTGGCGACGATCCACGATGCGTTGATTGACGAAGCAAAGAAAAAGGATGCGCCAGATTGCCTGGCGATAATGGAGGCCGACATGATTGGCGGCTTCTTGGATGTCTTCCCTGGGGCGAATACAGATCGCCTCGTCGAAGGCGGTATTGGCCCCAACTGGGGAAAACTAGATTAGGAGGGTAAAATGGCTACGCTAAAAAGATTTATGATGTTTTTATTGGTGCTGTTTAGAAAGCAGCAGGCTCCTCGTAAATATGCGGGCAGGGATACCGATCTATATACTTTCAAGCGGACAATATTGGATCGCCTCGACTGGTACTTTCACATCATTAAGCGTTTGAAACGAGGCGACCCAGAAACCTATAAAATGTATTCCAAATGGGGCGCGTCCATTATGGGGGGGCTACAGATGGACGCCATATACGCCCCTAAGTTAGACCCTTGGTGGAAAGCTAATCAGCCCTCCTTCGGGGCGTTCTTTCTCTCGGATGGGCAGACCGATAAAGGTGACCTATTAACGCCCACCTTCATGTGCTTTAGAAAATATAAAGTCTCTCGCATACCCCCAGAGGTGCAGCGGGCCAAGGGGGACATTTATGTCGTCACTGTTTGCTGGGACGACACGACCAAGTGGGCGCAGGGTAGGCCGGTAGAGTTCCCGGTCGCGCTACGCAATGGCAAGGTGACTATATTAAAAACTAATACGACGACCAGCCAAGTCGTAAAATCTAAAAAAGGCGACTTCGCTCTCCCCCAGCGCAAATTTTGCATTGACCCATTCTTTAAAGAATGGGCGGCACAGAATGCTGATCGTGACGAGGCGTCAACGGGCGACGTCCATGAATATTTAAAATGCATATTTGTAGAGGTCGCAAATATGTATGCTTCACAGAATAAAGAGATGACTAAGATCAGAGTGGCGAAGGGTAGCATCAACGCCGTATTCTCAATTGACATTCTGCGGACCCCTTACTTCTTTAAAGACAGGGACATCACGGTCACGGTAAGTGGCAGGCGCAAACCCATTTTTCATATTGTCCGAGCGCACCGCCGTCTTATTAAAGGCGCAGAGACATTTGTACGCACCCACTTTCGAGGAGAACGCATATTTAAGTGGAACGCCTACAAAGTAGCCATAACGGTCCCTGGGTGGCACCACGTCGACCTGTCGGCCTTCGACTTGGGGATGGAGGACAGCCCAGAGGACACCCTCCCAGAAGGGATGCGGGACGTCAGCGACGTAGCCGGTCAATTTGTAGACTGGGAAAAAGAGGGCCTGGGGAAACACAAGAGGGTACGCCGCGCTCGTATGCATGACGCCGCACCGATTGAGGGTTGACATCAGCGCCTGATGAGATTAATGTCCAAGGACATTCATTGAAACGGAGACATGACATGACATCACACGCTGGATTTGAAACTGCCGAAGACGCCCTGACCTTCATCAAAGGAGGCAAGGCCGTCTTCACCATCACGTCGGAAAAGACCGACAAACACTTCACGTTCAAGGTCAATCAGAAAGACAAGGGCGAAGGCGAGGAGGTCAACTTGACGCCCTTCTTCGTCTCCGTCCTCAACGGGCCAGACAATTGGGAGAACTACCAGTACATCGGATACATCCAGGCGGACGGCGAGAGCTGTCTCCTGGCCGGTGCCAAGGGCCATCCCGACGCGCCCAGCTTTAAGGCCTTTTCCTGGGTCTGGGCGCACCTTAACCGAGGAGCTATTCCTCAAGATTTAATCATCCAGCACGAGGGCAAATGCTGCCGCTGCTCCAGACGCCTGACAGTGCCGTCGAGCATCGCCAGCGGGATTGGCCCCGACTGTGCAACGAAAGGAATGTAAAATGGTAAGCAAGACCTACGACAAAGACCATGCCAAGGCCCAGCGGGCCTACATGGCGCGGCGCAAGAAGTCCGGCATCCGCCGCCGCGCCGTTGACGTCCCCAATACGCCGGAGGCGAACGCCGAGTTCGATCGGGCCAAGGCGCGGCTCTACAAAAAGTGGGGGCTGGGCAATGGGTGATCCGAATTTCAACGCACCAGGCGAAGAGGCCGTCATCGATGGCGATCTCCTGGATATTCAGCTCAACGGCGTCGCCCAGCTCGACCAGATGGGACTGCGCGATCTGCTCCAGGAGACGCAATTTCTCCGGGGCCGGTATGAGAGCCTCTCAGAGGAGGTCTTAGAGCTTACTAAGCGTTCCGAGACCCTCGATACCAGGGACGGGCAGATAGAGCGCCAGGAGGCCTCCTTGCACCGCCTGGAGGATGTAGTCGAGGCCATCTATGATATGACCCGCAAAATACGCCAGGGAGACGACGAATGACCGCCCTGGGCGAGTTCCTGGCCGTCCTGTCGATCTTCGGGGCGGCCTACGTTTGGCTTATAATCGGGAGTTTATTCCAATGAATTTCCTGCTCGACATCATTACGCTACTCATCTATCTGATGTGACGTATTTTATAGTGCTATCAGCAATTAGCATCGTTATCGCCTGCCTGTTATTGGCAGCGGTCGCCGGATGGATTAATTTTATCAAGGGAGAAAACAATGACTGACGAACAACTAGCTGGCATTTTAAAACAGAAAAAATACGCGACATTTGCCAAGGACCAATTAAAGCCTCGGCCAAGTGCGACGGACGCCTTCGATGAGGCGCTTAAAATCGTCACACAGGAGCGCGGCAAGAAATACGGCACTAGCACTAGCAGAAACTTCAAGATGGCCGCTGACGGCTTCGCTCTGGTCGCTGAATGCCATGATCCTGAGTTACGTTACGCCCTGTCAATGATTTGGGCGAAAATGGCTAGATTAATTTGCGGCAATCCAGAGCATGAGGATAGCTGGCTGGATATAGCAGGCTACGCCCGGACGGCCTGTATGGTGATCGACGAGAGGCAAGACGATGGCCGGTAAAAGTTGAAATGATGGAGCTAATCATCACAGTGATTCGCATTTTGCTGGGGGCGCTATGAATGACTTGGGTTAATTGGGTGATTTTCATTATGATCCTGTTGTTCTTTGTGATTGTCACTGCTGTAGTGACAGTCTGTATTTGTCAGTGGTTGATGAAGGATATGAATGAATGACTTTTACAACACTGATTATCGTTGTCGGTATTGGTTTGGGGGCGGTCAAAGTAACGATCAACTTCGAGGACGCTTCTGAATGCTTTGCAGCAATAGATAATTTACACGCTGAGTTTTTTCGTAAGATTGACCGGGGATTGACAATGCAGTCTGTGAAGACTTCATGTGCGCTTACAAAACAACCAGCCCCCCAATAACAGCCGCCCCTACAAATGCACGAGCAGCTTCTTCGATTTGGAGCTTGTAAGCGTAGGCGATCTGAAGCTGCAATAAAAAATATATCGGCCAACCGATTGAAAGGTCAGATCGGCCAAGTATCCACAATGCTAGCATGTATATGATGATCACTGCACCAGGTAGTCCGTATCGAATCATCATACCGTTTGTATCGCTCCAGCCTTCGCAACCAAACTTTTTATTGCTTGCAATAATTGACCAGGAAGCAATTGCGGCAGGCGGTAATGCTAAGAGCGGATCACCTAAACCGACATAGGCCGCAGCATAAGCCAGGACCATACCCAGGCCGCTCCAAATATGGACCTTGCGGCCATCAAAAATTTTATTGGAGCCATCGGCCCAACGCCACCACATTGCTGCAATAAGTAATACTGTGTTCATTTGGCTACTCCCTTGATTTTCTCGTAAGACCTCATCCCTGCAATTCCAAGCATACCCATCATGATGGACATCAGTGCCTTCATATCAAATTCAATGATAGGAGGTGTAAAATCTAAATAGATAGCCGCCACCATCAAAAGCGGCATGATTAGAAAGTGCATAGCAAATGCAAGGGCGCACACCCAACCCACGCATGGCCTCCAACCTGAAACGAAAATTGAGCGGTGACCAGCTTCGACAGCATTGACCTTCATCTGAGCAATATCCGCAGCCAGCAAATCCTTCCGCAACTCATTCTCCATTTTTAGCTTGAGCGCCGGATCAGGTATGAATTTATCAATGACCTTGAGGCCCGCTGCTACGGCTTCACCTATTCCAAACATCAGATATTCTCCTCAAAATGTGGTCCGTCAAAAAATTTTTCATGTGGATCGCGGTCAACTCTCACACCGTCCTGGTCCCAATCGCCACCCCATCTGAGGCTGATCTCCAGAGTGGTGGCAACGGTCAGCACTAATCTTGAGAAAGCTCCGAACTCGTCTTTGTTATTCCAGTGGATATGAGGTCTTTTGTCATGATACGGAGCAGCGTCAACTGCATTGCTTGGGCTGCAATTATGTTTTGAGTTGGGCCACCGGACTTGGGACTTGCGGGTGTCATATAAATAATTTTGTCTAACAAGTGTGCGGTGGCCTTCAATTATTGTGCAGTCTTTAATGGTAGTGCTGGTGAGCGGGTCCGTCCAGGGGAGGAGGTTGATCACCTCAAACATCACCTCTTGAATATTAGGATTGCAAGTGTTTAAACGCTCCCGTGATGCTGAACCAAACTGGACCATCAAATCTCTTGGCCTTTCGATTGAGGAATATTATGATGTTTATGTGTAATCATAATTATTCGCCGCCTGGTTTTCCGTTTGTGTCCACCAACGTCTTTTCTACATCTTCAATCGTGGCACTGAGAGCCGCGTCATAGGCCGTTAAAATCGCATACATCTTGGAGTTCTGATCCGAGTAGATTACCGATGCAACATTATTCTCAATCGCCCTAACCAAAATGCCCACTACGCGCTGATGCCACTTATTAAAGTTATCAATGAATGCACTTGGTATCCCTTCTCGCCTTGCGTCTGCAAGATAGTCTGTAACCGTTTCGTTGAGGTTGTGAGACAACAAAGCGTGCATTGCAGGGTCCGACAATTCATTGAAGTCTGTGGCCTTAACCAGTTTTTTTAGACTGTCTTGGAAAGCAGCAAACTTAATCGTTAGGAATTTCTTAGCCGTTGCTGTCACATCCAATTGTGGAATCACGAGTTGCAGCCAAGTATCTGCATGAGTAAAAAGCGAATGATTCAATAGAACCGTTCGGTTGATCTCACCTGATGCTAATTCCTGCCGCTCAAGATGGTCTTGTACCAGCAGGACGCACATTGGGCTGAAACCTGTAATGGCTGCTACTACAATCATTGCAATATTTTTTGTCAAAGTCATTACTTACAACCTCCCGCGATACTGAACCATCAAATCTCTTGGCCTTTCGGGTTTGGTGAAATATTTTCCCAAGCTCGGCCAATATTGGTGATGCAAGCCTGACCAGTGCTATCCTTTTCTGCGTTGATCACCACAAACTGTCCATCACCCAACTTCCAAATAGCAATTGCATAACCAGCACTGGCTACCCCATGACCCATTAAAGTTGCATTTGCTTCAGCTAAAAAAACCTTCATGTCAGCATTGTCACCACAGATCATGTTGACCAGCACATTCCCCACGATTAATTCAGACAGGGCTGGCGATGACCAGAGGATAATTGCGGCAGCAAGGAGAAATGATTTAAGCAATTTATTTATCATCCTCTCTGCGGATTTCCCGCAGGATCATCTTCACATCCTCCTTGATCTCCTTAGCAGTATCTGCTTGCTGACGTTGCCTTTCTTTGATAACGGCAACATCTGTCAGCACCTGTTGGATAGTTGTTTGATTGGACTTAACCGTCTTAACGATCTTCAGTTGCTCTTTCTCCCCAGCGGCGACATCGTTTTCAAGGTTCGCCCAACCAGCAATTCCGGCGCTGACGATCAGTGCCAAAGGCAAAAATTGTAAGTATTTTTTAGGCCCAGGTTCTAGAATTTGGAAGTTTCGGCAATTGTTCTCGGGGCATGTAGCAGTCATGGTTTATTCCTCTGGTTTTGGAAATTTGGCTTTGACTGATGTCCATTGTCCGATAACTCCATCAAGATCAGAAGGCAGATCAAACACTGGATCAAGCGCAGACTTGAGGCCATTTAAGCTATCTGCTGTTAGCTGAATAGCCCCCGGCGTCACAACATCAGGATCGCCTTCGACAGCCGCAGGGGTGACAACGTCAGGTAATTGTTCAATCGTCAGACCATCAACAGCGTCAGCCACTGCGCTTTGCTTCATGCGAATGGAGGTAGCCCATTTGAGAATAGCGTCAGCTTGGTCGCCCATCGGAATATTTTTATCGTAATCCCGTTTGCGTAAATCACGATGGTTATAAAGGTCATCACCAGGAACTGGGTCTTGAGGGGGAGGTAAAGCTGGCCCAATACGATTTTCACGTTGCCAACTGCCATCAACATATTCCAGTGGCCCCCAGCCTAAATTTCGTGGGCCTTCACCAACAACAGGCTCTAAAACCCGTTGGATGAAGTAGACGCCGCCGTCTTCATCATGGATTGGGTCGCCCACTTTAACATTAGTAGACCAACCGCCATCGGGGCGTTTTACTTTACTTAAATTCTTATGCTCGCTGATTTTATCGTGAGCTTCGTTTTCGATTATGTACATTTATCTTGCCCTTCCTTGGCTAGTTGAACCATCACCCGGTCCTTGAATTGGAGTTCCCCATACTGCATAATTTAAGGTTGATCCACTGCCGTTTACATCATCAGTGTTTGACCGCAATTTGTAACCGTTACTCAGCAAGTCACAGACAATTGTGGTCCCTTCGGCATTATACACATCGAAATAAAGAACTTGATTTGCTACATTGCCGTCCTCTCTTGCTGAGTGGATCAAGTTCCATGAGGCCGTGCCAGCAGAAGATCGCTTGGTGAACATTGTTATAGGCGAGATACCCACATTATTCACTGGCCCATCTGTATCGGCGTTTCCGATTATCGACCCAAAGGCGGAATACCCATCTACACCATGCCAACAGTATGCGATATACTCTACTGCGCCAAAAACAACATTACCCAAATCAAGAAGTGTAGCATCGGCATCCAGACCTCCTGCGCTTGAAACAAAAATTGCGTTACTATCCATGTACATATAGCCGTCACCCAAGTCTTGAGGCCAGTTAGCGACTGAGTTCCAAGCCGCTGCTTGTTTATCTGTAATGATAAACTCAGGGGCGCTATCAAGACCATGCCCTGCTATACCTTCTGCGGGGGCAGTTATGTCTTTTACAATGGAGAACCCCGCAACAGTATTGGCACTAACTGTTACAGTGTCGGTGCCTTCTGAATTAGATGCGCCACCGGCTGCACCGGCTTTCCAGAACTCTACAACATAATTAGTATTAGAGAGCGTCGAGCCAAGCGTCAAAGTTGTCCCTGATACGGAGAACACATTGCTGTCACTGGTCGGAGCATCACCACCACTTTCCCATTCCCTGTGAGTTGAATATCCGACAAGACCATCTGCGATATACCAGCGTTGTGAATTGTCTCTGTCCTTAGCAATAATGAGGGTGTCGTACACGTCCATATCCCAATTACATGTGACGTTTGTGCTAGAGCCATCATGGGCGACAAGCTCTACTTGGTGATGCTCTGTCGGGTCGATGGCAGGGGTGGGCATGTTGGCTGTTGATAGGGCCAAAGCCCCTGCGACTGTTCCATTCGGATCATAACCTAATTGCCCAAAATCAAAGTCTAAATCAATGCTTACGCCGCCACAGTTTATTGTAAAGAACCACGGGTCATCTGTTGTGGTGGCTGGGAGGTCCTCCGCTGTACCCAATAGGACACTGTTTTTATACCACTTAACATTACCTGCATCCATATCCACAATCATCTCAACTACATCTGTATCACCAGTTGTGCCTAAAGATGTCTGAACAGCCGCAGCATCACTATAAATGGAACCAGTACCTTGATACGGACAATAACAAATGGTATCTGCTGTTGCCCACATACCTCCACCATTGTCTAGATCATAACTTCTCTGGGCTAGTCCTAACTCCCAACCAAGTGGAGCGCCATTCTGAGTTAACTGTACTCCCCAGATACCTGTTGAGGGTATATGGTGTGTCGCTCTTGCGCCGTCCCAAGTTCCCGCTGAACTATCTACAACGGTTAGATTACCGTTACTGATTGTTAAGTTTGCTCCGACTTCATCAATATTATTCCAAGTGCAGTAATTCCCATAGTCATTATCAGCATCATTCGTCGGGCTGTCGTTGGTTGCTGTGATGGTGCCAGAAGGGGTGAAGTCGTTACTGTTGCCGGAGCTATCCGTTCCCGCCGCAACATCCACGCCGCCCTCAAGCAGAAATCCGTTGGTGCCGAAAGTTAATCCTGATATATCTATTGGACGCCATTCGCCGTTGCTATCAAACTCGCCATAGTCAGTAATATCAGAAAACGCTATTCCATCCTGATAGAAGGCTTGAGTAATATTATTACTGCCATAACTTCCATCGCCATTACTGCCATACCACATATTTCGACCATCTTCACCGGCAACATTATTCCCCCACTCAAGGGCATCGTTTTGGGAGGGGTATGTCTCTGTGGCATAATCTGTAACCTTGACACCATTTACATATATAAAGCAATCATCACCGTCTGGTGTTGCTGGTGTGCTGTCATAAACACAGATAACTTGCATATATGCGGCAGGATCACGGTATTGAGCAGAAGTCTTTAAAAATAATTTATTTGAAGAGTCTACCTGTGACCGAAAAATTAAAAACCCTGTACTACCAATGTCTATGCTGTCAAACTGATTACTTGGCGTTTGTCTAAAGGCACAACCAATCCTATTTGCTACACCGGGGATGACTTTAAGCCAGCAACCTCTGATCTGTACTGTTCTGTCAGCAGCAACAGCAGGTGTAAAGCCAAGGGTGGCGCTATCACTAACATCTATAATAGCAGAGCCTTCAACGACATAGCCATCCAAACCTGCCCCACCTGCTGCTGCCATTAATAAATTATTACTAAACATTAGCTATATTCCTGTGATAAAATTGCTTGTATATTTTCACCTGTATTATCGCCGGAAATAGAA
>Ga0080013_1002676_pt1 | contig 20373 bp, 20 predicted proteins | sample ETNvirenome_6_85_FD_69236 | JGI IMG/M metagenome (GOLD analysis project Ga0080013, IMG submission 69236) | Marine viral communities from the Pacific Ocean - ETNP_6_85 (SPADES assembly) (version 2) | ecosystem: Environmental > Aquatic > Marine > Oceanic | place: Pacific Ocean | collected 2013-06-19 | reverse complement strand
GATTTTCCAAGATGCTGCCAATGAGCAGGGCTTGGACATAGCAGAGACGATGTTAGCCCTGAATAATTACTTGGTTCTTTTGAACAACAGGCAGTCCCTTTTGGGGCTGGGTGCTGGAGTAGCTCCAACACTGGAAGATATTACAAGGGCGGCAGACCGCCTGCCAAGTGTAGTTAGAGGTTACGACCCCGAACGAGCTGCTGCTAGTTTCACAGTAGGAGAAGGAGGCGAAGAGATAGCCTTTACCAGTATAACCCAGACTGCGCGTGAAGCGACAGAAATGGGGGTGGCCCAAGCCGCTCTCCTGACAGACGAGGAATCTTTTCAAACGTCCGAAGAGTTCGCCCGTAAGATGCTGGGTCTGGGCAAACGGGAGCTAGTGAAGATAAAGAAGGATATTGTTGAGCGGCAGAGAGACACTTATGAGCAACGACTGGTTGAGAGGATTTCTGATCAGGTTGAAGCACTCATCGAAAAAGGTGTCCCTGTTGATATAACAGGCGACCAATTGTATGGATTCTCTTCTGATTTATTCAGGGCTTCTATTTTTGAAGCCCCGCGTGGGCATGCACCAAGCGGCAAGCTTGCAGGTTATGGCGAACTGAATAAACGCATTAACGGGAAAATTGCGGAACGCTTTCCCATTCGCAATGTCATATATGACATAAAGTCTGTTGTCCCTGCCCAGTTTAGAAAAGGGGGACAAATATGGGGTGGTAGATCCTATAGGGGGGTTAATTACTATTACCACCCTGAGTGGGGCGGCGTGTTTAATAATGATCCTCATTCTGTTGCGAGCATGATGCGGCGCAAAGAAGAGCTTAGGGTTATTATTCCCGAAGGATTTGAAGGCATTAACCCCGCTTTCAAAACTGTCACGATCAAAGATCCGTTTAATAAGAAAAACGTCGAGTTAGTGGTGGATGTTGTTGCCCCACATCCCACTAATCCTGATGTGGAATACTCCTTGGTGTATGACGCCCTGATCCCTCCTGCGATAGCGAAGTACTTTTCCAAACAGACAGAACTCAATGACAACCTCAATGCCCCCGATATTAAACTGAGGTTGAAATCTACTTTGGGAAGCAAAGAGGAGGGGGAAGTCCTTGTAATTTTTGACCCTGAACAAGGGGATGCAGACGGTAAGGTAACGTTCCAGCAGATGCAGGATAGTCTTAACAGACTCGTTGACTTTGGTTACTCAGAAATTGCGGAAAAGAGTAGTGCTACGGGCACCTTAGAGGCACCCCAACGAGAATTGGGGAGGAATTTTGCAAAGGTTCTCGCTGCTGTAATGGACAGTGGCCCCGGCACAGGTCTGTCGGGGACGAAGCCAGAATACAGTGCCGCTCGTGTTGCGGCTGTAGCGGAAATTATTACTTCCCTCGATAGGTTCTTCAGGATTGCAACTATTAAACAGGATCTGCAAGAAAGGGGGGCACTTGAACGCTCTGTTGTAGATGGCGAACTCGTCATCACGATCAAGGAAGACGCTGTTGACTCCCTTTTTGAATATGTGGGCCTACCTGATAAGCCAATTAAAAAGAGATTTGAGCGCGGCAAGCCACTTCCGTTTGAAACCGATGAGCAAAAGAAAGCAGTCTTCCTTCTTGAGAATGGTTACTTGGGGTCAGGTGAAAAAGCTGCTCCGGTTAGAAAGACGGCCCGCTCTACTAAGCCAGTCGATGGCTGGGAACGAATTACCATTAAACACTTCTTTGAGAAGGAACTAAACCACAGGTCTCAAAAAACCAGTGAGGGCAAAGAACTGGAAAAAAGTTCTAGCGATGCAGAGTTCCCACATATTTTCCATTTGATTCGGAGTTCCGCCAACCGGAATAAAAAACGCCTAGGGGTTTTTGGAGCTAATAACAGAGCGCGTTCGGTCTCTGCGGTGTCCTATGACGCGGCCCAGACAGTAGCAGATATGGCTGCTGCGGAAGCAGAAGCAGGACATGCTCTGGGCACCTCCACACGCGCAGAAAGCTATGCCGCCATGCGGAGCGAGACTGAGGAGGCCCCTGATCCTTTGGGGGTGTCTGGGGTCTTAGATACCAGCAATGAAATTGACCGAGGCATTTATGCAGCCGAATTGTCTGAGTTCATGGCTACGATTTCACCATATCTTGATACGGTTGAGGGCGACGAGTCCTTTAAAGTCAATATGGAAGCGGTGATTTTGGCTATGGAGGGGGCAACGGGCACGAAAGAAACTGAACAAGCCTTCTCAGGACTCTCAAATAGAGCAAAAGCTGAAATAGTCATAAGGGTGGGGCTACACAGCACCGACCAAGCTCAACGGGATAGATTAGCCGCAGCCCTTACTGAAAAAAACGTAAACAACCTTCTGCCCCCTTGGTTTATCAAGGCCATGCGGACTGTTGACTCAGACCTTGGTATCCGCCATTCAGCAGCAGAGCTTGGCGCACACATTCAAGCTTTTGCTAAGGGCCGTCAGCGCAGTGCCCCCTCTATAATTAGCTCCAAGGAGGTAGAGTTTTACCGACAGGAGAATCAAGAAACCATAGAACGCCTTGGCCTTGTCAGTGGCGACTCATCTTCTGTTATCGGGGCCTTGCAGGTAATTGCAGAAACCAGCACAGATCCTGATAATCGTCTAGTGGCACAACTTCTCCTGACTAATGAAGAGTTAATCAGGGACACGGGGTTTGTGATCTACGACATAGAAGATGGTCGGGCGGGGTTCTACGACCCTGTTTCTCCTACCATTGCTGTTAATCTTTCTGGGTATTACGGCAATGGCGTCGAGTCGGTGCTTTTGCATGAGTACCTCCATGCGACTACGGTGGGCCTTCTGGCCAAGCCAGAGGCAGAGTTAAGTGAGACCCAGAGAGCGGCTAAGAAAAAACTCGTCCGCTTGTTTGAAGAGATCCAGTCATACCGCAATGACGCCCCAGAAAGCTTGGAGGAGTTCCACCATGCCACTAAGAGTCTTGAAGAGTTTATTGCGACTTACTTCTCATCAAACTCTTTCCAGAATACCCTTAAGATTCTTTCCGTCACGAAAGACAAGCCAAGTCTTTTCAGGCGTGTACTGGATAGGATTCTGGACTTCTTGTCTTCTGTGGGGCCACAGCCTTTCCGCCGCCTCATCCGCAAAAACACCAAGTCAGGCAGGGAGTTCCGCAAAGCGTTCGGGAACCTCACTAACTTCATAGCTAAGTCCAATGTCGAGTTCGCCCTAGACCCGTTGGGCACGTTACCAGTATCACTGATAGGTGCAATTGAGTCGCGTAAAAACCGTATAGAGGCCCACTACAAGGGTGTAACTGACCCGATAACTTCAAATCCTTTAGACCCAGATGCGACAGTAATTATTCCTGTGCATGAACTCACCCGCGAGGATGAGAATTACATACGGGCTATTGAAACTGGGGATCTTGATACGGCCCGCCGGATAATTGATGAGAAGATAGAGGAGGCTCAGGAAAGGTTTGGCAAGACCGCCACCATAGGTATCCGCCAAGGGGTTTACGTCAATGGAATACCCCTTGACCCAATCTTTAACAGTTACTATGGCCCCGGCTACTATGTAGCTGAAGGGACGGAAGATGTAGATGTATCTACGGGGGCTGACCGCTTTGGCCTCCGTCCTGAAATCCCACAGAACTTAGGGTATAACCCTGCGGATGCAGAAGTAAGGAGCGAGCGTGTTGTAGTTTTTTCTAATAACCCCCTTATTGTGGAAAAGATGCCTTCTGTTAACATAGAAAGAGCATCTTACTTGGCTCCTTTCAGGGCGCTGACTAAACAGGAACAGAAATATGTTGATAGTGTCTTAGAGCAGGAGTTGACTAGCGACTATTGGGAAAGAGCCGTGATCAGGTTTGATGCAGGGGATATAACTGCGGACCACTTAGCTGCTCTCAGGATTCACATAGATCACGGGCGCAATATTACCGAGAGGGATTACAATAAATTCTCTCCACGGAGCCGAGAAGCGTGGATGGTGGGGGCCATTACGCCGGACGCCTATCTAAAAGAATTTGAGTTCAGGTATATGCGAAATAAAGAGCGCGAGCCTCTTGGCGAGGGCTTCGTCGAAGCATCCGCCAATTTTTACAAAGCAAATCCTGATGTCTCTCTTGCAAATAAGGGCCATGAGATTTTAAGAGCCTCCAATCCCGCCACATGGAAAGGTCAAATCGACTACGGATCTGAATCCCCGTTAGTAAAAGAAACTTTCCGCGCCCCAACTGAGGAAGAGATAGACCGCATCGAACTCCTCATGGACGATGCCAAAATAGCTAATCAGATGGGTGCCGTACTGACAACAGTTGGAGGGGTTTACCCGACCATAGGCCCCCTCCCAGCCCCGAAGAAGAAGCTAACCAAGAAGAAGACCGCTAAGAAGAAGACCGCTAAGACATTAGGGCAACTCCTTCGTGAGCAGGAGTCCCCCGCACGCCAGTTAGCAAGAAAAGTTAGAATCCCAGACCCTCCTGCAAGGTATAAGAAATTTGCTAGGAAAGTTTTAGAGTTCAATAAACAACGAGGAGGGGCAGAACACGTTTCTTCGCAAGAAATCATAGCCGAAGTCCGTGAAGAATTCCCCCATATAGGCTTTGACGAGCAAGTTGATCTTGTTAATGAGCGGTCGGCCTCACGCTTTCAAGGCTATATGGGCTTCTTGAACGAATCATTAGGCGGTCAAATATTTATTCACCCATCGTCTTATCCAGCTCCAAATATAGCAGACATCCGTATAAGAACTAAAGAAAGCGGGCGCACCCATGCTGAAGAAACAATGCTAGCGCGGGGGGATGCAGATCAGTCCCAGAGGTATAACACCGTAATCATCCGGCTGATACGGGAAGGAAAACTGCCTTACGACTCAATACGGGTTCCACATGACCAAAAGACAAAGGGTTTCTCCTCTGAGCTTATTCTACCCAGACCTAATCAGATTAAGTCAGCAGAAACTATCGTCAAAGATAGCAATGGGAATGTCATTCCGCCTTCGAAGCGGTTCGATCCAGTACAACAGTCTGTTCTCTTCAGCTCTTTCGAGGCCATCCATAGTGATATAACGGTTTCTCCCGAACGGGTGCAGCGTGTCCGTACCCTAGCTGATCAAGCTATTGGTGCCATCCCGTCTTCGATTGCCGTCTCAGTTATTGAGACGACGGCGGAAGCAGCCCACATCTTCGAGGGCCGACCTAATGCAGCCTTTGTAGCTGTCCTGTTGGAGCAGGATGGGGAAAGAATCCCCGCTATTTTTGTAGCGCGGGAGAATCTGGTGCAGGCTATTGCTGAACGCAGTGGTATCGCTGAAGATGATGTTAATATCAAAGGGACTCTGGAAGCCCTAATCTCTGAAGAGATAGACCATATTGCAGAATACAAGGCCATCCCCTTTGAAGAACTGGATGCTTACATTGAGACGCTGAGTGATGTGACGCTTGAGGAGATAATTGATGAGTACACCGTCAATGCCAAAACTAACAGGCTGAACCAGACCCTGAAGGAAGGGATCGCTAATAATGATCTTGAGACCAAGAGGCAAGTGGTTGGAGAGATGCTGCGTATGCAGTTACAGCGTATAACTCGTGGCACCACCACAGAAGAAGATGTCTCATTCTACGAGGACAACCCCAGCACGATGCGCATCCTGCTTCGTTATCTTGCGGGGGTCTTCCGCAGGATGTTCGCGCGGTATAACCTTAGAAGAAGCAACCCAGAGCTATCCCAGATGATCAACCGGATGGCTTATGAACTCAAGTTCCTCGCCAATGGGGGTTCCGCTCATGCGGCCAAACTGCCGTTTGACCCTCGTGACCCCGATGCGGGTTATAATATCTTGGCCCGTCGCTTCGAATCCACCCTTGGCGAGTTGGATGAAAATTCAGACATTCAAGAGGTGCTCAAAAGATTCAAGGGTATGTTTGACACCTTGGAGTTGCCAGTAGCTACTTTCAAAAATGGTGAATACAAGGCTTACACTGGTGCAAAAGCGGTGCTGTTTGGCGATGCTGACCCCAGAGTCACTGAGCTTAAGAAAAAAGAGGCGGCATTCATGGCCGCTGTTGAAAGAGTCGGCGGCGACAAACTCTCCAGTTTTGAAAAGATAAGGAAAGAATACCGCGAAATTTCCGAAGAACTAATTTCAGATGCTACTGGTAGTTCTGCCGATGCCTATGTTGATAGTGATTTCAGGACTGAAAGACGACATGAATACTGGGAGTGGAGGAAGGATCTGGGGGCTAAAGTAGAGCGGGGTCTCCTTCCAAAGAGTTATGAATCATACACAAACAGGCATAGGAAATACACAGAGATGGTGATCGACCCCATCGAAACGGAACAGGCCCGTCTTACAATAGAGATAGAACAGAGAATAAGTAGTGCTAGGGATACTATTAAAAAGGTTTCTCCTGAATTGGCTAAGGCAATTGGTGAGATCCGAACTTTTGTTGATACCCTTAGTTTCGTAATGGAACAAACCTATGGGCTAAAGGATAAGTTACGCCTCAAGGTCGATAGCCAGATCGGGATCTACATCACCCGCGACTACAAAACCTTTAATGAAGAAGGCTATGTGGACAAGATTCTAGGCGACAGGTCGTCCGAAGTCTTCCAAGAAGCCTATGCCTACTTTGAAAAGAAGTGGTTGAGCAACAAGACTCGTTCTGTAAGGGCTATAGCCAAGCGGGTAGAGGGCAGGGAAATGACTTGGGAAGAGGCCCGAATGGAGGCAGAGAGGAAGCTCGCGTCTGAGAAAACAAGCAAGGGAGACCCAGTAGAAGCAGCCATGCAGACATACCTGCATACCCTTCACGCCCGATCCAAGGGGGATTATGCAAAACCCCCGCCGGGGGTAACACGGTCCTTGCTGGATAATCTTATACCCCGCAAGAATGTTCCTCCCGTTATTCAAAATCTGCTCGGTGTGTATGGGCCTGAAGAAGGCATCCAGAATATCTACCGCACTATGGCTGTTGTTACCCGCATGATTGCGCGGCAGAATTTCTACAATAACCTCATACAACTTGGGTCCAACCCTGATAATGGGTTCATGTTAACCCACGAGCAGGTTACAGCACGTATCGCAGCAGGAGATACTGATTATGGAAAGTGGAAGAATGTCCGTAAGGGGACGATCTTCGCCCTAGATGCAATACCTGAAACCACCTCAAAGCTAGAGTCTGCATACGATAAAACGTTTAACTACTATGCTCCCCCTGAGATGGTGGACGGGATGCGGAAGATGTTTTCTCCTGAAGTAGTCAAGGAGCAGACCACCGCTGCCGAAAGTGCTATCTCAGGAGCCGTCACCGTAATGAATTTCGCGACGGGTATATCGTTGTCTGCGAAGACTATGGGTTCCATAGGTTTCTATCTTAGAAACATTGTTGGAAACCTTATGTTCTTCGCACCTGCCCAAGGATTTGGACCCGCCAGTATACTGAAGATAATGTCAAAAGCTCGCCATATTTTGAGGGGGGTTAGGAACCCCGCTGCGTTTGATGAATACTATGCAGAGCTAAGGGCCTACAATGTTATTGGGGGCGATCTCCACGCATCCCAGATCAGGGAATTGTTTACGTCAAAAGGGGCGATCAAAAAGGCCGAAGGGGAAATCAATGCCCTCCGTAAACTTATACGGAAATCGGGGGCGAAAGTAGATCAGGCTGTTCTCAAAAGGCTGGAAGCCCTGTCACAGGGGGTCGATGCTTTCTACAAGATCGGGTACTTTGAGCTTGAGCAGGACAACATCCGCCGCGCTCAGAAAAGCGACCAAGAGAATGGCGTGGAAGCAGACCGCGACCCTCGTGATGATTATAGTAATCTTACAGAAAATGAGATTAAGGATATGGCGGCTAAGAAAGTACGCCGCACTGCCCAGTCTTATGCTGATACGATCTACTTGGTAGAGCGACTAGGTAAAAAGTGGGGGGCTTTCCTTACCCCGTTCCTCCGGTTCAAGACAGAAGTCCTGCGTATAACTGGGAACACCTACAAACTTGCTATGGAAGAGATGAGAAGTGGCAACTCCGTTATCAAATGGCGGGGCATACGCCGTATGTCCGGTATTAACGCTGTCCTCTTCGGGTTTAGTATGGGAGCTTCCATCGCTACAAGGGCAATCTGGGGGATTGATGAGGACGAGGATGAGTTCCTCCGCGCTGCTGGCCCTGATTACAAACGCCACAGTACGTTCTTTTACTGGGAGAAACTTAGCGGGAAGGGGAAGGGTGAGTTGATGTCTTACGACTTCACTTTCCTCAACCCCTTTGCGGTTGAAGTTGACCCGACCCTTCGTTTTCTGGAACACTTGAGCAGGGGAGAACCTTTCCAAGGAGTTGTGGCTGCTGTCGGGAGTTTAAAAGACACTTTCTTTGACGAACAAATTTTCATGGGGGCTGCCTTGGATGCCTCAAGGAACAAGAGATCCGATAACGGGGAGCCTATCTATGAAGAGGCTGATGGGTTATATGGTTATGCTAAGGCCCTCTCTTATATTTACCACGAGGCTTATGAGCCAAGAACAATAGGTAACGTTGTAAGAGCCCTTAAAGGTTTCACTGGTGATGTCCCCCCTGATCCAGCTAAGTCCCCGACAAGGGCTTTGTTGAATGAGCTTGCTATGGCCAAACCTTGGAAGATTGACCCCGAACTCAGCTTACGCCGCTTCTTGGAGAAGAAACGGGATGAGCGTAACCGCGCAACGTCCCGCCTTAATGTCCTGAAATCCAAAGGGGCGCTTACTGAGGGCGAGATTCGCAGGGCCGTTCGTAGCTGGATCAAGACCAGAAAACGAGTAGACGAAGAAATCTACAGGGCGCTATATGCGGCAAACAGGATGGGCCTTAGCCCCCGACAAGCACAGCAGGTGATGGGTATACCTGCTTTGGGGATGGGTAAACGGCGGCAGGGAAACATTGTCAGAGGGGAGATGGATCGTCCCATGTTCACTGCTCCCTTTATCGAAGGAGTGATGGGCCTTACTCCTGATGGGCAGGTGGGTCTCCAACGGCTTCGGGTTGGTCAGGATGAGATAAGGAAATACGGCCCAAGTGTTCTTGTGCTAGACAGGAGAGGTGATTAAAGCCTGAAGTAGGACTTTAGTTTTGTCGGCAACGGTCAGTTGGATCGGGGCTGGACCCTTTATCCATCAGACTGCTCGCATCATATGCTGAGTACAGCAGGTTAACCATCGCCAACAGCAGAGGCTCGTCCTTCTCAAACTCCAGCCCTCTCTGCATCCTACCCTCGACTATCGGGTGGGCGCGGCACTCGATGAGTTCATCCGCAACAAACATCCCATCGACAAACAGGGGTAGCCCCAGTGGTTCTATTATTTGAACGTAATGTCTCATGGCTCAGAGTCGATGATAGACAGCACGGCTGCTGTGGTTTCGTTAATTACGGATTCAGACTCCAGATACTTCCTGTCTACAGATGCAACAATAGCATCAACGAATCTCTGGAGAACCATACCAATGTGAGGTCGCACACAGCGGAGGCTACCTGTTGGGGTGAACACAATGATTGACCATCCAGAGGCGTTGTCTTCACGACGACTCTTGATCTCAACCACGGCATCTCCTATCTGGATTTCAGTAGTTGTTTTCATGTTATCCTAACAGGGGTTCGGGTTCTTTGTCCTCTTCGGCCTGCGCCTCGTCATAAGGCGAGGTCAGTATGACTTCCTTGATCGTCTCATTCAAGACTGCCAATTGACCCATATTCTCAGGGCAGATTTCCACCCCATATGGGGCAGAGATCGGCAAACCGATCTTGTCGAAGAGAATCACCAAGGAATCAAATGCCTCAAGGAGACTTTCGTCCCCCATCGTAAGGACTCCTACTGCCATATACCATTCATCTCCGAAAAGATATCTCTCCCTTTTGTCTGGTTCCTCAGTCAGGCGGTAGCTCTGGTTGGGGAGGTTGGCACGATGCAACCCGTCCCCCGCCGAATTCAGCTTGTGCCTAGCGTCATGTATCAGGGCGGATAACTTATCGATCTGTTCCTCCAGAGGAGTGAACAATTCCTTAGCCTCCTTGAAGTCAGAAGCCGCTACCTTTTCACGGATCGCCTTCAGCTTACTATCGAGGTTGGTGAGGTTGTCGAACGATACCGCCGTGAGGCTGGAAGCGACCTTGTTGTTACAATCCACTACCCGTTTGGCGGTGTCTGTGAGGGCGTAAGCCCAAGCAAGATCCCACCATTCCTTGACAGGCATGAGCAGGTTAACGTCCTCCCAATCTGGACCCTCCTCTGGTTCCAAGCCAGCCAAGAGGACATCCTTGATCATGCCATAGCGGTTTCTGAGTTTGCGTGTATGGGGTCTCAGGATAGGGGGTTCCCCACCCTTGACCTCAATACACACTCTGTTTTCCGCTATTCCATTGACCCAGTTGGTCCGGTAACTGTTGTTCCAGTATCTGTTCCTGATTGTGCAGTGGTTATCGAATACCCTATGTGTGAGAAGCACATCATCTTCGATGACCGCGCCCATTTGCCAGTAAGGTTCAAGGGCAGAATACAGGGTATCTGTTGCATGTTTTCGAACAAGAATCGGGAAGTCATTGGGGTCGTCAACACCCTTGATAAATGTCCCCTCTTCCTGTTTCACGAATATCACCCCGTCGATACTGCGGAATGCACTACAGGCATATCTACCGTATGGGTCGGAGGTTAAGTATTCAAAGAAGTTTTGTATTGTCATTTGTTTTTCCTTTCTATTTTTATACTGCTTGGTCAATCAGTTCATTCATGTTGACTACCTGACCAAATGGGAAGCCATCATCTTCCAGACCGTATGTTACCCACAAGGTCGGGATACTTGGTTCTTCTTCAGGAAAGTCGCCGTATCCATCAGTGAAGTAGATAAGGACTCGTGCTTCCTCAAGATTGTTTTCAATGAAGTCGAAGGCTGGACGGAAGTCTGTGCCTCCTCTGCCCTTAGCTTCAGCGGTGATCTCATCGTTGGGGCCAAATTCCTCAACGAACTGCACCTCTGCATCCACATCAATCACGACGAGGCGGCGAGGTCTCAGCTTGTTGGAAGCCCCCTGCACAATGCTTACGACAGACTTAAGGATATCGTCGTTAATACTACCACTGGTATCCTTGACGAATACCAGAGTCCCGTGCTGCTCATCCTCCATACCTGTGATACAGATATCGTGATAAGCTAGGTGGCGCTTGTCTGCACGGATTGATTCATCCGACAAACAGAACTCAGTGGTGTATTTATCCAGCAATGCATCCAGATCAAGAGGCGGCTCCAGCAATTCCTCAAGCTTCTCGATGAACTTGCCCCCACCCTTACCGCGCAACTTCGCAGTCTGGATGGAACTGGACAGGATCTCTTTCCACTTTTCGGATATCTCCCTCGCCTTGGCGGGGTTCTTGGCAGGGCGAAACTCACCAGCGGAGTAAGGTTGGCGTTGTGGTTGCCCGTTGCCGGAACCAGTGCCTCCCTTGTTTCCTTCCCTATCTCCCTTATCTCCTTCCTTATCTCCTTCCTTATCTCCTTCCTTGTCACCTTCCGGCCCCTCCTTGTCACCTTTCCCATCAGTGGGGTTGTCACACTCACCGTCTGGATTAGTTGGCGGTGGTGGAGGTGGTGGTGGTAGTGGGTTATCCTCATAGAGCTTCCTGATGATAACCTCTGCCGCCAGTGTCTTGTATTTCTCTACATCAACGAACGCTTCTGGAGGAAGAACAATAGGGAAGGTAGCTTCCTGATTGTATATCTCGATGTAGTTGTTGATCTCATAGTCCGCACCGATATTCGCAATCTGGGGATTCATTTCGAACTGGGTAACCAGACGGATGATGTGATCAAGTAGGGGGTGCAGTATCTCATGCACGATCAGTCCAACTGCTTGCTGGACATTCAGCGTATCCACATACTGTGTGCCATATTTAATGCCTTCACCGTTTGTGCATGCTGTGAGAAATGGGTCGTCATCAATAAACTCCTTCGGTAGCGCCGCTGCTGCTGGCGCGAAGAATTCGTGATGATTCGCCACGATGTTTTCCGCTTTCGCGATCTTTTCTTTTGCTGTCATGTTTCTTGTCCTTTCTGTGTATTTCAGTGAAACGTTTAACTGTCTCCCTATGGTCGCGGAGTAACTCGTCCGCTTCCTTGGATAGTTTTACGTTCCCATTTTCCGCCCCGACAATGTGGTCGCTACCTACATCACGTAGCCAGAAGTAGAATCCGGTTACAAGTGGGTCAGTAGCTGACCACATAATCACGGGGCAAGATTCGTGGTTCAGGATACAGTGGATCAGGTTAGCCGATCTTTCCTGAGAGTTCGTCGCCATGCTTGACTCGCCACTCTATAAGGGCTGTGGTCTTAAGCAAGCCTTTCTTGAGACGACTGATGGAATTGCCAACGAAGGACTCCATCATCTGGAGATCCTTCGTGTCGTTCATGTTGGGGTCTGTCAGGCGGTGGGCCAGAGTCAGAACCTTCGTGATGTTATCCTTGTCTGCCAAGGAGATCGACCTACATGCAACAAGCCACTTAATGTCTGGCTCACGAGGGATACTGCAACGATCAGCATCCTCAATCATCTTGCCTACATCACCTACCTTGCTGGTAAGTTTGAGGAACTCCTTATACATCGCCCCATACTTAGGCCCGACACAGGATGTGGCGTGAGCCTTGAACAGGGGATCTGCTGCTGCCTCTGCAATATCCTCATAACTATCGGTGAGTTCATCGAGTCGTGAGAACGAGCGGAAGGTAGGCAGGTTGGATTCCCCATCCCATTCCTTGATCTTGAAGTCATATGCTGCATGGGGGTTAGAGTGCAGGAATGCCAAGAGTTCAGGTGTCTTACCGTTCTTCTCCAGATACCTCGTGAACGAGTCAAAGTCAGGACGAATACGGAAGAACGCTACCCTGTCAGCCAATGCTGCCAGCCAACGCTCAACCCCTGTCTTGTGGGCGAGCATGTTGGATGACCCCATGATGAAGGTATCTTCAGGGAAGAAGAACTTACCAACCCGTTTCTCAAGCATCATCTGCATGAGAACCTTCTGTGTCTGGGGACTGACCAGACCAATCTCCTCCATTTTAAGGACGTTCATTACGCCCTCCTTGAAGTCGAGGTCTTCGTCAGCGTAGAACTTCATACGCTGTTCCTCATGGTTGGGAACCCCGAACCCACGAACGTCGTTAAACGTTTTATAGGCCCCACGATAGTCAATGTAGTGCGCGCCTTTTGAAGCACTCCACCTTTGACACTGTTCTGATTTACCCAAGCCGTAGAGGGACAGAAAGACAGGGGGCTTTTTATTCCCTGCCTTGTGGTTACGGTCCAATACTGCGGGTATATCATCTGATGTTATTTCAACGTGTGACATGATGTTGTTTTGTTTTGTTATTTTCTTTCCGCGTGATCAACGGATGCGCGGCCCCCGACTGTTTTTACATGAGAGAGTTGGCAATCTCCTTGGCCTTCTGACCGATGTCAGCGGCCACGATCTTGGATGATGTGATGTAATCTGCATCTACATGCTGCAACAGGAACTTCGCTTTATCAATGGCTGACATGAGATCCGCATCTCCATCGAGCATCATTGATGGGAGGATTTCACATAGCTCCAGCACATGCCCCAAGTTAGACTTGTGGAATGCCGTGCCTTCGTCCCCCGCTACAGCGCAACGCTTGGCGAGGTGCTTGAGCTTGTCGTATAACCTATCCCGTAAATCTTGGGATATCTCCTTACGACGGCGCTCATCCTCCTCTTCCCACATTTCCTGTAAGTCCAGCGGGAGATTCTCTTTCCCACCCAACGGACCAAAGGTGATCCTCAAGGTGAACTGTTCAAGCGCCCCCTCTCTGGTGGTGGGGAAGAGGTGGGCATACTTGGCAAAGTCTCCATTGAGTCTCTGCTCAGAGTCCTTGCGGATGTCGTCCCACTTATCAGCGAACTTACCGACCAACTTATCCCACTCCATTCTACGCTTTGTGACATAGTTCTGGAGCTTGGGGACCATGAGTGGGCTGACTCGACGGTTGCCGTTATCATCCCAAGGGAGGGTATAATGCCTGATACCATTCCTTGTCTGGTTTACGTGACGGGTTATCTCTGAGAGATGCTCTTTCTTGATAAGCTTGGTGGTCATCTTGTTAGCATCGATGTCCGTCCCATGCTTCTCAGCATACTCCTGCTCTCCCTGTTTATTCCGTCGCGTCTTGTTGAATGTTGAAGCGAAGACATTGATCGTCGCTCCAATACTCAATGCACTACTCTGCTGCTCTGCCGTCTTACGGACGGCTTGATGTGGTGTTACTGTTTGCACTTTGTTTTTGCTTTCTACTTTATGCAGGCAAACGTTTGCCTGCGGTTTGTGTGGTGAACAGTTGAGATACCTTCCCCAACTGTTCCTATATTATACCATATAAAAGAGGTGTCGTCAATTCTTTTCTATTGGTCATCAATTAAATTAAAAGAATCTATCAGATCGTTGCGAGTCTCCATGACTTCAACGAGGAGAGTATCCTTTGGGATTAAATCCAGAGCCGCTTGCGCGACTTCGCGCAAACCTTCTATGGCTTCGTCTATTTTTTGTTTCTCTTCCGGCATCAGACCTGCATCCCCTGTCATCTCGCAGAGTGTGTCATCACCGATGGTGTGAATGAGTTCTCTTAGCTGTTCTATGTTCATAATGATTTTCTGTTGATGATCATGTTATCTGTGAAGGGTAACCTCATGGTTCCGTATCCGGTATCAGTGTCGTTGCAAACCCACCATGTTCCATACTTCTGGTAAACGTGGATGCCAAGATCATATAGGTCTGACACTTGGTTCATGCGTAGTTTGGTTGTGGGTGTGAGCCACGATTCTCCGTTAGGGTCTGTCGCATTCAACTTTATCTCATGCTCGGTGAACTCCACAATAATAGTATTGTGGTATTGCACACCAGTCCGCTTCCCGTTCCTGTCTGATAGATCAAGGACGGCTGTCGCTGCTTTCCCTTTAAAGGGATTCATTTTTGTTTTCATATTCAGATACAATTCTCTCTAAACAGGATGCGTGGTTCACTAACCACAAATGGGTGGCCCCGTGATCTGCTTCCCGTGCACGTTTAGCTAAACGTTTTATCTCATCGGTTAGTTCCTTAGTGGCCTCTCGTTCCTTGCATAGTTTTTCCCGTAACTCAGCAAGTGGTAGCTGTTGATGCTCCATGCGCTTGATGGCTGGCGTCCTTACGTCTATTGGGTTGCTCATAATTCATTAACGGTCATTGTCCTTTGGCCTACACCCCACGCCATCTTCATCCATGCTGGGTTCTTCCCCGCTGTTCAGGTCATGAACCATCACGAGGTTTATACCTTCCTTCCAGACACTCACGATGCCTTCATTAGTGCTGTCATCAACGTAAACGGTAGTGCCGTTATTAAGATTGATGTATACAGACTCGTCGGTTCTTTTGTCTATTGTCATTTTGTTTTATGGGTTGGGGTTGTGCCTGATGTCAGGCTTCCTTACGTCTATTGGGTTGCTCATAATTCATTAACGGTTGTTGGTGTCTGGTGTCCGCTTCCGTCGCAGGACAAGAAGCAGGGTTAAGGGAACGAGGATCAGGAATAGTAGTTCATTCATGGTTTCAATATGGTTTGTTTATTACATATGACTGGTGTGTTTCTCCTTCATACTCAAAGGTGACTAGATCCCGTCCGTGAATGTCTTCCTCTATATTAAGGAACTCGACATTGTCCAGACGGATCTCCTCTCCATTGAGTATGATGTATGGTATCTGGCTCATACTGCTTCTTGTGTCTCAATCTCTATGTTAAGGAAACTCATTAACTCCTTTATCATGGGGTCATGGGTGAAGTATTCATACGCATAGTTGAGCAGCAGGTGTCGGTCACCCTCGTCGGTGAAATCCTCTCTTATCTTATCGTATATCTCAAAGATACTGAGGTTCCAGTTCCAGCTATCTACTTCTTCTTTTATCTCTTTTATTGTCATGTGTTTATTGGTTTATTTTCTCAGTAGGATTCGCATACAGAGAACGAGGATCACTTGGATGATGAGGATGGGGAGTAATGTTAGTAGGTCATTCATGATTGGATGGGGGCGAAGTTCACATTATCAGGGTCATGCACATACTTCAGTGCATCCCGCTTGAGGACACGAGGCACCTTGCCGTGAAGGATATCGTCCAGCTTGACGGGGCGATAACCTATTGCCTCAAGTGAGAGCAGGAACCAGCGTTCATCCTCTTCATCCTGCCATGCTGACTCTTCGTCACGGTGGTTGCGGAGGTGGAGGTGGCCGTGAATGTTGCGGTCGATACCATCTGGCAGACGATACTCACCTTCTTCATGTATTTGCTGCCACCCAAAGGTTTCTTCTTTCACGGGGCGGTGGCTGAACAGGATGGTCTCGCCCCCATACTTGAGGGTAAAGATTCCCACTACAGCGGAGAACCCGTTCCTCAAATACCAGTGGATGGAGTGCTTGTCATGGTTACCAAGGCAAAGAATCTTGGTTCGTGCTGGGCACTGTTCCATGAATCCCGCAAGGTTCTTCTCCTCCTTGTCTATTACATCTCCCAAGTGAATGAGGATGTCCTGTGGGTTGAGTCGCCTCAACCCTTCCATTGTCAATGTTGTATGGATCGGGGACCTGACTCCCCTTCGGACTATGCCAGAGGGGGTTGCCTTTGTATCGAAGTGGGTATCAGGGATCACCCATATGGTTGGTTCTTTCTTTTTCATGCTTGTTGTTTTGGTTAAACGTTTAACTACTCTGGTCGGTTCTTCTGGAATACAGTTCCGCTCTCCAAGCGTCTTCCAAATCTGCCGCCGTATATTTCTTACCTGTCTTCTTGTGGATGTAGGTCATGGGTTCTAGGTAAGTTGTAAGCTCATCCCAGATGTATTGCATGAGTCCAAACTCTGCGTGGAATGGGATGTCGAAGAGGTCGCGGAAGTCTTTCTCCACCCACTCATCACAATTATCACAGGACATGTCATCATATATCTTGATACGGAACTTCAGTTCGCCCTTGCGATATTCACCATGCGTAATGTCTTGCGCGGTGCCTGTATCCTCATCATTTATGATTGTAGTGGTGGCATCCTCAATGATCTCCAGTTCTGATATCTGGGTTGACCCTGCGCTATACCCCAGAGGCCCTCTGGTTATGCCACCATTCATAATGATTTTACATTCTTCCTCAAGCTCATCGGCATACTTACGCATACCAGCGATGAGGGCTTTGGTCACCTTCATCATATCTGAGTGCTGACCCCTGTCTTGTTTTGTTCCTCTTGTCCTCATGATTCAAGTGCCTCCTTTTTCCTATGTGCTGCTTGTTCCTCATAATACTGGATATGGTCCCGCATTGACGCCAGCAATACTGCGTCACTGTTGGCAAAGTGAAGAGCCATATGCTCTTCATGCACCACCATGAAGGTAAAGCCCATCTTGCCTGCTGCATATATCAACAAGCGGAGCCACCAAGTATCCAGTAATTCCCGTTTCCGGTATGCTGTCCACAGGCGGTGGATGAGTAACCGTAAGCGGGTGATGTATCTTCTCCTCCGCTTGTTGGAGCGGAGCCGACGCGGACCTAAGTCCAGTTCTCTTTTGTTTTGTTTCATGGGAATGTTTCGTTAAACGTTTAACTCTCTTCGTTCTCCTGCATGGGCACACCGTAACCTTTGGCATAAGTAGCGGTAGATGGGATATTTAGATCATCCTTCATCTCGTTGTGGTTTTTGATGATCTTGCGTATGGTTACTTGCTTCTCGTGATCCCCACCTGTGAGGTCTGCACTACAGTATGGGCATTTGAATTCTGTAGGCAGGTAACAGGAGTAGTTGAAATGCACCCTGTCCTTACAGCATGGGCACTGGATGGACATGGTCTCTCCTGTCACGCACAGACCCCAGCAGTCAGGACTGGCTACGAGGTTGAGGTGTTTGTGGAATTCTGGTGCCTCCATCCCAACGGTTGCCCTTATATCTATGAATTCCTTCAGGACTTGCAGGGAATCACTGAATCCCTTGCATGTTTCACAGGCAAACACTTCATGTGCTTGCTCGTCTGTCATGGGTATTGCTACCTTCTTATATGTGTCTTGTTCTTTCATGCTCATAATTCCTTTTCGTTGATAATCTTGTTGGACAGGTCCCTGACCGTGACTTCGCTTACCTTTTCATTGATCTCAAAGTCGGCAGCTATGGATGCCAACTGAAGCATTCCCAGCCGCTTGGCCTCGCGCAGTTCCTGCTCCGCGAGGTGGTTAGCCTCATGCCTCCGCTTTAATTCTGCTCTCACATCATCCATGAAACGGAGCCACGCTTTGGGTCCGTTGCCTCTCAGCACCATGAACTTCTTACGGAGTGCCTCTGCCATGAAGATGTTCTTCACAGCGAGAGCTTCCTCTATGAGTTGGGGTCGGCCTCGGCACCACCAATTTTGTTTTGCTGTTATCATAATCTGTAAAACGTTTTACCTCTCTTCTCCATATGCCCATAGCAGGTCAACGGACCCACCATCTTGCTGCCAGTCATCAGGGTTGACCAGTTTGATAGTGCGGGGTCTCAGGTCTAGCGCAGTCCGCAAGAACTCTACCTTTTCCTTCAGCACCACGAGGGATGCATACCTTGGCCGACCCCCTCCACCATAAGGAGAGAGATATACTACTATGACACAGTCATGGCGGTAACCATTATGCTCCACGACTACCTCACTTCTAGGTGTAGTTAAGTCAAGCTCACCATCTGCATGATAGTATATGTCGGTGCCACATATATCCTCGATCCCTTCATCAAGGTAAGTGGTTACAAAACTAAGCTTGGTTCTCCTTGCATCCATAGCCTCCCACTCCCAGTCTCTCCAAACACGAGAGGTTATTTCAGATACCCTCCACCCTTTCTTTCTCTTTGCCAGTTTCTTCATACGATACACGACTTCACGATGGTCGTCGGGCATAAGGATCTCCAACTCAGGCGGCATGATCTTTGTGGGATTACGATCCTCGCGTGGTGTGTGGTCTGATGCCCCACCCCATACGACGGCGGGGCAATCAGGTAGTAACAACGGTCTTGTGTCTGTTGTAGTTTTACTCATGGCTTGTCCTCCTGTTGTTTTTCAAGGGTGCGCCATTGCCATTCCAGCCATTCACATAGTCGAACTGTCCATTCATTTCTACGCTCGTCTCCACCGCAACAGAGGTGGCACCCCCACCTGAATTTTGACCAAGGATCTTTTTTGTAGAAACAAGAAGTGTGCCAGTGTCGCCACATCCAATACAGGATTCTATATCTTAATCGTTTCATGACTTGTCTCCTTCACACTTGTCGAGTTTGGTGAGGTAGTTGATGTGATCATCCCGCTCCAAACGATTCACCGCGTGACAAGCGCAACGTGCGTTTGAATGCGAGTTCATGCTGCATTCATCCACCAGCTCATCAAACGTTCTGCCTATTGCAATGATACGCATTCTTATATCAGCCCTTGACTGGGCTGCGCCTACAGGTTCACCGTCCATCTCTATGAGAGACTTGGCGTATTTCTGGAGAAGTCTTGTAAGTATCTCCTCCCAATTTCTGATTGTCTTCTGTGGTTGTTCACTCATGGCTTGTTCAGTTAAACGTTTGACTGGTTCTGTTCACTCTTGATCAACTTAAGTAAGAGACGCCAAGCGTCTCCACTAAAGATGTAGTTGTTGTTCGCCTCTTCTAGCTCCCATTGCTTGAGCATACTCTTCAACCTTCTCAAAGGGTATTGGTGCTCATTCACCCAGTCTTCATAGGTATCTAGGAGCAACCCATAAGGGTGTAAGACCTCAAGGATCTTGTTCCGAATCGGACTAGGGTCGATCAATAGGAACCGATAGTTATTAACTACCTTCCGCAGGATCGTCTTGGTCATCTTCCTGTTCGCGGGATACAGGATCTCCGCTGTCTCTTCATGGAGGAACTCAAGGGGGATGTGCTCGCCCAGCATAATGTCTGCCAGACATTCGACCATCGCCTCCTTGATCTCCTCTATCTTTTGTTTCATGTTGTTATTACTCATGACTTATTCTCCCTTCATTGCTAGATCGAAGCGGTCCTTTATGTTCTCGATCAGACCTTGTAGTCCATCGTCGTCGTCACCATCTGGATAGAACTCATCCTCAATAGAGGAAACAACCCATCTCTTGAGGGGAACGAGGGATGCCCTCAGTTCTTTATGCCCACTGCCGACGGCGCTTCTCAGCAACTCGCTATCTTCAGGGAGGGACTTGACGTTGAGGCTTATGGATTCCTCACAGCACACTCCGTCTTTAACAAAACCCGCCGATTCAACCGCCCCCAAATGGGGGGACATCAAGCGAGCTGCTTCATCGTGACTAATAATTTTGGGGAAGGTG
>Ga0080013_1002675_pt1 | contig 20379 bp, 20 predicted proteins | sample ETNvirenome_6_85_FD_69236 | JGI IMG/M metagenome (GOLD analysis project Ga0080013, IMG submission 69236) | Marine viral communities from the Pacific Ocean - ETNP_6_85 (SPADES assembly) (version 2) | ecosystem: Environmental > Aquatic > Marine > Oceanic | place: Pacific Ocean | collected 2013-06-19 | reverse complement strand
GAATACAAAGTTTCTAAATCAAACATACTATTATATGTTGTGAAAAATTATTATATTAATAACGAAGAATTTGAAAAGCTCATCTTGTTATACCAGCAGGATCCAAAAGCTCATGAAGAAGAGCTTGTTTCTTTATTTGATCTGCTGATAACAAATATTATTGAATCATTTAAATTTAAGGTAGACCCTGATGATGCTAAACAGGATTGCTTCGCATTAGTACTAAAGACAATCAAAAACTTTAAACCTCGAAAAGGTACTGCGTTCAATTACTTTACAACAATTGTTGTGAATAATCTCAAACTTCTCTACACTAGAGAGAAGAAGTATCAAAATAAGATTGATTCTTATATTGAAACGCAGAAAGATAAGCTTAAATAAGTTTTAAAGTTTTTAAAATGTGTGGTAAGTAGTCTTCAGACACGGTATTATCAGTCCTCAATTGAATTAGATGAGGAATTTTAGTGGTCTTAAAGATCACAAAACTATGAGGCATACGAAAACTATCAACGATATATAGTGTCTCGCCTTTTTTACTATCCTGATATTTTTCTTTTAGCTTATCTACAACCCCACTACAGTACTCATCCCAGAGGGATATAAATAAGACACTTACAGGCCGCGAATCTCTCTTAAACCTTTTGATTACTTTGTTTAGGTCGTTTTCTTTATTCAGAAAATCTAATTTATACATTTATTTTTCTTTTAAAATATTTTCTTTGATTTTATCCGCAGTTTGTGCTTTATCTAGAAAGTGAGTTGGCTCTAAAGGTGCTGCCGCTCCTGATAATTCTCTCTCAATGACGGTAGTATCAGCTAATCTAATATCTCCATCTTCATCCTCTAGAACAGTTATACCTGAAGTTGCTAGATCTTCTTTGTTTTCTTTGGCATATTTTTTAATGAGATCAGCCAACTCTTTATTCATAGCTTCGATTCCATGAAGAAATACCACCTTCATAAACTCAGAATCAGGGGTATCCTCTGGCCTACAGACATCAGCAAAGTTTTTATAAGCTAATGCCTCGTCTTTATTTAAATTCATTTGTATTCTCATGCGATCATTCCTTCTATCTCTAACCTTAATTTTCCAGGTATTTACATCAAAACTAATACCGCTAACATCAGGGACTTTCATTTTACTATTATAGACCGAGGACAAATTTATGGAAGACAATTACGATATTTCTAATCTAAAACAAAAAAAGAAGATTAATAGTAGAACTAAAGGTAGTGGCTTTGAGCGCCAGATATGTAAAATATTTAATAAGAGGTTCAACACCTCTGAATTTTGTCGGAGTCCAGGATCAGGAGCTTTTGCTACAACCCATTCATTACCTGAACATTTAAAAATATATGGAGATTTAATTACTCCAGAAAAATTTAAATATTGTATTGAATGTAAAAAAGGATACAATAATCAAAACATATATAGTTTATATAATTATAGTAGCGACATCTGGGGATTTATAAACCAATGTGAAAAAGATTCGAAAAAATGTTACAAGATTCCTATGGTTATATTTAAACAAGATAGACAGCCTACACTAGCCATAGTACCAGACCATGTACAGTTTGGGGATCAGTATAGATGTATTCAAATATCTAAAAAGAAGGATGGATTTATTATTAAATATAATATTTACCTATTTGATTCTATCCTAGAGAGTTATGACTCGCTGTGGATGGAGTAAGTAATTGTTCTAATAATCTCTGTTGTCCCTTTAAAAACTCATAGAATATCCCAGCATTCTCTGCTTTAGGCTCTTCCCTCTTTGGTTGATTTGGGTTTAGACTTCGTAAATCCTCCTGTCCTGTATACATGTGCCATGTAGGAGACTTTCCCCCCCTCTCCATACGCAGTACACATGAAAGCTCCTCACCTTTTGGTCCTGGGAATGATATTTTTACGGTAAATTCTCCTCGTCCCTGAGCTTTTTTCGTTATTTTTATTTTTCCATCTGTTTTAGCCTGACCCATTAACCTAAGTATTTCATTTTGATCAAAAGAGTACACCTCTCCAGTATTTTCTACTACCATTTGAACCATTTCACCATCATTCTGACAGAGTTGAGCAGCAGTACTTAATATATACATTTCAGCTTTATACTTATCGTTCTTTATTCTTTTCTCAAATTGTGCATCAGTTTCACCCTTTGTTTTCTCAGGGTTTAATCCCTGATTAAGCATGTAACTTAGTGCTACCCTCTCACAAACTTCCCTTAAACTGCGCTGAACCGCAGGATCACTCATGTCTGCTTGTTCAGTTTTCCCAGCGGGGCTTTTCGTTATGATTACATCTCTGAAAGGTTTGGGAATATTGTTTACAGGAAAATGACCAAGCAACATCTTACTAATCGCTTTTGCTGCCTCCTTAGAATTTACAACTGTAGCTCCGTTCACTGTCCACACTGTTTTAGAATCAGTAATCCCGCTTAATAAATCGAAACGTCTCTCTGCTTCCGCACCAAAGCTAGATGCTGCTGCTATATCATCGTCAGTAAATTGAAGGTTTGCCTTTCTATTTTTAAAGTATGCGCTTGTGTCTACTGGCTCCTTACCATCCTTAGGAAAGTATCCTTGAGCAGTTTGAAGAGTTTTCTTTAGTCCTCCCTCTCCTTGCTTAATATCTTCACCCTTTTTAACTGTAAATTTACTTGCCGTATTAACAATCCAAAAACTCTCCGTGGAGTCTTCAGTAAGTCCTAGCTCTGCTAATTTTTCTAAAGCAGCCTCCCTATTTTTTGCTTTTTTACTCTCCGGTGATTTCGCTTCAATCATTTCAAGCAATTTACTAACCGTCAATTCTACAGGGGCATCCTCAGGTCTCATAAAACCTAATTTTCTGGCTGCACTTACGGCTCTCTCCCTGGCCCCCCCCCTCGCCCCAGTTGCGCCAGTGTCCCACCCAGGATCCTCCCTAAAGAAAAGTGCCATATCAGTTTTCATCGCCGCTCTTTGGGAAGTTCCCATAGAAAGAGTACCATCAGCATCTACATCCTGTAACAATTTAAGATTTTTATGAAATATATTAAGTATAAGATCTTTTAGCTTCTTCACATTCTTAAAAAACTCAAGTAAACCTTCTACTGCTTCAACAATACTCAAAGATTGCAAAGAAATTCCCCTATCCCGCACACCCTGTTGAGCTTGAGATACAAGTTCTTTTAGAGATGCCTCTTCTGTCGCCTCAGGATCCCACGGATATTTCTTATTCTCGATCACTTTAGTAAGAGCAGCAACCTGTCGCTTAGCTTCTAGAAGGAACCTTCTAGTTGATTTTTTTAATAATGATGCATCTCCTAATCTTACTGCGTTTATCATAGAAATAACAGACCCTACCACAAACTCATTAAACCTACCCATAATCTCATTAATACGGTGCTGGGTCAACTCTGAATTACTAACTTGAAGGGTGTCTAATTCACAGCCCTTCTCTTTTAGACCATTGAGTATAGACTCCTGTATTTGACTTTTAGAGATTGCAATTCCTTCTGTTTTATTACTTGCTTGATGGAATAAAACTAATCTGTCCCCAGATATAGCGGCTCTATCATTAATAGCGTTACAGTCTATCGTTTGATTCTCAAAAGCTTTTAAAAGTTCTTGATGAGATTGAAGAGCACCCTCCATTACTTCTGGGTCTAACTCAGTAGCCTCTGTCTGTGTAAAATCTCCCGTCTCCTCATCCATACTGACAGCAAAAGCATTTGCAAACTGTGGCTCTAATCCCCCCTGTACATTCCCCCCAATTAAACCTGCCTTTGCTTGATCACCCATCTTACAAAGTTCACTAAATGCTGGGGATAGGTTCTGTTTACAAATATCCTTAAGAGCATCCAAATTCCCATGCAACAACATAACTAGTGCCGTAGCGTTTTCAAATCCCTCATCTTTAAATAAAGATCCAAACAACTCCTGTCTTAGCTGTTCATTGTTAACTATATCCCCTTGCTGCCGCGCGTCATCGCTCTGACCTCCTGTCAATGCTTTCCAAACTGTAACTCCCTCTCTAGTAAATTTGGGAACCCCTTGTGCATCAAGGATTCCTCCTCCTGTTCCTTTTGGACCTTCAATATGACCAATGATAGCACCCGCTGTAGTACCCTCTTGGTGGTAAACATAAATTTGACCACCACCCCCATCTCCTGTCTGATTAGGGAAACCAACCCCCCTTGCTGCTTCCTTAGCCTCCTCCCAGTTGCGGGGCAGGGCTCCTCCTACACCACCCTCCTGGGCTGGTAGGGGCGTTCCTGCTGCTTGTTGGATTTGGGCAATGAGAGCCTCATATTGCTTAGGATCTTCTTCATCTTCCTCTTCCTTTTTTTTAGCAGCCTCTTCAGCCTCACTAATATATTTTAACCTAAAGGATCTTTTCTTTAGTTGATTGTAACTCTCTAATAATTCGTTAAAATAATCCATATATTATAATAGCCAGAAGAAAACAAGGCCCAGTCTAAAACTATATAGACTGGGCCTCTTTAAATCACCAAATAAGTTTCAACTTAGTAGTTGTATTGTTGCATAAAATCGTACTTAAATGTAACATCTATTGAATGAAAATCATTCGTGGAATAATTAAACTCAGCGGCACTCCATTTATGAGGCCAAACACCATAGAGTTCAATAGTTGAACGAGGTGTCATACTATTATCTAATTGAACAACTTCTACTTTGTTTACTTTAAACGATGGGTTAGTTCCACCAGGGAGAGTATTCTTTGTCATTTCTCCCGTAACTGGATCATAAATTGTAGTAAAATATTTCCAAAGATCGGTAGCTGTTTCTTTTAAGTATAAATTATCAAAAGTAACCACAAGATCTCCTGGTGTAGGTCTCCCAGGATAGAAAACTCTGTCATTAACTCTATCAATAGCTAAGGGTTCAACAGTAAACTCAGTTCCATTTACTTTCTTTGCTGCTAAGGTTAGATCCCTATCGTTGGTAACAGCATCAGGAAGTCCAATAAAATGAATCTCAAATTGATATGCCCGTACTGAATCAAGATCTGTAGAGATGGTAGGTAGCCCCTCGCCTGGGGTGAACTCCCTCTCGTAAAAAGTCTTATAATATGATTGTGGTGTTGCCATTAATTAACTCCTATAAGTTACCTAACTGTGCGGATTGGTTAGTTAGGTTAATTTCGAAGATAAGGATCTCAGCAGTTTTGGTAGGCTTAACAAGGACCTTACACCATAACTCATTTCTATCAATCCTTACCGATGTGTTTGTTGTTTCGTCACAAACAACTCTGAACTCTGTAATCCCTCGTCTCTTACGAATATCATCTAAGAAGGGATTAAGAACTCCTTCTATTTGTGACCAAGTGAATGCATCATTGGGCTCAAAGACAAACCTTCTTGTAGACGCAAGGATAATCTTCCTTATATAGATCATTAAGCGTCGAATATTGATTCTGTCTAAAGCTGTGGGGGATCTTTGCGTAGTACGTTGACCCCAGATAGTAATACCTTGTTGTGGGAATGCTACAATTGGATTGACAACATTACCTCCACTATACATGCTATCTCTATCACCTTGATTTAGCTTAACCTCAGTCTCGACAGGCTTACTGAGCCTACCTCTACGGAATCCCGCAGGAGCAAACCAACTATCAGCTACAGAGTCTGTGTATGCCATTTGCCTAGCCCCATAAATACTAGGATCAAACCAACGGTCTTTACTATCAAACACGCTGAACACTTTTAGCCAAGGCCAGTAGATAGCTGCGTAGGAACTATTAATAGCGGCAGTACGAGATCCAGCAGTGCTAGATGATTTACCATTACTCCAATCAATAGCATCTTGAACACTCCCGATTGCATAAGGGGGAGCTACGAGAGCTATAAAGTTTTGTGTAGTTTCAGCCAAAGTAATAAGATTATTCTGAACACTTTGGTTTGCAATTCCAGGAACAAGAGCGATTCCGACATTCAATTCATCTTCATCAAGTGATTGCATTCCTGTTTTAGGTTCAACAGTATTACTTCCTATGAGTGCTGTAGCATTATCAGAATCACTGCCTGTACCATTACTACCTCCTGCTAAATTATTAGCAGAATTTTGAACAAGTTTATTCCATCTGGCTCCATCAGGCAGATCCGAAGAATCCGCTCCAGGCAGCGTAGTAAAGGTGGTTGTAGTTCCATCTGGCATAGGATTTGTATACTTAAATGTCATATTAAATCCCGTACCCCCAGCTAAGGTACTAGTTTTACCACCAAAAGCAGTTAAACCAGTCGCTGTAGCATCAGCTTGGTTGAATTGAATATTACCTTTGATTACTTCGGAGGTAGTGTTTGTCTCCCCTGTATTAATTACCTCTTCAATAAACGTACCTGATCCAACTAGACTACATTTGAACGTCTCTTCAGCGATTCCATTGTCATTTATAATAACATTAAAATTTTGATTTCCAAGAGCGCCAACGGTTACAGAGTTTCCACTAGTTCCTCCATCGGACTTAGTGCCTCCATTATAACCAGCCCCTGGGTGTAACGACTCAACTAAGTAGTTTATAGATTCACCACTCAAGGTTGATCCCCAAGCTTTAACTGAAGACCACCCGTAAGAGTGTGCTACATCCCCACCATCTTGAGCATTATTTCCACTCGCTCCATACCCAGTACCCACAGTCGCACTAGCCATAGTTGGGAAAAGAATAAAGGCCCCTTTTTGATCATCAAAAGTAGTTGAACTACAAGCGGACACCGACATATAAGCTCCCGAACCCGCATAAGCGCCCACAATAGCTCCAGAAGTAGCTAAAGCAGCGTCATCATTATCAAAAACACCTACTCTGTCAGCATCTAAAACACCTCCTACAATTTTTCTAAGTGCTTCAGCCTGTCCTGAAGCCCCAGTTCCCGCAGGAATGGAAAAATCTTTTCCAACCCCAGCGTTCTCAGTGAACTTAGCGTTTCCATCATTGTCCCATACTTGAATACGGAGAGTTAGAGAGCTTAAAACTCCCCACCCTTCTCCATTAATTGAACCAGTACCTGAAACAATGACCGAAGGACAGGTGCCTATTGACATTGTTGCAGAGGCATCTGCTGCAGCATCGGTAGCCGCTCTAATGAAATAGAGTTGGCTTGTTTGTTCTAGAATTTCTAATGACCCCTCTAACGCCTGCCCAGGAATATTTTCACTAGGCTCACCAAAGGTTCTAATTAGATTACTTTGATTAGTAATTAGGGTAGCTTTATTGGTGGGACCTTTGCCCGCAAAACCTACCATACCAACAATAGAAGTATTAATAGAAGGACTATAATCAGAGATATCCTTCTCAATAGTATAAACACCTGGACTTACATAATTTACCATTTTAGTTGCTCCTAGCCATTAGAAATTTTAAAAATTCGTCTACGATGAAGAGTGCGAAGCTGTTCCGTAATATATGTATCAGGAACTACAATACTTTCTCCTGGCTGCATCCACCGTTCTGTACAACCTTTTTCAGTTTGAAAAAATACTGTAAAGGATTGTAAACTATTATTTTTTACTATTTTCATATTTCTGTCTCCTTATTATCTACTATAGCACCCTACTTTTTTTGAGAACTTTTTTTATAGTTACTCCTCACCCCCATCAGCAAAAACAGTATCACTTGGGTTGTCAGTAGTAGCAGCGTTATGAGGACTGTCGCCATGATCCGCAATGGCATCACCCTTTAGAGATATCTTCGTACCTTCAACATAGACCGTAGAACTCCCAGGACCTTCAATTTCACCGCCTGCCGTATCCCCTACTAGAGTAATTGCTTTCCCGCCCGCATATACAGTAGATTGTGTAGAAGCATTAGGATGTCCACAAGTAGCAAAATCTAAATTTCTTTCTACTCCAAGTAACGCCATATTATTAACACTTTATAAAGGAGATATCGTTAATGAATTTCTCAATCTTCCCAGTAGAAGTAATAAGAAATTTGGGGTTAGGAATATAAGTTCTCACCGTGATATTAATAGCCTTCTTCAATACCCGTGCTTCCTTATCTCCCGCAGTTACACTACCTGTATCATCTTCACTATCTATGTACCCCTTAACTAAATTAGAAAAGGGTGTATGCAATTCCATTTCAGGGTTAAACTTAAGCCTAATTTGCTCTAGTATTTGATCCATATCAGCCATATACTTTGTCCATATATTAACTTGATACCTTATGTTTACTGGGCGCGGGGCAAAGCTGAGCACCCTAAAAGCACGATGCTTTTCTTGATCCCAATACTTTTCATGAACTAATACACTTTCATATCTCCTTCTTTTATCATCATTATCTGAGATAGTTTGAGAAACCGTTATTACGGGAAGGATTATATTATCTTCTTGCATTAATTTTGCTATAGCTCTTTCAGGATTAGCATGAAAACTTTTTATCTGGGTGAGCTTATTCTCTGAATCAATATACTCCACATCATTAAAGGAAGAAATCATACTACGCAGTAACTCTTTATACACTAGCGAGATCTCATTCTGAGATTTCGTCATTGCATGCAGGCGTTTTCTAAAAACTGCTTCTCTAGTTCCCCACCTTAGCCCCAAACTCTGTGGCTGGGAAGAAAGATATAGGTCAGGACTCTCTAGCGTAGTCACTACTGACCCGGACATATTCCCTACTGGTGGCAGGCTATGCATCTGCGCCTCCCTCGTAGCCTCCTAGAGCATCCGAGACTTCAGAGAGGGGAGTGTCCTGAACATCTGGTGCGTCCCGTAGGAGCCTCGCAGAGCACGCTAGATGGTACACTCCGTAAGCCTCAAAACTATCCTCTACAACCTCAAAGATCTCATAGGACTGATCCTGGAAAGCGGGCTTAACTATATCTCCAGGGATTATGGAACGTCCTAACTTACGCTCAACATAGCTCTTATTAAATGTGAATAACTGATCGTTAGTTAACTCAATACCAAATTGGGTTAGCTCCTCACTCATAGCAATAGGCTCATAGTGACCATGTACCACAATAGCATTCTTAGCTACGGGTTTATTTCTAGATTCCATGTAGACAGGATCATAATCATCAGTTTGAAAATATTTATATAGATAGAACTTGGAACCAGCTAGACGAATCAGTTCATCATCCACTAAATTGAAAAGATTTATATCAGCATTATTCTGATCAAATAAACTAAGTAAGCTGTCCTCACCATCAAGGTCAGGAAGCTCTGGTAGTTTAGTTGTTACTTTCCAATTTTTTTTAGACATTTATTTACCTGTCTTAGCTGCCTGCCTGCTTCCTAGCTGCGTCCCTCTTGGCTCTTATTTCGGCAGTCTTTCTTTCCAGGGCTGCTCTCTCGGCGGGGGTCATCTTTCTTGGGTCCTTGGGACCTTCCCCTGGCTTGAAATCCGATCCTGATCCTGTCTCTCTTCGTCTTGGATCATCAGGATGTTCACCGTGTTCAGGATCGTATCTCTCGCTTTCTGGGCCTGGGGGACCTCTTCTTTCTGCAAGAATTCTTCCGATTCTTTGGTACTCAGTCCAAGCTTTTAGTGCATGTTGTTTCTCTGCTGTAGGTCTTTTCACGGGTAATGGTTTCTTAAGGCGTGCTACCTCTTGTTTTGCAGCCTCTTCCCCTGTTGTGGTTTGGCCCCTCTCACCTCCTGGCTTGCCTTTAGTGGTTGTTACCTTTCCTGGCAATCCGGTTCTCCCTATTTTTAAACGATCTCTTGACGGTCTTGTTTCCATCAAAGCTTTAACAAATTTGCTCCTAGGTTTGGGAGGAGTAATGAATCTTTCGGCTAAGTAATTTTTAATTTTTTCATGCATAATATTTTCCTTTAGAACATTGTGAATACTGGTGGTTCTTCGATCTCAAAGAGAAGCTCTTCCTTTAATGTAGCTTTATCTTGTGTACTCTGTTGTATTAGAGCTTGACCATTCAACTTCGCCCCTCCACCAGGAGACGGGAGAGTTGCATACTTACCTCTAATTTCTCCTAGTATTCCCATAGCTGCTGCTAAAGCATACCTCTGCATCCAGTTCTTATAATAAGGATGCAGGGTGGCTGCGTCTAAGGCTCTGAATACTAAGATTACTGTTTGCGTGTCTAAGATTGGAGTAGGATATAATTGAAGTATATTTCCATTGATTATATCCCATGCTCCATCCTGGCTTAGAACTTTCCTCATCGTTTCCAGGTGAGTCTGAAGAAGATAAAATTCTGCTATATTAAAATTACTAAATAGGAAATTATCTTGGAAATATTTGATAAAGAAATCAAACTCTAATGTGCCTGCCATATTTTGAATACTAAGAAGACTCTTCTTGTAAACCACATAGCTTAGATTATATGCGATATGCATAGGTAGCATGTATGCATTTATCCCTCCTGAACACTGGAAGGTAGCCACCTGAGTAGTCCAAAAAGGAGCATGATAATCAAGGTTGGTAATAGCTTCATCAATAGCAGTTCTAAGTTGAAAATCTGTAAGCTCAACGCGCACCACAGGATGCCCCAACCGTGCAAGTACAAAATCTCGAATAGTTTTTTCAAAATCTGTAAACTCTACAGGATCAGAGAGGGTGGAGATATTTAATTTACTAGCGTCTATAGCTGTAGAATAAATATCTGTATCACCAAGTAACCTACCTCCATAGGTTCCAAAGGTGTCTCCATACCCTAATAGTTTAGGATCAACTCTGGGTGCTGCTGCTATTGGCATTGATAGTCTTTGCTTCTATTGAATCGCTAAAGGTATTTTTCTTAAGTTTACCCTTTTTCTTTGCTGTAATTTTCTGAGGTTTAATACAATTTAAATATCTTGAATCTATAAAATGTGCTGATTCAAACAACTCTCCTGGTCTAATTTCTACGATTTTATCATCCACACATAGGAGCATATTCCATCTGCACTTACTTTTGTATTTGTACATAAAAACCTCTACTGTATATAGGAAGGGAAAGGGGGCCAGAGGAGAACAAATCCTCTGACCCCCTTGTTTTTTTATCTTACTTCAGATTAAGAAACCACCGAAGTACCCAAATTAGTAGTATTCCTAGCGAAGGGCTGGAACATCCAGTTAGCGGTAGGACCAATGATTCTAACAATCCGATAGTACCTGTTGTAAGGCTCAAGTGTTACCTTACCATAGCGAGTCAGAATACCCTTCCTGGGCTGGAAGGACTCTGGATCAACGATGGTGGGTAGCTGCTGGAGTGGAATGTAGGGTGCGTAAACAAAACCCGAATCCATAGCATTCGAACCTTTATAGCCAACCATAATCTCGTCTTGAGGATACATAGGATCAACATAGAGATCATAACGTCCCATAAACTTGCCCCTAAACTCAATGCTGTTCTTACCAATATTGGTAGGACCATCCTGAGGCAGTACGCCTCCTTCAAGCTTGGCAGCAGACTCAAGCATCGAAGCAACAAGAGGAGAAGTTAGGAGCCAGCTACCAGGACCGCGCCATGTAGTGCGATAGATATCTTGCGAAGCGATATTGATTACCGCAAGCAAGTTAGCATACATTTCGCCAACGTGACGAGGATACAAGCTTAATGAAGACTGGCTGAAATCACATACAAAAATGTTTGATTGAGGAACATGAGCACCTAATGAAGTTGCAGTTGCGCCCCCTGCTCCACCAGCGAAATCATAGGTATACTGAACAGGAACGAAAGTACCTGTAACATCAGCATTAGTAATACCTGGGAAGGTAGTACCAGCAGAACCCATATTAATGTAGCTGCTGTCCGTCATATTAAGGTTAGATCCACCTAAGTTACTACCGTGTAGACCATAAGCAATCATGCGAAGGTCTTCAATAATTTCACGGTCGATCTCAAGCTGAAGTTCCTTAGAAAGGAGATCAGTAAGCTCACGCTCAAGGTCAAGGTTGTGATAAGCCTTAAGGTCTTGAGAAGCCTCAAGAGTCCAAAGAGCCCTCATCTTACGAGTGTTAGCCACAACAGCTTCCTGCTCGATGTGGAAGGTCATCTCGGGGATGCCCGTACCAGTCAGACGCTCACCAGCAGAGAGTTCAAAGCCTAGAATCGAACTTGTGTTAGGCCATGCAGCGATTCTACCTCCGACAGTACCTGAAGCAGCACCAGCACCTAATATTGAAGTACCCGAACCAGCTAGGACGTTAGAAACATCGAATCTGGCTTGAGCATCATCACCATCTAGACCAATTCCCCCACCAGCACCAGTATCAGTAAGGAAAGTACCTGAGTACCCGTGAAGTCCTACGGTTTCCTGTGCGCCGAGCGCGGCAGAAACAGAACCAATACTAGAGGTAGCCAGTCCGCGATAGGTAAGGTTGAACTTACTGTAAACGTTCTGAATATCACTACTCTGTGAAGCGCCATTCTTAGCGCGGTCATTACCAATATAAAATACTTGGCTTACGGGGCCTTGCATAGGCTGAACACCAACGATTTTGTTGGCAATAAGATCAGGGTATACGCGGCGAACAAGAGGGAAAGCAAACTTTTGGAAAGTACCAAGCTGACCAGTTGTGGTAGCAGCGTTAGTAATAGCCTCATTTAGCTTATCCTCTACAATAGACTTAGCTTGGTTCTCAAGAAGTTGAGCAGTTACTCTACGGGTGTAATCATCATCAACACCTTCAAGTACTGGCTCCCATTTTTGGACAAGCTTTTCATCATGATTATACATCACATCCATAATTAAAAATCCTTTTTACTATTAAGAGTTAGGGAAAGGCATGAATTTCATTACCTCATCTGTTAGAAACTGATTACTGTCAGTTCTTTCTTCGTTCATCTCCCTATCCGCATTGGAGATAACAACAGCTTTTTCAGATGAGACAAATGCCTCGTCCTTGGAAGCCTCTAAATTTTCAACTTCTTCACGAAGTTGTACATTAACACTTTTAAGTTCTTTAACCGAAGATTCAGCTAGAGAAGACTTGCTATCCAGAACCTTTAAAGTTCCTTGAAGCTTCTCATTCTCATCTACGAGTTTATTTACTTGGTCTACAAGCACATCAAACTCCTCTTGCATCTCCTCATAATTATTCGTCATTTCAGAGAGTGCATTCTCTTCGTCTCGGTTAGAGAGTTCCAGTGACATCAAAGTTCTTACTGATTCAAATAATTTAGCATTTCTAAATACTTCATTATCTTCGGATAATTCTGTAAGAGCTTGTTCTTTTAATTGATCTACCTTTGTTCTTAGAAAAGCATTTACTTTTGCTTCTAAGAGGGTGATTTTTTCTTCTACCTGTTCATTAATGGTGGCATCCACCATCTTAAAAATGGTCTCAACAGTAGACTCATCTAATCCTTCAGGTAAAATTTCCGCAATCGTTTTTATATTACTCATAAGTTATAAATCTCCTATGCACAAGTATTTACTACCGTTAGCAAATAAATTTACTTTTTTTTTAAAAATGTAGGTGTTAAAATTTCCACCCTAATGCTTCAGCAATCAGCCTGCCGATTTGTTTGTAACTCGTCTCGGTTAGATCTCTCTCAAGTCTACTACCTGCTCGTCCCGAAGTTTTTTCCCTCCTGAGTTGAGTTGAAAAGCTCTGCTTAGATCCTTGTTGGGCTGCTTTGACAGCAGCTAATCTAGCTTTGAGTTTCTTTTGCGCTTCAGCAGACGCCACTGCTCTCTCGCCTTTTTCCCGTGCAGCTTTAGCAGACGCCACTGCTCTCTCGCCTTTTTCCCGTGCAGCTTTAGCATCTCTCGCAGTATCTTGAACTCCTTGCCCGCCCGCCTCCATAGATCCAGCCTTAGGGGCCAAAGGTGTCGAAGGTGTAATAGTCGCGGTAGGTGCTTTACGTGTGCGGCCCGCACGACTCGCACGGGATGCCCGCCTAGCTAGTAACTCGCGGTGCTGAAGGTCTGCACGCTCCTTCGCTATTACATTTTGAACTGGGGCTATGGTACTTCCCACAGCCCCCCTAACCTTTTTTCCTAAATCAGCCCTTGTTGGTGCAGTTTGAGTATAGACTTCATTTACCTTAGCATTAATAACCTCAGCAATTCTATGCCAATGACCATCAGCTTTTACTAGTTCGAAAGCTTCCTTTTTTAAAGTAGGTAGTTCTCCTCTAGCAGCACGCTCCCTTGCTTCTCTGGCTTTGTCAACTTTTTTAGCTACATGCCAAGGTTTACCTCTTGTTTCTCGTTTTCTTGCTGCGCTTGATTCGTCAACCCAAGGCTGATAAGCTTTACGCATTTTGGATTCAAGCATGGTAACAAAGTTACTTTCTTTCTGTAACTTACTTTGGGTCTCTCTTACAAACTTGGACTCAGTGGACTCAGCAAGACCAGGGTAAGCTCCTCTCGTAGATGGATCCGCTACGAGGTCGAAAGTTACTAATTTAAAGTCTTCATTTACCACCTTATTTCCTCGATGATCTTCAGAGAGAGTACCCATCCCTCTAGAAGAAATACCAATCTTTACTCCCCCATTAATGAGGGCTTGAGCGGTAAGACCAGCAGGAGTTTTAAGAACCTCAGCTTCTCCTATAACCTCATTCCCCTTCATCTCTAGCTTTGTAACTAAGTGGGAAGCATTAGACAGTCTAACTATTTCGTTTTGCGGGTGGTCAAGCTCTCCACAGAGCCTTCTCTCTGCGATTAAAGGCTGTAATTTACTTATTTGCCCTTCTAGAACAGTAGTAGGATAAACTCTACCATTATTATTCGCTTCCATAGCCCGTTGGAATGTTCCCCTAATCTTCATTGTCCTATTTTTAGTACCCTCTTCTAGAACTTGAAGATTTTCTATAATAAATACATCTTGTAATAACTGCATCTTATTTTCCTTTATCTAAACGCCCGTCTTTGCCACCTATCCCTCGTTTTTTTCGGATAGTCCTGCTGCCATACTTTTTAGCTAACTTTTTAGAAGCAGTTCCATACCTTAGCATAGTACGGGCTGCATGTTTTTTAACACTAGGAAAGTCTGCTGAAGGTGTTGCACTTCCTTTAGTAAACCCCTTCGCAATTTTTCCTCTACCACTTTTTTCTCCCCATTTCCCCTTAGAAGTAACATATAACCTGCCTGCTGATTTGGTAGACCAAATTTGACCGTAGTAAGTTTGGCTTAGAGCATCTTTAATACTTTTATATGTTTTTACTCTACCCTTAGGGGCTTTGGTTACTTCCTTTTTAGTTCCTTCTTTAGATGTATACTTCTTGCGTCCTGCTATACTTCCCCGCGCTTCGTGTAGTACTTCTAAAGCTTCAACTAAATTCATTTATTTACTTCTTCGCCTCTTGATGGCATCTTTTAAAACTGCTTTTGCACTTTTAAAGTTACTAGGAAGAGTAGCTTTGGTAGAAAGTGCATACCCCCTCTTGGGTTTGAATGTACTTCTCTTACCAGGACCCGCTAGGTTTACTCCAATCTGACCTGTAGTAGTAGTTGCCATTGTCATTTCAGATAAAAGTACTTTAACCTCTTTAAGAAGAACCACAAGTTCATCTACCTTATTTTCAGAAATCAAAGGGGAACTAGTCTCCTCAGGTTCCTCTGCGTGAGTCTCTTCTACAAGAGTCTCTTCTACATCAACCAATTCCTCTTCCTCAGACGAAGGAACAAACTCCTCTCCCAATATTTCCTGCATAAAAGACGCAGGAACTTTTACATTCCTGATATCTTTCCCCGCAGGAGCTTGTTGAGGTGTGTTTGTAGACATAGAAGGAGGTGCAATTTTTCCCTCTTCTATATCTTTTACTTCATCTAAAATTAGATCTGCCGCAAAGTCTGCAATACTCTTCATCAGAATTTTAGGCTACTTATTCTGCTTCTGATTGGCCTATTAGAAGATCTTGAAGGGCAGCATCAATTACCTGATCCATGTCTTCCTCATCTTCGTTTAATGAAGATAGACGATCTACAAGACCTAGTACCACATCTAAATGTTCAATAAGGCTATCTTCGTCAATAGCTTCTTCCAAATGGGACATGCAGAGAGGGCAAACATGAGCAGTTTCTTCTTTTACAAACTTCTCATCCTCATCGTCGCCGTTGCCGTTGCCATTATCGTCGCCGTTGCCATTATCTTTGTCCTTCTTTTTCTTCTTCTTGTCCTTGCCCTTGTCCTCGTCCTTATCCTTTTTGGCTTCCTCTATAACCTCTTCCTCTTCAACTACCTCCGTAGCCTCTGAGAGAGTTACACCAACTTTACTCCAAGCGGCAGACTCTAAAAGCGTCTTACGATACTCATCAGTTAATCTGAAATTGTCCATAATATTTATCCTTTATTAAAATTGAGATTCCTAATCTCTACCTGTATTTAGCAAAGTTCTCAATATAAACCGTTTTTATTTTATTTTTTGTCTATACTAACGCCTAGCAGCGCGAGCCTTAGTTTTGGCATCGGCGGGAGGTGCTCCTAATGTTGACGAATTAAACTTAGTAGTGGCAGGGGGGAGTACATACTCATAAGGAGGCACCAAAAATCCCTTTGTATTTAATGATCGTATGGGAGGAAATTTGTCCTCGGTAAATGTAGTTTTCCTAGCCATGATTCGGGTAAGTGGGTTAGGTCCTGAGTTCCTTGTGGGTTGTACTAATTTAATATTTTTAATTAGTCCATCCTCTATTTTAGGTAATAAATATACAAAATTCTCTAATATCATTCCTTTGTTATATTCTTCGCCTGCTAGTCTAAAAAATACATCTGATTTATTTAAAATATATCCAATGCCTTCTCTCTCTAGAACATAATTATCGGATAGATTTTCTATAATCTCTTTTATTACCCTGAATGTAGTTTTACTTAGAGTAGGTTGTTGTCCCTCGCCTTCCTTATATCCTGTTTTAAATATAGCTGCCGCAGGATCTAATGAGACTTTTAAAGCTGGGTTTGGTACAGCCAGAGGCTCCCCATATACATCTACCTCTGAAGTATCTATTAACTCAACCTTAATCCAAGGAGGATATGCAAGCGCATTTCCAGGTTTCCTATAGAGGAGAGGAGCAGTAGGGAGAGTTCTAGTTACAATACCATCTGCTATGGATTGAATTGTTGATTTAGTAGCAAAAGTAAGGTACTCCTCTTTATTGGTTGGAAAAATAATATAATACCAAGGAACTTGTCGAGGAAATAGGGGGCTCCTTTTGTTATTTTTGGGAGCATTATCAACAAAATCTTCTCTAGTAACAGAAAACTCACCCCCTGATGTCATGTAGTGTAGCATGATATCATCATAATGAATTGTTTGGGACGCACCATTAATTCTATATTTAATTAAACTATTGATCGCAGCTAGTCCCTCCGTAGTTGTATGATCCATAATTTCATACGTAGCTTTAGTTTTGCCCAGGTAAGGTGTTTTATTCGTAGCCAAAGACTCAACCGAACTAGGAACCAAGGCCGCAAAATAAAAATTTTCCCACTTCTTATCTATAGAATAATCAAATTCTATATTAGAATCATACATAGCTGATACACTAAATGTTTGGCCCCCCGTTCCTCCCAATAATCTTTCCACCTGTCGCAGATAGAGGGGATCAGCCACATAAGCATGATCGAGTTCGGAAGTTAAAAATAATTTATATAGTGTAGAGTCTGCCCTAATATTAATATAATCACCATCCTCTATAGTAATATTAGTCCTGTCTATTACTACATCATCATCTCCGATAAAGAATTTTTTTATCTCCCCATTAATTGTAATAGGAACAGCCTTACTTATATCAGTTGCTAATACCTTTGTTAGTTTCGCAACTTGTTCTTGTCGTTCTGTTGCTCCTGGTCTACCTGGAATTCTTAATGGACGGGATAATTCTCCTGTAGGATCAATTGGAATTTTATTATTTTCTAAAAGATTTAATGCAGCAACTGTATTAACAACCCCACTCCTACTTGGAATAATTTTAATAGGTTCGGTTTTCTGCTTACTAATAGATTTAAGTACACCCATATCCAAGCTATTAATTGTTCCGTCTATTATTCGCGTTCTAATAATTTCAGCAATTTGAGCGGGTCTTAATAACTCCCCATCAAAGTGTTTTATTCTTGAAAGTATACGAAGAGCTTGAGGCTTTAAACTTTTTATAATATTTTCAGTAGGAAGAAGATCATAGACAGGGGAACTATCCCAGTCGTTATAAGTACCATTTATATTTTTAGTATACTCAATGCTGGGGTGTACACGTTTTTTAAAAACAGAAGTACTTCCTGTATTTATGATGGGAGTAGGATTTGAAGGAGCAGTGTACACAGGATCGACTACGACTCGCTGATCCTGCAACGCAGTAGGATAATTGGTACTAATATAATTTGTAATAGCAGGATCTTTTAAATCTAATGTTAGTTTTCCCCTAGAAGAAGTTATGACAGGACCCGTATTTGGCATCATTGTTTCACCTCCTCCTCTAAGCCTAGTTAGACTTCTTTCAACAAATCGTCCCAATTTATAACTCAATGGCTCGCTATCACAATTTGTACTTACCCGTATTCGTACATCAGGGCAACAGGTTACATTCAAAAAACCTTCAGCATCCTTATCAGAACAGCATTTAGTGGGACTATCAGGATCTGGCTCACAACCAGCCCCTAAGTTCTCAGCGGCCTCCCCATTTTCATCAACATCAATAGTTACTTCTCCAGGGGGATCAGTTGATGCAGCTTGTTCGTGTGCTGCGGCTAAAGCTTCAACCCAGGCTGGATTATGTCCTGGATCTAATAGCGGCGCACCTATATTTACACAAGTTTGTGCAAGTTTCCATTCCAACTCTTCACACGGAGGCTGAGGAGGGTCGTCCTCATCACAGTTCTCTTCACATTCACCTTGCGTGAGGTATGTTCCCTGGCTTGATTGAAAACAATTTCCTGTTTCAGGATTACATTCCCACTTAGGACAATTTACTTCAGCATCAGCAATACATTCTGTCCAGCTATCATATAAAGTACCTGCTCCTTCGCAAGCCCCAGGGTCATCATCACAACTTACACACGATTCTGCGTCAGTACATACAAAGAATTCTTCTTCCTCTTCAATACAATTATAACTTGAATTAGGGTCATTAGCATTAGCTAGACATTCTACCTCAGTAGAAAAGGTGCCCTCAGTAGCAGATTGTTCACAAACTGTTTCAGATGTGCAATGCCACAACGCACACTCCCCTGGTTCATTACTATTCGCTGCACACTCGGCCTCATTAGTATAACCAGTATTCCCGTGAGGCTCAGTCCCTATATCTTCTCCCTTTTCGCAATGAAATTGTCCAACACAATACCATAAATCAGGATCTGGCCCACCACACTCACCCTCATCCCAATTGGCTAAACAGTCTGGTTCATTACCCCATCCAGGCCCCTGATCATGCTCATCACAAACATGAGGATCTGAGTCTGGAACGCACCTCCAATATATGCTAGGTGGTTCTGGGTCTGGGTCGATGTCCTCTGGGTCTATCCCACCACCCGACATAGGCACAGGTTCTCCCGCACCAGGAAGCGCATTTGAGATTCGGCATACACAATCTACTAGAGGATTTCCTCCTCCCTCGCCCCCTCCAGGCCCCCCTGGCGGTTTATAACCAGGAGGAGGGCCAGGAGGGGGATCATCAGGTTCAGGAATTTGAAACCCTGGTGGTCCTGTCGTTCCACCACCTCCAGGGCCACCTCCCCCCCAGGGAATAGGAAACCCTCCTAGAACGTTCTTTCCAGCAACGAGTGCCCCACACCCAAAATCAGCCATCTAACTTATCCCAGCCCATGAGGCGGGATTGTGATCGGGGATCCACCAGGAGGTAAAGGAGCAAAATGGCGATAAGCATCACTGTCCATAACTGTAGTTACAGTCCATTGAACAGTTGGAAGACTACAATGCCCTATTCTAGGATTTCCCCAATATCCATTTACGCCAGGGACGTTGCCTGTTCCTATAATTGATTCATCATGTTCTAACATTTTTCGTACAGGAACAACAAACCCTGCCCAATTACGGCTGTCCTGGTGGTTTCTGTTGGAATACAGTGGGCTACCCGTCGCGCTTCGAGCATTAGGAGGAATCATATGTAAAGGTGCATCAGGCACGGGGGTCTCCCAAGGATTACCCTGATTTATGTCACGGGCATTAAATGCATAGTAAATAGTAAAATGATCTTTTCCTTTTTCAACCCAAGATCCAAAAAAAGTAGCTGCTGCCGCGTCTGGGGTGTGGGTCGGTCTCGACCGCCCAGAAAAATTTTGTGCTACACAGTTTATAAGTTTAACTTCTACATTATAATCCATCATATTAGGAAGAGCAACAAAATCAATTCGTTTTTTTACATAGGTAAAAAATACTCTAGAAAACGATCCTGACCCTATGGGATATAAACATAATTGTAGGTTTGGACCCACCGTGCAACTTTCTGAATTATAAAAATAACTAAGATCTCTTATTACAGAAACTTCTTTCATTTTCATTGTAAAAATAACATTCATTATTTCTTC
>Ga0080013_1002674_pt1 | contig 20381 bp, 40 predicted proteins | sample ETNvirenome_6_85_FD_69236 | JGI IMG/M metagenome (GOLD analysis project Ga0080013, IMG submission 69236) | Marine viral communities from the Pacific Ocean - ETNP_6_85 (SPADES assembly) (version 2) | ecosystem: Environmental > Aquatic > Marine > Oceanic | place: Pacific Ocean | collected 2013-06-19 | reverse complement strand
CCGCCCCCACGAGGTGGGGGCGGCGCATCGCTCAGTACCCTGACGACGGGGGCGGGGGGAACTGCGAGAGATGCCCGTCGGTCATCCCCTGGTCCTTCCGCCGCGTCCATTCGGCCAGTGCCTGCTCGAGGGCCCTCTTGCTCTCCTTGAGGCCGTAGCGGTTGTTCCGTTCCCTCATCATCTTGATGGCCTGGATCTTCTTGTTGTAGTAGGCGCACACCGCGAGCTCGTGGGGCGTGACGTCGTAGGAGCGCAGCCAGGACCACCCGTCCCACTCGTCCGGCACCGGGTCGTCGATTTCGGTCTGGCGCTCCATGAGGAAGCGGCCCTCCGTGCTCTCGCCGTAGGTGGGGGGGCGGATGACGAGGATCGAGTACTCATTGTTTTCTCCTAGTCGACAACCCAGCCCTGCTTCAGGACCTTGTCGACGGTGGTTGTGTCTGCGGCTGCGATTTCAGGATTCGTGATCAAGTAGATGTTCTTCTCCACCAGGACGAACTCGCCCTCCGCCCGCTCCACGAACGTGGCGACTTCCCGGTCGCGATGCCGGTAGCCGTTCTTTTTCACCACATCCGAGTAACGCTTCAGGGCCTGGCACGGCCAGTTCGGCCAACGATCCGGCTCCTCGAGGAACTCTCTATTTGGATCAGTCATCGGACTTATTCGCCGAGGCCATGCAGCGGATGTCGGACGGGTTCAGCTTTTGGAGCACGTCCTCGATGGTGTGCTCCACCGGCTGTAGGCGGAGGGTCTCGCTGAAGCCGTCACGCATGATCAGCGTGCACTCGGTGACGTAATCCATGGTGTCGTCGACGACACGCTCGATGCTCGAGCGCCGAAGAAGGGCAGGTCCGTCGCTGGTATCAAAGAGGATGAAGGGATCGTGAGACATGTTTTCTCCGGGGAGGGGTTCAATGCCCTTATCCCGCCGACACCTCAAAAGGTGTCACGTAAGCAGAGGGGCCCTCACGGGCCCATGCTTGGGGATTAGCTCAACCCGCCATCAACCCGCCAGCAACTTGCGGGCGTAGCTGCCCGCCGAGAAGCTGATGATGTCGGGTCCGAACTCCTCCTCAACCTGCCGGTAGATCTCCTCGGGCAGCACCGTCAGGGTGTGCTCGGGGAGATACCGAGTGGCTACGATACCGAGTGGGAACTCGATCTCGTAGATCGCGCACTTGCAGTCGCAGCCCGGCGGACGGGCCGTCTTCTTCACGACCCGTCCGCACCCCGGAAGGGTCACGATCCAGGTTCCGGGGTTGATGTTGGGCTTGGGTCCGTTACTGAATCGGAGCATGGCTCCTCCTTGTCCTGTTTGGGTTCAATTCCTTATCCCGCCCCAACGCCCCCAAGTCCAGCTAAGCAGCGCCGCCCCTCCTCGATGCTGAAGTGTGCATGCGGGCGCCCTGGTGAAGGAGACCTCGGGGTGCCTGTATGCGTAGGGAGAGAGACACCGTCCGCCCCCAAGAGCAGAGGGCAGCGATCCGGGCAAAGGCAACAGCGCAGTTGTCACTTGCACGAGGCCGCGCGCACTCCCAGGAAACTAACAACTCTCACTTGCCTGACAGGCATCTGCGCAGTCAGCCCGAAAATACCAACAACAGAGGAGTTGCCATTCATGGCTAAACACAACCCCTCCTCACGGAGGGGAGGAGGGGTTGTGTGAGATCTCGGACCCCGGAAGGGGAGATCTACTGGGTGGGCCTACTCGTCCTTGGAGGACTTGGCCTTGATCCAGCCGATCGCGCGGCCGATCGTCCGGCTGTAGACGTACGGGGTGACCGTGCCGGCGGCGAAGGTGATGGCGAGGGCACCGAAGGTGCGCGCGGTGGAAGCGCCGATGGCGCGGGCGATGGCGGTCATGTCAGACTCCAGTGGCGCCGTAGCGCCGGTAGGGGGGTGGGTGGTCAGGGGACAGGGGATCACCACAAGAGCGTGGCGATCCCCCTCAAGATCAGGGGGTGGGGGTGGAGTGCGGGAAGGGATCGCAGTTGTCCAGGCCGAAGCCCGTCGCCTGCTGGATCGCGTTCCACACTCGCCGTGCTGCCCACGAGGGCAGAAGCGTCGGCGTGCACACCACGCCGACGACGCCGGCCAGTGCGCGCTTCCAGACATGCGCGGCCGGGTCCCGCGCGGTGCGGAGCAGGAACTCGTAGCCGTCGGCCAGGACGTGCAGGGTCCAGACGCTGATCCACGCCGAGATGGCGTAGCTCAGGGGCAGCAGGAAGGCTTTGACGGTGTCGGTGATCAGTGCGCGGGCGATGCGGAGGAGGGCCTTGAGGAAAGCGTTCATGTCATCTCCTGGGGGTGAGTAGGGGCTGACCGGGTTGGTGGTCGTGATCAGCCTCTTTGGGTGACATTCCTCTTATCCCACTTTTCGCCCTCTATTCAGCATCTGGAGGCCTTGGTGATCACACAGAGTCGTATATCTCTGGGGCTATCTGAAAACGCGCGAAGGGGGCGTACTTGAGTAAACTGTCCCAGGGTTGTGGATTTGAGATTTGCCCTACAACTGACAGTTGCCGTGTCCTGGGAGTTGGACCTACAACTGTCAGTTGTCATGCGCAAAGAAGCACTGGGGCGGGGGACCCGGGCACACGGCGGGCAGCCCATATTTTCAGCCCGGATTTGGAGTGACAACTGTTAGTTGCTAAGTGACATCACCCCCGCAGGGGGAGCGGTCACTTGGGGGTCACTCCGTCTCGATGCCCAGGAGGGCGTGGGTGTCCCCCCTCGCTTGCTCCTTCCAGGTGCCGAGGGCGGCGGGCCACGTCCAGGCGGCTGCCTTTTCGACCACCTGGTAGGCCACGTACCAGACGACCAGTGTCGCCACGGCCTTGCCCAGTCCGTCGATCTGAGACAGCGCCCAGGTCGGAGCAACCACGACGGCGAGGATCCCGACCCACGCCAGGATCGGCCGGCGGAACAGCTTGCCTCCCAGGAGTAGAACGCTGGGGATGGCGTAGGCGATCACCAGAGGGCCAGCGTGCTCCATCAGGGCGTGGGCCGGGTAGAACATGAAGAGGGCGGCCAGGCCCACGGCCATGTTCCAGAGCGACAGCCACCGACCGGTGGGGCTGACGCTGAACGGCATGGCAACGGCGTTGGCAACGAGGGAGAGGAGGTAGAGGGCGAGGAGGGCCATGATGATCTCCAAGATCTTGGTTGGTGGTCTATTCTCCTTATCCCGCCATCCCAACTGTCAGTTGCTAAGGGAGGAGGGCTGGCAGGCCCCCTTAGATCTACAGATCCCATGAGAGTAATCCACCCTGCGCCGGTGGCTGCCGACGGCGGGGATCGAACCCGCACCTCTCATGCCCCTGCAGCGGGCGTGCTAGCCGCGGGGTGCCAACCCACCGCCCGCTGCAGTTTGTCTCTCAGCCGCTCGTCATCCTCGCGTTGACCTTGAGCGACTCCGCCTGGAAGTTCTCCAGGCCAATGGGCACGGCCCACCAGCGGTAGGTGCCGCGGGTGTAGTGGTTCAGGACGACAACGACCAGCTCGATCGCCTCCCAGCGATTTGCCTCTCCCTGAATGGCGGCCCAGGCCTCGTCGTCGAAGGGGATGTCGAGGGACAGGACGGTCCGCCACGGGTCAGGATCATCGCTGTTCTCGTCCCACCCCAGAGATACCTCATCGTGCGCGTCCAGCATCACCTTGACGCGCGCCGCGAGGTCCGTGGTGGCGAGGTACTCGCCCGCGAGGTTCTGGCGGCGCTCGTACTCAGCCTGACGCGCCTCCTCCTTGCGTGCCTCTTCCAGCTTCTCCTCGTGCTTCACGAGGGTGGCGGCCGTCAGCTCCTTCACCCGCTGGAAGGCGTCTGCCGTCGCCTTTCGCACGATGCCCTGGTGGTAGCCGCGGAGCTCCTTGCCCAGCTCTTTGGAGATGGCCAGCGTCGAGAACTTGATGTCCTCGTCCGCCCGCGTGCTGTTCGGGTTCGCCTCCAGGACGAGTTCGTTGTTCCCCTCGTACGTGCGGATCTTGATCCGCAACTCGGGGGAAAGGAACTCGCAGCCGAGATCCGTCAGGTCGACCGTCCACTTGCCTGGGACGGTGTCGGCGGCGAGGAAGAGGGCGGCGAGGATGGTGCTCTTGGACATTGAAGTACTCCCTGTTGGTGGTCTACTTCACTTATCCCACAGCGACAACTGCCAGTTGCTAAACGAGGAGGGAGAGCGGTTGCAACCGCTCTCCCTCCTCTACCGGCAGATCCTTCAAGGCAGGATCGGCATTTCCCCTGGTGGGGTAGCTCGCTGAGTCCCCGTCGTAATGAGGGTCCGTGGGAGGGAGTACGGCGAGACTTTCTCGATAGGACCCCACGGACCCAGGTAGGGGGTTTGTCGCTCAGTCAACGGCGATGGAGACGATCACCTGCTGGCCAGCGAACCGGCCCACCCAGCCGTCGAGCTCGGCTCGGCAGCGGCTCAAGGTGATGGGGCCGCCCAGGGCCTTCCCGAGAGCCTCCTCCACCGCCGCGGTGGTCTCGGCCTTCGGGCGGAAGGTGGTCGTGTGGCCGAAGAAGTCGACCCCCTTGATGATGTCGTCGATCTCGTCGACGACATCCCCCTCGACGGGCTCTCGGCCCAGGAAGATGCCCAGGACCCGGTTGTCGTCCAGGTCTCGGGGGAGCAGGGGCGGGTAGGCCCAGTGGACCGGGGCGCGGCCGTGGCGGATCTGCCAGAGGTACGGGTCGGGAAGGGGCATGTGATCTCCTGGGCAATGCAGTTGGTGGTCTACTCCTCTTATCCCCTCGTTCCAACTGGCTGTTGCAGGCTAACAACCATGGGAGCGGGGCTCGAACCCGCGACCTCTCCTTGCGGAGCGCTCTTCCAACCGAGCTTTCCCTGGCAATCTACTTATCCCTCGCAACTGCCAGTTGTTGCTAAGCAGGGAGGGGGAAGAATCCCCCTCGCGGCTGCTGCTCACCGGCGCTCTCGGCTGTACGCCACCTTCTTCCACCGGCCGTAGAGGACCTGGCTTATGGTCCGGCGACTGCCGTTCTCGTACTCGTAGACGGAGCTGCTGCTGATCCCCACCATGACGCCGAAGTCCTTGATGTTCAGCCCGGTGCGCCCGCGCAAAACCCGCAGCTCCTCGCGCAGCCACTCGCTCATGTTGAGCCGCTTCCGGCGGACGGGGCTTTTGCGCTTCTTGAGCCACTGCTCTGTGCCCGCCGAGATCGTTCCTCCTCCGAGCCGAGAGGCGAGGATCGGCTTGGAGATGTCCACCTCTGCGGGCCCGGGCTTGCAGAAGCCCGGGCGGAGGCCATCGTCGGGGTATGCCCACCACGGGCCCTCCCGCGCTCCCTCGGCCCACTCGACCAGCTCCTGCACCTTGATGTACTCCACCATGCGGAAGCTGTCCCAGCCGTTCTGACTGGCGGCACCGCGGAGCTGGTCGAACGTGAGTGGCCGCACCCTCAGCGTTTTCAGGGGCAGGCCTTGGCGGAGCCGGTTCCGGCGGTCAAAACACCTCCAGCACATCTCGTCGTTGTACATCCCCGTGGCGTACCAGGAGATGTTGCAGGTGATGCACTGCGCCATCACCGTGCTCGGCGCCTTCATCCGACGTAGAGGACCAGCCATCGCCGGCCTCCCTCTCGCCAGATGATGTAGCTCTTGCCCTCGTGGTTACACGAACCGACCTGGCGGGCGGTTCGCGGGGGCTTGGCCACGATTGTGGCGAGCCCGAGTCGAGTGTGGACCTTCGTCTTCATGATCGTCTCCGGGTTGGTGGTCTGGTCTACTTATCCCGCCCTACGACCTCCGGTTGCTGGAAGCGGATGTCCTCCTTGGTGATGGGCTCGTCGCCCGGGAGGTGGCCCATGAAGCGGTCCTCGGCCTCCTTCTGCTCCTTGCTCAGACGGCTCCGGCGGGACTTCTTCTTCTTGGCCATGCGGCGCTCGGACAGGGTGGGGCCGCTGCTGCGGTAGGGGTCGTAGCTCATCAGTCTCTCTCCGGGTAGGAGGCGTTCAGTCTCTCGGCCTCCCCGTTGATAGTGTCCAGCGCCTGCTTCAGCTCGACGTGGGGGCCGAGGATCGCGGCGACCTTCTGGTATCGCGCGAGGTCGTCGGGAGAGGAGGGCCGGCTGGCCGTGACTATGAGCTTCATGATGATCTCCTGGTGGGTGTGCTCCTCTTATCCCTTCTCGCAACCGTCAGTTGCTAAGCAGGGAGGGGGAAGAATCCCCCTCCCTGCTGCTGCTCACCGGCGCTCTCGGATGGACGCCGTGGCTCCTCCGCCTACCGACAGCTCTTGCCGGTAGGCGAGGACCATGCCCATGGACGGCATCAGCCGGCCCACGCCATCTGGCGCGCGGACTGGATGTCGATCATGCCGTGCCACACCCAGAGGACGTCGACGCCCGACTTCTCGGTGTGCGTGGCTTCCCACTCATCACACTGCGCCTGAGAGCGCACGAAGTCTGCTGCCAGGCGGAACTGCCTGCCGCAGGCCGTCTGGAAGACGACCCAGATACCGTCGCGGCCGACGGCCTTGGCGGTGGGCAGCGCTTCGGGGGCGGGGCCCGTCTCGACGCGGGCGTCGTCGATGCGGGTCTCGGGCTCGTCGTCCCGACGACGCCCGAGGTGGGCGACGCCCAGGATGACGAGGATAGAGGTGATGAGGGCGAGGAAGGCGGCGACGAGGATGCGCGTCATGATGATCTCCAGGGTTGGTGGTCTATTCCTCTTATCCCGCCCTTCCAACTGGCTATTGCAACCTAAGTTGAAAAGATGCTCCACGGCGGTGCCCGGGCCGAAACGACCCGCCGTGGAGCTGTCTTTGGTTTGATAGCGATCCCCTTATCCCCGCCCGCCCCCGGAAGTTCCGGGGGCGGGATCGACTACAGGGCGTTCAGTTCCTCCTCCGACAGGAACTTCCTGATCACCTCCTCGTACCCGGCGCGGGTTTCGGGGGTCATCCGGTGCCTCTCCTGGAGGTAGACCTCCAGGACCATCTCGACGCCGGAGTTCTTGATGCGCGTCAGCATCTCCTGCCGCTCTCGCTCAGCGGCGGAGACGCGGTTGGAGGGGAGGAGGAAGAGGAAGAGGAGCCCGCGGAAGGCGAGCAGGCCGACGAGAAAGAGGACGAGGTAGACGAGGTAGAGCATGATCAGTCTCCGGGTTGGTGGTCTGATCTACTTATCCCGTAGTTCCAACTAACTGTTGCAACCTAAGAGAGGGGGGTACCCTCTGTCTCTCGGACGCTGATCAACCTGAAATCCCCATTCAGGTCGGCGAGAACTGGAGACTCCTCATTAGACCCGTAGGTCACCAGCGCGAAGCTGGCGGGAGCCCTGTTTCCAGGTGGGGTGGCCGCGGCTCGAGAGCTGCGGGTTCCCAGAGAGACAGAGAAGATCGCTTTGGTCACGGTCTTCCTCTCACCTCTCTTATCCCTCTTCCTGGTGGGGATTTCACCTAAAGAAGGGGAAGGGCGCGGGTGGCGCTCTCCCTTGTTGCCCGCCCCTTCAAGTCAACTGCGCATCTCTGGTCTCCCCGGTTACTCGAACCGCCGGCGCCCCACGAGGGGCGCCGGCGGGCTGTCTTGTCTTCCGACTACGAGTGCTTGACCGCGGCCCCGGTCTTGACCCAGTCGACCCCGTCATCCTCGTCATCCTCGAAGGCCGCGCGGATCGCCGCGGCCTTCTCCTGCTCGGCCTTCACGAACTTGCCCGCGTCCCGGCTCTCCTTGGCCAGGACCTCGAGGGTCTCCATGACATCGCCGAGCTGAGACTCGAGGGCCTCGTTGCCCTCGCTGATGACGTCCAGCGAGGCGCTGGTGTCCACGCCGAACATCGACGCGGTGGCCTGGTAGGCCACCGCCGCGGGCATGCCCGCCTCGATCATGGCCTCGAAGGCCCGGGCGAACGCCAGGGCCTTCACTTCCATGACCTTCACGCCATCCATGCGGATGGCGTTGATGCCGAGGGCGGCGCCGGCGAGGGTGCTGGTGCCGACGGCGATGATGGCCGTCAGCTGCTGCAGGTCCTGGGCCTGGCGGGCGGCTCGGTCTTCGCGGCGGAGTTCCAGCTTCTTCCGCTCCTGGGCCAGGGTTTCCTTCATGGTGGTCATGACAGTCTCCGAGTCGGGGGAAATGGTTGAAGTTCCCGACACTCCTCTTATCCCCCCTCCCACCTGTCAGTTGCATCAGCGCTCCCATGGCGGGAGCGGGTTGCCTGTCTTCCAGTCGTGCTCCCACCGCTCCCGCATCCTGCGGATGATCAACCACGGGACGCCGTGACTGTTCCTCTCGGCCAGCTCTTCGTCGGTCTCCCCGTTGTCGAAGAGGTCGACGATGAAGGTCCTCAGGCGGAGCGGGGAATCGGAGAAGCGGAGGTAGGGCTCCATCTCCCACCGGCAGCTGAAGGTGTTGGCCACCACGGTGATGCCCTGCCTCTGCAGGACGGACTCCCGAGCGTTCTCGAGGCACTGGGCGTGCGCCTGCGGGAGCTTGCTCGGGTCGAAGTTGTACTCGTCTGTCTCCGGGTCAGTGAAGTAGTCGTCGGCCGAGAAGAGCGCGGCGTCGAACATCTTGGCGAAGGTGGTCTTGCCGGAGCCAGGGAGCCCGCGAACGAGAATGAGAATCTGGTCAGTCATCCGATCACCAGGGCGAAGAGGGCCAGCACTCCGATGAGGGACACTTCTGGGAGGTACTCGCCGTGGCGGTGGACCTCGCCGATGCTGTTGATTTGCAGGCCGATCATGACTTCTCCAGGGGTAACATTTGAGGCTGAGCCGACGGATCGCATCATTCAGTTGTGCACTGTCCGTCCTATTGATTCGCCTCTAGCGTATTTTCCTTATGCCAGCCGATCCTCCTGATTTCACACGCTAATTTGATGCGGTCCTTTCGGTCCGCGACCGGGGTCACGACTCCCCTTTTTGTGATCACCTGTGGTTTCGGTCACTCTACTCATCCCGCGGGGCGCCCCCGGATTTCACTCCGGGGGCGCCTCCAGACCTCAGCCGACTGTCATCCACCTCTTCTCGTAGGCCACGATGGTCTTCACCTCGACCTCGAGAGCGTTGAGCAGGCCGGGTGCGCCGACCTCCAGGATGTGCTCGTCGGTCTTGAGCAGCTGCCGGTACTTGGCGTTGCCGCCGGCCAGGTTGCGGACGAAGCGGTGGGTGCTGACGGGCGGCTTCGGCCCCTTGGTCGCCACCACGGTGATCAGGGCGTGCGTCGCTTCCGCCGCCTCCATCGCGGCGACATCTCCCGCTGTCGTCTCGGGGTCGGCCCCGAAGGCGGCCTTCGTGTAGACGATGGCCGCCACGAAGGCGGGGCGCAGGGCCTCGTCGGACAGCTGGTTCCGCTCGAGGACGAGCACCGGCTCGCCGCGATGGACGCGGACCACGAAGTCGGTGCCCTTGGGGCAGAGCTCCCCGGGGACCTGAGCCGCCCCGGACATGATGAGGCCCTTGGCCTCGTCGGGCAGGGGGAGGAAGCCCTGGCCGTTGGCCGGGAACTCCGTGGCCACGATGGCGGCGCGGACGAGTTCGAGGAGCCTGGTCGCTTCGGCGTCTTCCTCGCCGGTCTCTTCGCGGATCATGGAGCCCACGCAGGGCTCGGGGTAGGTGGCGGGGTAGAGCTGGCGAGCAGCGAGGGGGTGGATGAAGAGCTTCATGGTCAGTCTCCTGAGTCGGGGAATGTAGGTGGTCCGACACTGCACTTATCCCGCCTCAGACCCCCAAACGACAACGGGCGTCCCGAAGGACGCCCGTTGAGGAAGCGGAGTGGTCGAATCAGGCCGCGGCGGCGTCCTTCGTCTTCTTGGCCTTCTTGGCGCGGCAGGTCCGGCAGTGCGACTGCGCAGACACGCGCACCTTCTCGCCGGCCTTCGTCACCGTCTTCATCCGGCGGTAGCCGAACATGGAGGCGATGTCGCCCGTCTCGGAGCAGCTCGGGCAGGTCTTCTCGCCCTCGGGGCCGCCCTCGGGGGTCGTCCGCGGGGTCGTCCCCTTCTTGGCCTTGGCGGGAGCCTTCTTCGCCTTGGGGGCCGGCTTCTCGGCGACGGCCTCTCCCGCGCTCTCCAGCGCCTGAAGGCGCGTCTGGGCCGGCTTCAGGACGAGCACGCGCGTCTCCTGGCCAGGGGCCTCCTCGGTGCCCACGAGAGCCTTCAGGACGTCGATGCTCTCCTCCTTGCGGACGGAGCTGCGGGCGTCCACGCCACGCATGGCCAGGATCTCAGCGATTCGGTCTTCGGTACTCATCTTGTGGGCTCCAGTGGGGAGGGTTGATCCCGGGATCTTACACACGGCCGATCTGCCGCGACAACCCTAAGGATCGATTTTCCCAGGCGGTCCCTCCGAGGAGGGACCGCCGCTCAGGTTCAGATGTCTACGCGCAGTCCGATTCCCGTCATCGGCCCGAAGGCGGGGCCCACGGAAGAGAAGGGGCTACCGTCCTTGTTGGCGAGGCTCAGGTGGAAGACCCGGTCCTCGTCGATGGGGAGGGGGATGCCCATGGCGACCATGAGGGTCATCCTCCAGTCGTGCCATCGCGCCTGGTCGTCGAGCTGGCAAGCCCAGCTCCACCGGTCCTCGACCATCTGGAGGTAGGCCGACTTCACCAGCACGGGGCGGGGAGGCTGGGGCAGCTCCTCCTCCCGACCGATCCACGCCTTGGCGAGGGGGCGATGCGGCTTGAGGCTCCCGAAGCTGCACACCGTGATGTGCAGCTTGTCGGCCGGCAGAGGGACCGCGTTCGGGAACTGGGACACGATCATCGTCTGGAGGTCCTGTGCCACCCGCAGAGCGGGAGGACACAGGACCGCCTTCAGGAATCCGCTCTTCGCCTCGATGTGCAGTCGGGTCGTCATGCCAGTCCCTCCGGTACGGCGACAAGGAACGCCTCCACGCCGTCGAGGGCGGCGAGGTGGTCTTCGAGGCGGGTGCTCTCGATGCCGGAGATGTACTCGGTTCGCGGCACGCGCTCCCCGGTCATCTCCATGTGGATCTCGACGCTGCGACGCAAGATGCTCTCTCGTTCGTCAGCGTCAGCGTCGGCGCGTTCTCCCCGCGCAGCCTTCGAGAAGAAGACGCGGTAGAACCAGATGCCGGCAGCCGAGTAGGCGGTCACCAACAGGATTTTGAGGAAGAGCTTCATGGGTTACTCCTGGGTGGGGGTTCTACTTCTCTTATCCCGCGGATCAGGTGTAGTTCTCCTCGACGAACTTGAGCGCCTCCTCGTGGGTCAGGAGGGCACCGAAGTACATCTCGCGGGCGAAGGTGGTCTCCACGAGCACGTCCTCAAGGACGCACCAGCTGTGTTGGCGCCAGACACCGCCGTCCAGGACATATCCGGTGGCGACGGACAGGGTCTCGTCGGCGAACCACTCCGCCGCGGAGTTGTAGTGGCACTGCCCCGGGACTCCTTCTCGAACCTGGATGGTCTCGGGGGAGACGAGACCTCCGCGGGTCAGCAGCAGCATCAAGTCCTCTTCGATGGCGGGGAAGCAGACCTCCTCTCCTCCATGCTCCAGCAGGGACTCCCGGAGCTCGGCGACGAGGGGCTGGTTCTTCTGTGCTGCCGCGAACTTGGTTTGCAGGAAGGTTCTTTGGCGTGTACTCAGGCTCATCATCATCTCGCAGTCGGGTCCGTAGCCCCCGGGCCTTGGCGGCGCTGGCTAGCTCGGCCTGCTCCTCCTCGGAGAACGGGGGTAAGGGGGTCAACGGCACAGTCTCTCCAGGGGAGTGGCCCCGCACAGGGCGGGGCCACCCCGGTTCTTCGCTCAGGAACGCTCGATCTTGATGACCGGCGGGCCTTCCATTTTCCGCGCGGCCAGGCTGAGCGTACCCCCACGGAGGTACGTCACCCCCTCGAGTCCCTGGAGGCGGCAGAGCCGCTCCAGGGCCCAGGCGAGCGTCTGCGGGTCCTCCAGGTTGACGACGACGAAGCCCTTGTGGCCGAAGTCGATGTCGCTGTTGGCGTGGGGAGGCAATCGCTCGACGATCTTCTCGACTTCGACGATCTTCTCGACCTCGACGATCTTCTCGACCTCGACGATCTTCTCGACGACCTTCGTGACGGGTGCCGTCCCCGCCTCGGCCTGCACGCGCCCGGTGACCCGTCCGTAGTGGTCGAAGAGGAAGGGCGCGTCGCCCGGCGCCGTGAGCAGCGGCGCCATGCCCCCGTTCTCGAGCAGCTCCTTCTCGATCTCGGTGAGGGTGAGGTGCTGGGTGGACTTGCCCACCTGCGTGTTGTGGGCAACCAGCCCCTTTGCGGCGCCCACAGCGTTGCGTAGCATGGCCACGGTCGGGGAGGACAGCGACTTGTTCCGCGTGATCTTCTTCACCGCGTTGAGCAGTCCGCTCTGCGACATGTTCGGGTTGGCGTTGAGCAGATCGATGGCGATGAAGCGCCGTGTGGCAGCGGCCTTCTGGGCCTTCGCGATCCTGTCCCAGTTCATCTGTTCGTTGTCGGTCACGGGTTCTTCCTCCAGTTGTTTGCGCAATGCGTTGTAGGCGCGCATGAGCCGAGTCGAGCTCCTCTGCCTGAGGTAGCGCTTCTCAATCTTCAGAGAGCGGCCGTCTGGCGATTTCCAGAGTTCAGCCGCGCCCTTCGTACTCACTCGCGCCCACCCATTGCGCTTCAGAAACTGCAGAATCTCATCAGTCATTGGTGGTTTCATGAGATCTCCAGGGGGTAACAACTGCCTTATCCCCCCGTAGATCCGTGTATTGCTAAGCGAGGACCCGCCCCGAAGGGGGGGTTCCGGGACGGGTCCTGCTTTGCCTCAGACGGCGACTACGCGACGTCGCCCACGGATGGGAAACGTGTTCGTTGCCGTCGGAGGGCTCGGAGCCTCGACCGGGGCCGTCACCGTCGGAGGTGCGGCGGCGGGTCGAGGCTTCGGCTGGCGCAGGACCGACCGCTGCTGGTGCAGCAGTCGCGCAAGGCGCAGCTTCTCTTTCTTGCGTCGCTGAGCGCGGCGCTTCTTCATCTTCTTCGTGACCTGATTGGAGGTTCCTCCAGCTCGGGTCGTCTTGGTCTGGTTGGCGGGGCGGGGGTGCCCCGCCGTGCGGCGGTGGTGGTCCACAGGTCTACTTTCGGTGTCAGGGGTTCACAAAGGCCACAGGCGTGCCTTCTTCGCTCGATGGATGCCCACGGCGAGGATCTCTTCACGGCTCCGGCCAGATTGCGCCAGAAGCGTTGCGTTCCCGAGGTAGCTCAGTTCCTCGGGAAGCCAGATCCCTACGTGGCCATCTATCTCGTATGGGAGTCCCTCTCGCGCGATACGAGCCTTCCTACTGGCGAAGGCACCGGCATGAGCGCTGGCGAAGAGGGAGAGGACGGGGAAGGACGCGACCGTGGTCGTGACCATCCCCCAGACAAGGGCGTACAGGTACTTCATGGCAAGGGCCCGGTCAGCTACGCCCCTGGAGAATCCCAGGGGCGTAACCGACCAGGAGTGCGATCATCCCCCTACTCGGGGGGCTTCTCGCCCTTGCGCCCTCGACGGCGGACCAGGAGGCTCGTCACCTCCGCCGCCGCCGCGACGCCCGCACCTACCGTGACCACCACGATGCGGGAGTTGGGCAGCCAGCCGACCTTGCTGGCCACGAAGTTGTACGCCAGGATCGAGGCACCAGCCTCGATCGTCGTGCGGAAGGGGTCGAAGGGCGCCCGGCCCATCAACGCCTTCGCGTCCTGACCGACCTGCCCCCACGGCGTGGTCGCCTGCTTCGACGCCATCTCCTCCTGCGCCGCCATGCGCGCTGCCTCGATGACGTCCGCCATCTCCTCCGCCATCGCCTCACGGATGGCATCGCCCATGCCGAGCGCCAGCTGCTCGGTCTCCTCGCCCTCGAACGTGGCGGAGAGCAGGAACTCTCGGACGGCCCCGCCCAGGGCCTCCTTGGAGACGGCCTTCGCCACGTCGGCCTTGGTCGAGAAGTTGCCGCTCTCGACCTCCTTCTCGAAGCGCTCGATGGCGTTCACCAGCTTGGTGAACGTCTTCTGCGCCTGGAGCTTGGCGATGTACTCCTCGGCAGGCCCCTGGAGGGCCTTGGAGGAGTGCTTCAGCACCACGGCCGCGACGGCCTCGGCGACGCTCCGCTGCATCCCGGGGCTGAGGTTGGGGGTCTCCTCCACCACGATCTGCGCGAGGATCGCGGTGACGAACTCCTTGTCGTCAGGGGTGAGGTCGTCGAACTTGACGCCGACCATGGGGGCGTCGGCGTCGGTGGTCTCAGGGACCAGGACGGCGTTGGGAACAGCGGGATCGGTCACGGTATGTCTCTCCATGGGTGGGAAAACGGGTATTCAACCCGAGGTAGTAAATCCCTTATCCCCGCTGTTCCCCGGATTTTCAGGCAACCAAAGAGTTGCCACTCTCGATCTGGAAGGCCATACTGACGGTGTGGGAAGCCCCACAGGAAGGAAGGGCGATAACGTGTTGGCGGCCCTCGAAATCCCTCTGCAGCGAGTGGACCAGGAGCTCTGGACGGTGCGCGAGCGCCTTCGGACGGCCACGGGCGCCGAAGCATCCGAGTTGCGCGAGCGGCTCCGGAAGCTCCGTCTCATCCGTGACCTGGCCGAGGACGTCGTGAGCCTCCCCGTCCGCATCTCCGCCGCGTAGCGATGAGAGTTCGCGTGCTCCATGTGGGACCCCCGACGGGGTCCCACGAAGCGTCAACTACGCTCTGGTCCCGGGCATCCTCGGCCGTTGGGCCGTCCACCTTCCTACCTCTCCCCGAGGGGGTGGTGGACAGGGACCTGCGGGAGTGGATCGTGGCTCAGCTGAAGCGCCACCGCCCCTCCCTGGTTGTCACGCACTGCGATGAAGCGGTCGGCCCCGCCTCTTGGGCGGCGGGGCCGACCCGCGTCGTCTGCCATCGCTACACGGCGGCGCCTCTCCAGAGGAAGACGTTGAAGGCGTCGACTCGGCGGGTCGTCTTCGTCGTTCACTCCGACGAGGCGAAGGAGGCAGTGGAGGCCGCCAGCGGGCGAGCGCTCCTCGTAGACCCCGAGCCCCTGTGGCTTCCGGAGGAGCCCCTCCCCGAGAGCCTGTCGGTGGGGGTTCTTCAGGCCGCCGGAGCAGCGAAGATCGCCCAGCACTTCAAGACCCACAAGATCGACGTGCCTGTGATCGTCGGCCCCGCCGATTCTCTCTTGAGTCGCTCGACGATTGTGGTAGATCTGGATGTCCGTTCTGAGCTGAGCCCGCTCTTGCTCGAGGCGCAACGCTGGGGGAGACTGGTGGCCGTCCCCTTGGAGACGCCGCAGGCATCGGCCTACGGGGAGGCAGCGATCATGTTCAACGACAAGACCCTCTACTCCCGCCTGTTGAATACGCCGGAGGCCCCCGCCCCGCGCGCCTTCCGCGGGCTCCCGGCCCTCCGGAAGATCTACATGGGGCAGGCATGAGCTTCAGTACTCCGCGGTTGAACACGGCCGCCTCCCGCCGGCACGCCCGGGCGGCCCGAGTGGCACGCACCACGCCCTCCCGCAGCATCCAGGACGCGGTGGACCTCATCTCCCACACGGCCATGCTGGCGGAGTGGTATCGGGACGAGTTCCTCCCCTCCACCCTCGGAGGCCTCCTGAGGGGAGGCCTGGCGGCCGAGGACGACGCCCTGTCTCGTGCCGTTCGCACAGGTGACCTCGAGGAGCTCGTCGAATGGCGATGATGTCCGCCGCCACGAAGGTGCTGACTCCGGAGGACATGGCCCTCATGGAGAAGGTGGAGCAGTTCGTGCTCACCTTCGACGAAGTCGCGTTCTGCTCCGCAGACCGCTTCCCTGGCACGAAGACGATCTTTCTTCAGGTGGGAATCCCCCGCGGGTTGAGCCCTGCTCGCCGGACCTGGCTGCGAGGGCTGATCTCCAGCCGTGTGGAGCAGCAGGGGTGGGTCCCCAACTTCCGATTCCTCCAAGGATCCAGTCGAGTGAGGTCGTCCGATGTCGCTGAAAGTTCTCACTAGCCCCAGGTGCCCGAAGTGCAAGCAGGAAGATATGCAGCGGTTCGGCTACCGGAAGGACAAGGGCGGGTCGGAGTACGGTTGCCGGAACCCCGAGTGTCGGCACATCCACGTGGTCCCGACGCTCCGGTTGACGCTGTCCCCCGCCCCGTCGACCCACTGATCCAATCACTGGATGCGGAGCGGCGCCGACGAGGCATCACTCACCAGGAACTCGGAGATCTGTGCGGCATGAAGCGCCAGCAGGTGTCTCGTCTGCTCACCGGGAGTGACCCCCGCATCTCGAGCCTCCGCAGGGTGGCCGACGCCCTGGGCCTGAGCCTGGGAATCTTCCTGGAGCCTTGACAGACCCCCGGGGGCGCGTTCAGACTGTCAGCACAGTTGTACGCACATGCTATCTCCCGCCCAGTCGAAACTACTCCGAACACTCGAGGCGCAGCCCTACGCAGAGCTGAGCCCGGACAACAAGCTGTTGCTGAAGCGGCTTCAGGAGAAGGCGCAAGGCCTGCCCGTCAACAAGGCGTTGGGGGAGGGCAAGTCGCTCCTGGACATGATCCAGATCGGCCGAGAAGAAGGCACGGGAGCGGGCGATCCTCCCATGCAGCGGACGGCGCCGCGGCCCACGCTCTCTCAGGTGTGCCGAAGGTGCGGCACGGCCACGGGGGCGAAGTCGGCCGTGGGCAAGAACATCTACCGCTGCCCGAACCAGGAGTGCCGGTTCATCTGGTCTGGCCCGTCGAGAACGGTGATCGAGTCCACCCAGCCGGTGCCGGTGTACACTCCGCCTCTTGAGATCGGGGAGGGTGGGCCTGGGTACGTGGCCTCCCCCCAGAAGTCCAGAATCCTGTCTACAAGCCGCGAAGAGGAGTGACCATGGCCAAGGTGCCTGTCGGAAATCAGCCCACCACCCCCAACGAAGCTGAGCGCGCGAGGTCCCTCTTGGAGCGTGCCCGCGGAAGGACCCCGGCTCGCCCCGTGGGCCCCCCGCGCGCCGACACTCCGCGGTTCGATCAGGTCGTGCAGCAGGAGATGACCCCGGGCGAGCGGCCCGGCATCGCCACGATGGGTCCCGGAGAGCTGCAGCAGCGGCTGCACTCAGGGGAGGCGGTGGCGGGGGTGGGCTCCGCGTACCCGGACAACCAGCCGGGCTCCGCCCGGCGAGCACCCGGGCTCCGCCCGGAGACGGTTGAAGGGCTGGAGGCGCTCGCCGCAGCCCAGGGGGCGCCCGAGCCCGAGGAGGTCGAGCAGGTGCCGTTGCCGGAGATCGACGAGGAGAACGGCATCTCCGCCGCCGAAGTCGAGGCGACCCTCCGCACTTTGAGGGGGAACACGGTCTACTCCCCCATCCGAGCGCTCTACACCAACGACCGGCGGAAGGAGCTGGAGAAGGGGCTGTCACAGCTGAGCATCAGCGACATCCTCATCAATCAGGACGCACGCCAGCAGGTGCCGCTCACCGAGGGGCTGTTCGTGACGTACCGCTCCCTGAACGGGCACGAGACGGACTACATCGAGAAGTTCATCTGGGAGCGCTTCCAGGGCGACCTCACACAGCAGATGTACGCCATGACCCGCAGCCTGGTGGCCATGACGCTGGCCATCGTGGCCATCGGCAAGCAGAAGATGCCGGAGTGCCGCACGGACACCGGCGACATCGACGACAAGCTCTTCACGACGAAGTGGAAGGCGGTCCTGAAATGGCCCGGCTTCCTCCTCGAGGCGGCCGACATCAACCGGGTGTGGTTCGAGGAGCGCTGCTCGAAGCTCCTGGACGTGCGGGCAGTGGGAAATGGCTGAAGACCCCTGCTGGGTGGGCGAGGGCGAAGATCTGGTACGCCAAGCTGGGTCGTCACCCCCGTCCGGGCTCCTGGCAGGAGGTCTTGGCGATCTTGGTCGTACTTGGTGAGAGCGAACTCGATGTGGCGCGGACCAGAGTGCTGGTCCAGGCCGCGAGGCAAGGCAAGGAGATCTCGCAGGATTTCTCCTCGTACGTGGACGCTGCCTTCCCCTACCGGAAGAGCGTCGAAGAAGATGTCAAGAAGGCACAGTCGAAGGTGTTGAAGGAATGGACAGCAGTCAAAAAGATCCCGATTGTCCCCACCGAGCGGACCGACCCGCACAAGGGGCAGAGGGAGATGCAGAGGGAGCGCGGCAAGCGGCTGACGCCGCCGCAGGAGCTGCCAAAGGCGTGGTCGCCGAAGCAGTACGCTCGATCTGTTTCCTCGACAGGCACCGCGTTTGTTCGATCTCCTGTACAGCTGCTCTCGACCCTGGGCCAGGTGCCGGGGTGATGTGTGCCCTCCTCCATCCCATCTACCGGATTGAAGTTCCGGTCCCACTCCCGCACCACACGGTGCCCCCTCCGAAGGTGAACCAATGATCACGTGTGTCCACGCAGTGCAGGCCGTCGACATGTCGACTGGCGCGATGCGCAACCTCCTGGTCCTCCGCAACGCCGCGGGGGAGGAACTCGAGCTCTCCGTGACAGGAGGCGACCTCCAGCGTGTGATGTCCCTCCTGCAGAAGGAGGCAGCCGCCCCGGACCAGGCGCCCGGTCTGACTGACGAGGAGATCCGCATCATCGAGGAGCATCGTCGTGCGCGGCCCGCGACGAGGTCTCCCGCGGACACGGAGGAGCTCGCCGACCGTCTGATGCGCGGCGAGGACATCACGGAGTCGCTCTACGAGGAGCCGGACGCCGCCGACATGGCCCTCTCTACCCCCTTCCGCGGCTGACCGTGTTCCTGGCGGACCCCACCGAGAAGATGTTCTTCCGCGAGGAGGACTTCGAGGGGCGGCCCCGCCTGGGGCTGTCGGGGGCGCAGCTGTACGTGGTAGCGGAGCAGCGCCTCCCCGCGCTGCAGGAGGCGGACTACGCCTACTGGGAGCTGGAGTGGGACCCTGACACCGGGGCACTCCAGCTCCCGGGGAAAGCGCACTACGTTGTCCTGCACGCTGAGGGTCCAGGGGTGAAGTACCTGCAGTCTCTCGCGGGGGACTACCGCCTGTGGTTGTGCGCCGGGCAGGGGTACGCCGCGGTGTTCGCCGTGACCGTGAGAAAGGGATGGGCCGATGTCTGAGGCACAATTGATGGAGCGGCTCCTCGTGGTGGAGCACAAGCTGGACGCGCTCATCGCGACAGCGAGGGTGGGTGTCCCGCCGATGGCGTCCGGGACGATGTGTCCGGCGTGCGAGCAGGAGATCAAGTACGCAGCGGACTTCATGTCCAAGATGATTCTCCGTTCCTGCGGATGCGGGCACGGTCAACAGGCGCCGATGCTGGGTTTCGGCGATCTAAACACGATGGGAGCCAGTGATGGCCGGCGAGATCAGAAGCTACGGAGCGGACCCGAACAGAGCGATAGCGACGAAAGGTAGGAAGACGCGGTCGCAGAAGCCTGCCTTCATCGGCCTGTCCGTGGGCAAGGTGGCGGCGGTGAAGCTGTACGACCCCAAGGCGCGGGCCGAGGTGACGAAGCTGGCGCTCGTCTTCAACGAGCACACCGACACGCCGCAGGTCCTCCTCTTCCCGACCAACACGGTGTTCGAGAGCCTGCGTGCGAGCCTCACGGCCGAGGTCGCCGAGAAGGTCCGGGACTTCCCGGACTTCCTCGCGTCGCAGCCTCCCCGCACAGTCACTGCTGACGAGGTCGCCGAGGCCATCGACAGCGGAGAGGCCGAGGAGCTGTGAGGGCGGCACAGGTCAAGGCGCAGAACAACTGGGTCTTCCTGAAGCTCGACCCCCGTCGGGAGAAGGTGGGGCTCATCGAGCTCCCCACTCAGACGGGGGTCGAGAAGGTGGGCTACAGCACCGCCCACGTCCTCAGCGTGGGGGCCGGCACCGATGAGGTGAAGCTGGAGAAGAGGCTGCGCTTCTTCCCCCAGCAGAGCCTGGAGCCGGGGACGAGGGTGATCATCCGGGACTTCCATCGGGACTACCACCGCATCGAGGTCGAGGACGAGGGCTACCACTTCCTGCTCCACTTCGATGACATCGAGGCTGTACTCACCGAGGACGTAGCCATTGGTGAGTGGTCTGGGATCCGGGATGAAGCGGGCTGACATCCTGCTCCGTGGGGGGCAAGATCCCTACCGGGCGCGGGGCCGCAAGGACCCGCACAACTTCCGCCCCTTCGGGGAGCCGCTTCTCGATGATGAAGAGGAGGGCGAGGTCTTCATCCAGGAGGCCGCGCGGGTATTGATGACAGAGGCGTGGTCTTGCCTCTTCGGGAGAGAGAACGATGGCGATCTACCTACGACGCGGCGACAAGGGAAAGCTCGGAGACGGCGCAAAGGGTGACTGGATCCTTTCCTGGCAGGCGTTCTTGGCAGGGCAGGGCATCTACGTCGGCGACTACAGCCCGAACTTCGGACCGAAGACAAAGGACGCCACTGAGCGAGCTCAGGCTGCGTGGGGCATCGCCGTCGACGGCAAGGTCGGAGACGACACCACGGATGCT